>Ga0210392_10000723_pt1 | contig 18894 bp, 29 predicted proteins | sample IncBWC30OmetaG_FD_161057 | JGI IMG/M metagenome (GOLD analysis project Ga0210392, IMG submission 161057) | Forest soil microbial communities from Barre Woods Harvard Forest LTER site, Petersham, Massachusetts, United States - Inc-BW-C-30-O ...
TTCAGATGGCCAAGGTAGAAGAAAAGTTCGGCGCGTGGATCGGTGGTTTTTGGAATCAGGGTTCCGTTGACCTGAGTGTTTGCTTTAGGAGCTGGCTTTGCCATTCTTCGTTGTCCTCTTCTTTTTGAGTGCTGCGGTTGCGGCTTCGCGGAGAGTTGCGACTACCCAGGAGTTTATCGACATGCCAGCCTTATCCGCCGCCATGCGAACATCGTTGTTATCGTCTACGTTCATGCGTATGGACTGAACAATATAGCCCTCAGTTCTCAGGCTCACTTGCCCCGTCCCATGCCCTGCTTTTTTAGGTGCGGTTCGATGATTCATAATGTTATAGTTATTCAGGATTATGGTTATGTCAAACGAAATTGAAAGCGTGGTCTGCTTCACGGTTCCCTACCTCACGCCGCCGAGCGGGAATCACTACAAGAAGCCCACCATGTACACCGGCAAAGACGGCTACGCGCATCGCGGGTTCAAGGTGACGCCGGAGGCGAAGGCGTTCAAGGATGCCGTCGCCATCTTCGCCCGAGGCCGCACCGTGGCTCCGGCAACGAAGAAGGAGCGCGACCAGGTGCGCTACAGGATAGGCGTTCATGTGGTGCTGGGACCAAAGGCGCGGCTGGACTGCGACAACTCCGCGAAAGTAGCCGTCGATGCACTGCAAGCGGCGGGAGTGATCCACAGCGATGCGAAGGTCTTTGAATGTGCGTTGACGATTGACCGCAACTGCCGACAGAATCCGCGTACCGAGTTTTTTGTGAGCCGAATGGAGGAAGAATGAGAGTCTTTTTAGTGTTGTTGCTGGCTGGTCTGGTGGTGGGTATCGTCAACGGAATCCTTGATGTCAAAGCAGGGCGAAAATGAACGATGACGAGAAGATGGAACGCGCGAGGCAGCTGGTGGCCGATGAGGTACGAACCAGACCGCGCGGCCTATGGTATCTGAGCTACGCCGATGAGCATGGTTTTCGCGGAGCCGTCTATCTTGAGGCCCACGGCCCGGCAAGCGCGGCCATAAGATCGAACATTGAAAACCTCAGCCCAGGTGGAGAGGTGTTTATCGCTGGCCCGGTTCCGAGTGATAGCATTCCCGACCGCAAATTCTGGAATCGGCTTTTGACCAGAGATGAGGTCACCGCGGCCAACCCCAATGACGTTTGCGGAACGCTGGCCGAGTTTGAAGAGATGAAAAGGAGAGAGAGCGAGTGAGACAGGACGATTACAGCGGGACGCGGATGCATTGCGTTGTCTGCAAAAACGACATTCCGGCAGATCGTAAATGGGACGCAGTGACGTGCTCCACGGAATGTACTCAGGCGCGGAAAAAGTACGGTCGCGGACGCCGCGATCATGTGGTTTGCCGCTACTGTTACAAGCCCAGCACACCCGAGCAACGCGCGTCTTACCAGCAGTGGAGACGCCGACCGCAGAACCCCGAGGAAGAGGAGCTGTTTCGCCGCTGGCGCGAGGATCAGGTGAAAACTGCCGTAGTCGAGACCCGGAGGGCCAACAGGAAAGCCAAACTGGAAGACCCGGAGAAAGAAGAGGTGCTGGATGCATGAGTTTTTGTGGCCGAGTCTGTGGGGAGCGATAGGCGGTCTCATGTCGTCATCGCTAATCTGGTGGCTGAGAGCGAGGCGTAAATGATTGTAGCGATGTTGAACGTAATGGAATTGAAGCAGAGCATCCTGGTTGTCGTCATCGAGTCGGGCAATCTTCGCCGCATGGAGTTGGGCGATCCGGCAACCCTGGAGTCCACCAACAACGGAGGCGTACTCACGCCGCCACTCTTCCCGCAGAACTTCAATGTTCTGATTGCGTATGACACCGACGAAAAGAAGCTTTACGAGATGGCTAAATTCCCCGCGATAGAGTTTCTTCGCTACCTTGAGCGCGGTCGCAAATTCTACAAAGAGATTGACGGCGTGGAGAACACCATCAGGATCGAGAGGGAGAAACCGAATGGCGATACCGGGACTGACTGACATTTACGCTTTTGGCGAATGGCTGAAACGCGAGTATCACGGCGGTACGCGAAGAGGGTTGCTGATAGAACCTATCGCCGGAGGCTTAATCAACGTGACGGAGCAGCCGGGAACCGAAGAGAGTTGCACCGCAAAGTGGAGGAGTGAACATGCCGACTGAGCGCGAGGCGATACGGAAGGTGTTGCAGGAGCGTCCAGAGCTTCATGCCGCGCTGAAGGAAGCCATCGAAGATGGACGGCTGAAGAGTACCGATGAGCTGCCCGAGGAAGGTGAGGAGTTTGTCTTTGTCTGCGGTTCCGATCACGGAGGAGTCGAAGGCTCCAAACAGGTCAAATGCGAGTGCGGAGTCGCAGTTTGGATGTCTCCATCCACACAGGAGGCGTGGAAGTCGCGGCAAGCGTTCCCAACGCGTGTAGTATGCACTGATTGCGCGATGAACCAACTCAAAAGAGACCTGAAAATATGAAAACCATGCTCCGGCGCGAACGCAGTAGCGAAGAGAAGCATGTTGACCGTATTATGAAAGGCGGTTTGCTGAAACTGGGGGCCGCTCAAACCTCAGCCGAAAGCACTCCGAAACCCTTCCCTCACTACCTTTGCTGGGACGTGAAGGGGCGCAAAGGGCAGAGATGCCGTGTGGTCAACCCTGATTGCACGGCCTCCTCCAGAATCCAGGTCGAATTTGAGGATGGCGCAATCGTTGTCGTCAATCGGATGGCCATCCGTCGCATCTAGGAGGCTCTATGCGCTGGCTCGCGTCCTTTCCGATCCTCACGAAGGTCATTGCAGGGATTTGGATCGCCCTTACCCTGCTTTACAACCACAACGGCGAGTTTCATCATGCCGTCTTCGCCAATTTCAATCACCTTCCCCAACTGATTCAGGAAATAACCGAACTCATCATCGTCCCCCTGTCGATTGCGCTGGGGCATCAGTGGGTGCGTCCAAAGACGCCTTAAACATGGCTTACACCGTGGAGATTCGTGGAGTGTCGTTCGTCCGGGAAGGTTCAGGAGGAATTGTGAAACGAGCAACGGTTCAGTTTGAAGACGACGCGATCATCATCGACGGGATGCGCGTAACCTTTGAAGTCATTCCACAATTCCTCCATGAGCTTGCGAACCCCGATCCGTCAAGGTGGTATCGGCTGGAGCGCGTCGGCGACCAGTGCATCATCCATGTGAAGATTGACCCCGAGTTAAGGAGAATCCAGTGAGCGGACGCGGATTTATTCAGGAGGAGCCGGACAGAGCCTGTGAGCTGTGCGGCAAGGTGACGGAGTGCCGACCGTATGGACCGAAAGGCGAACAGGTGTGTTTCAACTGCGGCCTGAAAGACCCCGCCGCAATGCAACGCGGATTCAATCGCTACATCGGTGGTGAGGGGAATGCATGATTGAAGTATTCATGGTTACGCGACCGGAATTCGGTAATAAGTTTTGCGTCTACCGCACATGGGAGGACGTGAAGGATGGAGAATTTGATGGTGCGGAAGACGGCGAAACGATCTACGTCACCATGAAGATGATGACGCCGGAGGAACTTGATGCGCTACCAGACTTAGAGGGTTGGTGATGAAAATAATAGTTACAGATGACGACATTCGAGCACGGAGGGACGAGTATTTATTAGCCCTAAAGAAAGAAACGATGGCGTCATTAACGGTACGGCGATGGTGGTGGCAGATGATTTCCATGTTTAACGAACTACTGGAGAGACGCGAAATGAACCCAACAGTCAAGAGCGATAACCCAATCTCCACGTTCAAGGCGCGTTCGTATGAACATATGGCGGAAGTGCTTGCAGAGTCACAGCGACAGGCCGAAGCCCTGAAGAAAGCCGAAGAGATAAAAAACAAAGAGGCGTGATGCATTTCAACTGGCGCAAACTACGCGATCCCACCCAGGAGAAGGCCGATAACAAGGCGTGGAGAGCGGAGCTTACTGTGCTGGTGCAGGAAGACGACGAGCTGCGCGAGGACGGGAGGCGGCTATGCAAAAACAATCTTCTCGCGCTTTGTTACGTGCTCGCCTACTGCCAGATCACCGAGGACGTTCACCATGAAGCCATCGCGTTCTTTCCCGAGAAAGACCCGAACAAGAACGTAGCCCAACTGAGCGATGGTGTGACCCGGCGCAATTCCCTGCTCTACCCGCGCGGGACGTTCAAGACGACGCTCGACGCCGCCAACATAATCCAGTACATCCTGCATTACTTCTTCACCATCGCCATCCTGATTATGTGCGCGTCGAAGAAACTGGCCTTCGCGCTGGTGGATGAGATATCGGCGCACTTCTACAGGCCGAAAAACAGACCGCCGACCCTCTTCCAGGCACTCTTCCCCGAGCTGTGCGTTGACCTGGAGCCGGAGAGCGGAAGTTTCAACACGGCATTGCGGCAGACAGAACCGAAGATCAAAGAGCCGATGTTGTGGGGTAACTCGCTGGGTTCGTCAACGACAGGCTGGCATCCCGACGTTTTGGTGATTGACGATGTACACGACAATCGCAACTCGGAGACCTATGAGGCGCGGCTGAAGATTTCGAGACGCTACAAACTGAGCCGGAAGATACTGAAGCCCACAGGTCTCGAACTGAAAATCGGCACATGCTACGGCCCTGGTGATGTGTTTGCAGAAGAGGTGCTGAACTCGCGGCCCGGATCGTATACCCGCGTCTACAAACCGGCCATGCGGCTTAAGAGCGGAGAGCGGCTGGACCCCAACGGGTTCCCCGAAGAGGAAGAGGTCGAATTGTTGTTCCCGACCATCCTTCCCTACGACTATCTGCGCGAAGAATATGAAGGCGGGTACGAATCGTTTATGTCCCAGCTCATGCTCGATACCTACGGATCAGCCGAGGTGGTGTTTTCGGAGATGCAGATGCTGGAGGCTATGATTGACGAGGACAAGCTACCCGTCGAAGGCGAGACCTTCATCCACTGGCGTCTGGAGTGCCGCAAGATGCGATGGAAGACGACCAACGGAGCCGTGGGGATTCTGCACCGCAATCGCATGTATATCGCGGAGGTTCTGCATGGCCACTTCAAGCCGTCAGAGCTGGCGCGGATGATCGTGATGTCGGCGCGGAAGTACGGACTGCACCAGGTCTCCATCGAGGAAAGCCCAGGGGCGCGGCTGATGCAGCCGACCATCAACAATTACGCGCTGACGGTTGGCTGGGATGTGCATATTCTCTGGACGCCGTTTGTCGAAGACTCCGGCGAGCGCGACATCCTCATCCGCAACATCGAGGCCGATATTGCATCGTCGCGGCTTCTGTTCTCCAACGGCATCGTGAAGCTGAAGCCGCTGATTCAGGGATTCGTGCAGTACGGCATGATTGACGAAAACGGTTTGCCGGATGTGGTCGCACAGGTGGCTGGCAACCTTCCGCAGTCCATCGCCGCCGACAACAGCGATGAAGACAGCGCGTGGCAGATGATGATGGAGCGCGACAGGTACAACATGATCTATGGGCGCGGCCAGTATGCGCGACCGGAGCCGGAGCCGGAAGAGGTTGTCATCGAGGAGCCGCGCATCGAGGATCAGGAGTTGACGGGACAGGGGCTGGAGACATGGATACCCGGTTTGGAATAGGAATAAGCAAAGAGGTTATCGAGATGCAGCGAATACAAAACGGGCTTGTCAACGCGACTCTGGATGCAAGGCTGACGCCGCGCGAGTATGAACTTTTGCGGACGCTCGACATGCTGGAGCATGCCTGTAAATATCTCGCGGCACAGTTCAACGTGGACATGTCCCTCAGAGACGCGAAGGCCAATCTGGAGGCACGGAATCTGCTGATGATAAAGCGCAGCAGAATAATCAACGGCTGTAAGGATTAGATCGGGCGAGACCATGTACATCATCGTTGACGACGACAACAGCATCATGCGAATCGAGCGCATCTCACTCTTCGGCCATAAGGTCGAAATGCTCGCCTGTTTCTACAACGAAACCGATGCTCTCAAAATCCTGTACGAGGTGGAGACCGAACTGGAGGTCAAAGGCCATCGTGTGGAGAACACCGGAGACGGATTCTTCATAGAACCGAATTAGCGCGTGGCAAAACTCCCCAAAATATACGATTTGTACAATTTGCGGCAGAAAGCGAAAACATGGCGAAAGATTCCAAACTTTCGTAACTCGGTGTACATTGCACAAATCGAAAGCATCGTTGAGCGCGATGCCAGTTATCTGCGGAAGTGGCCGAAGTCCCGACCCGAACCCGACTCCCCTACAAGGTTTGAGGCGCGTCTATGGCTACGGCTACGCTCGTTCCCGATGGAGTCTGGAGTCGGCCCGTCCTCATGGAGGATGTCAAAACCTCCACTGACCCAGCCATAGACCCGAAGTACACCGACCAGGCTGTCCTCTCCATCGTTGTCCAGGACTTCAACCGCTCGAATACCTGGCTCAATGACCGGCGCTGGCCGCTGATGTGGACGGAGACCGATTTACTCTATCAATCTCCGCGCAGCCTAAGCGTCTTTGAAGGCTCCGCAGTGACCAGGGCGAACGTGAGCAGATTTACGGTCGCCCAGCAAACAAATTCCATCGCTCCCGCAATTTCGGGGGCGATTTTTTCTGACCCGACGCCGTTTGAAATCCGGCCCCGGCCCTCGGTGAAGCAGGACACCGCCCGAGCATGGAAGGAGCTGATAGCGGAGCTGATTGACGAAATCCACATGAAGCAGGAAGCCAGCTACGGCATACAGGGGATGGTCAATCAGGGAACCGTGATCTTCATGGGCGGATGGGAGTCCGTAACCCGCGTGGAGAGCCGCTACCAGAGGAAGAAAGCACCGGCCCAGGTGAGTATGCCCATCGGCGATCCGATGACGGTATTCACCAAACAATCGGATGAGTTTGAAGTGGTCGATGTTGAGATAACAAAAAATCGGCCGATTTTTGAGAAGTGCGAGCTGGGAACCGTTTTTGTCGATCCCACATGGAACAGTCCCAACCAGATTTGGAAGGCGCGATATGTCATCCGCCGACGCTGGATAAACTACGACGACCTCACGAAGCTCCGCGACAACCCCAGCTATGACATCCCCTCGGATGAGGTTTTGCGCTTCATCTTCCGGCCCGACTCGACCGAGCAGACCCAGGGCATCGACGGCGCGGAAGAGGCGATGCTGTCGAACAGCAGCATTCACCATGCCGCGCGTCAGGACCTGGACTATTCCGAAGACCCGTTGTTGCAGCCGATGGAGATTCTGGAGTGGTGGAGCGAGACCGATGTGCGGGTGGTGCTGCAACAGAAAGTTGTCCTTCGCAACGGCCCCCATCGGATGCCCGACAAGCCGTTCTTCGCCGCGAACTACTGGGACATCGAGAACGCCGGATACGGGATGGGAGTGGGGCGCATCGCCGGAGCTGACCAGCGCGTTGAGCAGGGCATGATAAACGCCATCCTCGACATCCTGGCGTTTGCCGTCAATCCCGAGTACACCATTTTGCGCGGAGCCAACGTTCCCACTCAGGACCAGCGGCGGCGGCTGGGTGGGATTCGCGTGGTGGACGGCCCCGACGCACAAAGGGCCATCTCGCTCGTCCAGCAGCCCCAGGTGCCACCGGATGCATGGCGAGCGATACAAGCCGCCATCTCCAGCTCCGAAGGGGCTACAGGGGCGGATACGGCGAGCGTTCAGGGTTCTCTCCCAAGTCGCGGCTCCAGTATCGGGCGTTCCGGTACTGGAGCCGGGATGATTAGTGCAGCATCAAGCGGACGACTGCAAAGCCCCGTCGAGAGATTTATCGACGGGGTTTTTATTCCCTATCTCAAGTTTCTTTGGGCGATGGTGAAGGAGTTTATGCCCATCTCTGAAATCCGCGCGATCCTTGGCGACCGCGCACAGGATTTGGTGGTGGACTTTGGCGACTTCATGGATGCTCCGGTTAAGTTCGACACCCTGGCGGGAACCCGTCTTGCGGCTCGCAACCGCATGGCGCAAGCCCTCCCCTTCCTGCTGGAGGTGTTGGGCAATCAGGCTCTTGTACAGCAACTGGGACAGACCGGCTGGAAGGTGAACGCGCTGGAGCTGGTCAACATGGTTCTGGATATGAGCGAGTGGAAGAACCAGAAAGACCTGATTGTGCAGATGACCCCGCAGGAAGCGCAGATGATGGCCGCGCAGAATCCCGGCGTGGTGAAGGCCCAGGCAGCCTCCGCACAGCAACAGGAGGATCAGCAATTCCAGATGGCACTGGAAGACAAAAAGATTGCCGGACGCATCGCCGTCGATGCCGTGGACAAGACGCACCAGAGCCTTATCGAATCGCCGCTGCAACGTGCCGCGAGCTTTGCCGAGCGCACCGCCGACACGCACGCGATCAATGACAGTCAGTTCTTCGGACCCTCTGGAGGTGGACAGTGAACTACCCGGAGTGGGGAGTTTTTGTGACGAAGGAGAACGATTCCATTGTGCAGCTCGACGTTGCTCCGTCGAACGATGAATTTATGGCAAACGATCACATCAGGGGCGAATGGTGCCCGTGCCATCCATCCCGCGCACCGCATCCCCAGGGGATACCTCTTTTTGTTCACGATTATCAATTTTGCGAAACAGTGACAACTACACCGAATGGAGGATGTAACGATGCCTGATACGAAATACGATCCCAACAAAAAGAACGAAGCCGACGATAAGGAAGACGAAAAGAAAAAGCAGCCGGAGCACGAGGAAGAGGAAGAGGAAGAGGAGATTCAAACCAAATGATGCCGAGCTGGACCATCCTTGATGAGAAAGGCTATTGCGCGAGACGCGATGAAATCGACGCCGCAATCATCGAGGCATGTTCCGGCGACGGCAAAACATATACCGAGCTGACCGCGATGCTGCGGCAGATGGGGCTTGGAAATGCGCGATCCGACGATCCACACGAACTGAGCTACAGCATGACCGGGGGGATTATGCGAGCGGCAGTGAACTCGTTACGGTCGCGCGGTCTCATCTACGACTCGTGGGACTTAGGCCGGGAGTATCCACGGCCATTTCGCTTTTACAGGGTGGCAGCATGAACGACATTCGCACCGAGCGCAGATTTGGCGTGACATCGAGCCTCAAGCCCGTACAACGGGCGCGGCTCGCGGGACTGTACAACAGCGACGTTTGGCCGGACGCGCTGGACGTGATGGAGCAGTGCTGCATTGAAATCGAGACCGATCTAATCAACACGCCCGTTGCACAAAAAGAGGCAGTGTTGGCAAACCACGAACTCGCTCAGGCCGCGTGGAGAATCTTCACCCATTTTCAGGAAAAAATTAAAACTGAAACCTCTCTCTATCTGGAAAGTGTTGCACCGAAACCCGCCGTACCGGAACTGACGGCAGCAGAGAAATGGGCCGAGAACATTCTCGATCCACTGAAAACTCCGCCGACAGAAGACGACTACGTGGGCATCTGAAAATTTTGGAGATGGAAGATGAAACCCAGATGGCTTAACGACAGGCAGCCCGACGACAACGGCGATATCACCGCAGTCGTGGAAAACGCAGACGGTACGCCGGTATCGGTCTTTAAGGGGAAGTCGATAGAGGAAGTGGCTGACAAGATGCTGGAGGGTCAGGCCCAGGCGAATCGGGAGATAGCGCGGCTCTTCAAAAAAATCCGTCCCGACCAGGGACGCAAGGCACTTAAACCGCAGACCAAAATTCTGACGGCAGATGATAAATTTCGACTCGCCTCTGAGTTGAGCGACCCCGACAAAGCTGTAGGTGCAGTCCAGGAAATCGTGAACTCGACAACCAAAGTTCCGTTAGAGGACATAGTGGAGAGAGCCTTAGAGGACGATAAAAAACAATCGGACGAGTTTATTCGCACCGAGGCTTTTGCGTTCCGCGATGAGGTTCCCGAATACTATCCCACCGACAAAAACATGTTTGCCCTGTTCGACGAATTGAAAGCTAACGGTTGGCCCGTTACCCGCAACAACCTTGCAATTGCGTTCAACACGCTGAAGGAGCGCGGAGACATGGAGCCGTGGCCAGTAGAAGGTAAAGCACAGGAACCCGACCGCGAGGACGGAAGCAGCAGCAACAACGCACCAGCCGTAGCCACACCGCCAGTTGCAATACCGAATGGAAAGCCGGAGCCTGCGCCGCCCCCCTCTCCCAGACCTAGAAGCATAGCGACGGGTATACGCAATACGGATGCGTCCGCATTGCCGCCCCCGCCGACTCGTAGGAAGCAGTACACACGAGCCGATATCGAACAAATGTCTAGGGCAGAGTACCAGAGCAAATTGCAGAACGAGCCGGGCTTTAGACAGGCGGTCGATGCTATGGGTTCGTGATCCTTCCCGCAGGGGGACGGTCACATGCGATCAACTTCAGTTGCCGCACAACGCGGCAGAACGTTCTTTCATAAAGTCGTCGTTCCGTTAATAGAGTTTGTCGGAGCCATTGGTGGCTCCGCATACTTCTATACGGGCAACGTGGGCAAGGTTCATGCCCATGGCGTGTTGTGTGTTGGCGTCAGCCCCGCGTCGAACCTCACAACGAATCTTCCACAGTCGGTAGTGACGACCTACGACAAGATTTTTGTCGAGAATCTTAAGGCCAACACGCCCTGGGTTCGCTGCACATCCCGACGCTCCATTGCGGAGAACGCCGGTAATCGTCTCGTCCTGTACATGTATCAGAACCTACCCGCGCCGCCGATCACCCAGGCACCGGAAGGAACGATCCAGACAGGTCTCACTGCGACGGTCGTTTCAAACACGTCCATCATGGGCAATTACGCCGATTACATGAACATATCGACGTATGCGCTCCAGACCGCCATCGACCCCACTCTGGAGGCGCTTGGCGTTCAGATGGCGTATCGCATGGCCCAGGTGATTAACACCATCCTCCAGAACACGGCGGATGGGGCCAGCGTTGTCGATCCGTCAGTCGCCATCGAGAAGGCCGCAGCCGACCCGATGACTTCCGATGACATCATCATCGCCGCGCAGTCACTGGCCGGAGTCAATGCCCTTCCCTTCGCGGAAGGACGTTACACCGGAGTCATGCACCCTCACATAGTTGGTGATATCTGGCTCGATAAGTCGAACAATTCCCTTGTGGATGTGGTGAAGCGCACACCACAGGGCAACGAACGGCTGACCGAACTGGCTTCACCCGATGGCGACACGATTCCTTTAATCGACTGGGGTGGAGTGAGCTTCTTCCAGAGCACCCTTGTCCACCAGACTCCCGACTACGACAGCACCACATTCACCGCGTTGCGAACCTACGTTGTAGGCCGCGACGGGTTGATTGGAGTGTCTTTCGGAGCGCGGGAGAACACGCAGATTGGGGATGGTGACTGGAGGAATCTGGCCATCTGGGTACGGCGACTATCGGAGCCAAGCGGCTACGATCCCAGCCGCATGATTGGAGGCTTCGCCAGCTACAACTGCATGTACACCGCGACCCTTCCGCCCGACCCCGTTCAACGTATCCGCTACATCGACTCCGTATCGGCTGTGACCTAGAGCTGGAGGCTTGTTTTCGAGCAACAGGCAGGGACGGGATTTGCCCCCCGTCCCACTCCATTCAACCCAACAGAAGGAGAAACGAGATGGCGGAAAAACTGGACAAGGCAAAGATCAACGAAGAGATGGAGCAGCTACAGCTTGAAGAGACCAAAGAGCGCGTAGCGAAGATGCGCCGGGATAAAACCACGCAGCTCCGGCGCGTGATGGACAAGCAGATGGCGCTGAAACGCAATGCCGCAATCGAGCAACAGGCGCAGGAGATTTGCGTCCACAAAAAAGGCGGCAAAGGCAAAGAGAACTGGTTCAACGGCAACGATAGTGATTACGCCGTTGTCAAACACATCCTCAGTCACGGCCCCATGATTGTCGTCTGCCAGCGATGCGGCAGGTTATGGGAGCCGCCACCGCTGGCACTGCGGAGCGGAACAACCGAAGAGAGGCGCGAGTACAAGCGGCTCTACGTCGAGTATCGAACCGCGACCGAATACCCCACCGACAACGAGACCAGCGGCGCACGTCTGTTTGAGATCACCACAAACGCACCCGCAGCCTGACCGCGAGCGCGTAACCGTCAACGTTACATAACCGAGGAAGCGAGGCATCCACATGAGCGCAGATACAACAACGTCCCCACAGAGAGACCCGCGCGGAGCTGGATCGGGCGAGAACGCCGTAGCCCATCGCAGCAAACAGAGCAACGACGATCCCGCCCAGGCGAATGACATCATGAAGCTCGTCAAACAGCGGCAGTCGGATGCGGCAAAGAGCAATCAGAAGTTTGCCGACGAGACCGAAAAGGAACTCGATGACACAGAACCGGAGTTGCCGGAGCCGGGACCAGTCACCGAGTACCCCGAAGGCGATCCCGACAAAGGAGCAATCGACTTCGATAACCCCATGCGGCCTATAGCGCACCGCGACCGCCGCGCCTACCTGACCCGTCAGGCCGAGCGCAACGAACGCGCCAACGACCAGCTAAACGCCATGCAGGTCGCACAGAACCGCCGCGTCATCGACGGAACGGCTTACCTGCAAGACCCCGACTATCTCCGTGAGGTTTCGATGGAGACAGCACAGACCGCAATTGCAGCGCACAGCCCCGAAGCCGTGAGGAAGAACCAGGCAGAGATGGCGAAGCGGCTGAAGGCGCGGCAGGAGCGAGAAGCCAAGGCAGCAGCGAAGTAACGGGGGTGGGAAGTGGGAAACTCTACGATCACGCTGCAAGCCATCTTCGATGGTGTATCAGCGATTGGCGACCTGAATCCGATTTTCAACAACACCGGAGGCTTCGCGGATCAACCCGCCCTCACCATCGCCAACGATGTGATGAGCGAGTTTATCTCCGTGCGCTTTCCGTGGAAATGGAACAGGATCAAGATTCCCCCCTTCCCGCTCACCAGCTATCAGCAGGACTATGCCATGAACCTCACCAGCATTGGCTGGGTGGAGAACGGTCGCCGTGTCGATATCAACAACACCACCGTACCCCCACCGGATGCGCCGATTCAGGCGGTCAGAGACCTGGCCGAATCGAGCGCGTTGGGAGGATGGCCATCGCAGTATTGCTGGTTTTACAATCGCCAGCTCGAACAGCACCTATGGCCGGGACCGGGTGTTGTCTACACATGGCCGGTAGGTACGAACCTGCCGAATCCTGAAAACCCCTACACCAACATCCTCGATCCCAACGGAAACATTCTCGTGCTGGTGGAGTGGGGGACAACCGGACTCGTTGAACCCGATGCCGGGCCGGACGCGGAGCCGGGAGACATCGTGCAGGACGGTACATGCGAGTGGGAGGTTGTCGATCCCGACGCCCAGGGCATCCGCATTGCGCCGCGACCGCCGCAGACCGGCAACGTATGGCTGATGCGTTTGTACGCGCAGAAGATGGCTCCAATCTTCACCAGCCTGCAACAGAAGCTCGACCCGATCCCGAACGATCATTCCAAATGGTTCCGCGATGGATGCGTGGCCTACTCCCACCGCTACAGCACCAACCCCGTAGTCAAGCAGCGATTCGAGCAGATGAAACAGGACTGGATAAACGCCGTCGATTCCGCTGCACGGCAGAACGACCGCGAGGACGAGAGCAAGGGATTCTTTCCCGACCGTCCGGCCATGTCTCCGATGCAATCGTGGGACACAGGGCCGATTCCCTATCGCTGGGGGTGGAGATGAAATTCGCCTATGCAGACCCACCATATATCGGACAAGCAAAGAAGCACTATTCCCATGATCCTCAGTGTGCTGAAGTTGACCACCAAAAATTAATAGCATTGTTGATGTCGGAATACCCCGATGGATGGGCTTTATCCCTCAGTAGTCCATCGTTAAAACAGGTACTTTCTATAACTCCAGAGACAGCTAGAGTTATGGCGTGGATCAAACCGTTTTGCGCTTTTAAGGCGAACGTAAATCCCGCCTATGCATGGGAACCAGTAATCATAAATGGAGGAAGAAAACGAGGCCGCAATGTAACTACTGTGCGCGATTTTCATTCTGCAAACATATCGCTTCAGAAAGGACTATGCGGAGCCAAACCAGAATCTTTCTGTCATTGGATATGTGACGTATTAGGCGCACAGCCGGAAGACGAAATGCATGACATCTACCCAGGTACAGGCGTGATGGGTCTGGTATGGGAACAGCGCAAAAACTTTACAACCTACCCAGGCGAGTATTCACAGCCACTACAAGAGACACTAGGGGGGTGGAGGCTATGAGCACCACACGCAACCTGCAATCGAGCGCGTTGTTTTCGTTGCCCTTCATCGGCTATCAGCCAGTGAATATCTCGAATGGCGAACCTGCGATCACAGCCGCGAACCTCACCAAGCAGACCATCCTTGGACCGCCGTTCAAGTGGAACTACAACCGGGGAGAGTTTAGCTTTCCGACCGAGCCGAACGACCAGGACTATTACCTCATCATCCCCGACTTTGGATTTTTGGAGCGGGTGACGCTGACCGACAGCAACGGGGTGGTGAAGGAGATTGAAATCCAGCAGAGCCTGGCGGCTGAAAGTGTGCAGAAACGCCCTGGCAGCATCGCTGCAAATATCGCTGACGACCAGGGAGGCGTGACCTTCCGGCTCAACGCGATCCCGCCCGATGGAGAAATCTACCAGGTGGACGGCTTCTATCAAAAAGCCCCGGTTCTGATGTCGTCAATGGCGAATAGCTGGGGGCCGATCCCCGATCATCACGCCTACATCTACGACTGGGGTTTTCTCTCCTTCGTCAGTCTGCTTACGAAAGACGCCCGATTCCCCATCTTCGGCCAGCGATTTACGGCACATCTGCTGGGCGCACAGGAAGGCTTGACCGCGCTGGAGCGAAACATCTTCCTTGGCAACTTCCTCCAGGTGATGAGCGCACAGGAACGGTCGCAGCTCACAACCCAGCAAGGCGTCTCCGCGAGGCAACAATGAGGCGCTTTGATACAATGAAAAAAGAACTCCCCGCACGGCGCGTACCGTGCAGGGAGGGTATTAGTTACAGAAGCCGCAGCAATGCGATGACTGCGACTAGAATTTTCAGAATAAGGCTTAACTCCTTTTCTGAAAGTACAGCTACAAATCTCACAAAAAATCACCTCCTTTCGATGAAGCCGGAAGCTAACCAGCGATGGTTAGCTTTCGGCTTTGTCTTCGATGTTCCCGAAAACATACGGCCCCGAAAGTCGGCACTTCCAGTTTACATGGAGGTGGCCTGATGGCGAACGCGATCCAACAGGCCGGAGGAGCATCGGAACCTACCAGCTTTGCGCCACTCCACACCAATCGCATGTTCACCGGATTGTGGACGAATCGCAACCCGCTCACCGATGCATCCGTTTCGACCAACATGGAGAAGTATGGTCTTGGATTGCAGGACTCCATCATCGACGGACTCAACACAGAGCTTAGTTCGAAGCTCACTCTGCGGCGAAGATATGGAACCAGCGTCTACAACACGCAGCTCTTTGCACCGATCAATCGTTTTTATCCGTTCAACACCTTCACGCTGACCAGCGAACTCATCCGCGTCATGGCGGACACGTCCACGACCGTTTATGACGCCACCGGACCAAACACAAAAACTGCTATCTGGACGAAATCAGCCGGAGCCGGGCCAACGTTTTTCTATGGTCTCGGCAACACGCTTTACATGACCAACGGCGTCGATAATGTGCAGTGGGTTTATAACCCCGCCACAGGTGCAGGGCCGGTCTACAGGTGGGGCATCGTTGCGCCAGCCGCCGCACCCACCGTAGGCCAGAATGTAAGACCGCTTGATGGTCTCGTGTCATGGGTTGCAAATACGGCGTTCAGTGTTGAAGGACCGGATGGCCCGTTACTGCCCATCATTGATACCAACAACAACATCCAGCTCTTTCAGGGCGCACCCAGCCGGGCTTTGGCAGCAACGCCGACGCCGGACGGGACGACCGGAACCCAGCAGCCGAATCCGTGGAACGCAACTTTGGGAGGAGCCACCACAGACGGAACGATCACATGGCACAACAACGGTTCCGCCAACTGGATAGCGAATCACAGCTATGGACCCAATGCGATAGTCGCCGCGCTTGCCAACACATCGAGCGGCCCCGTGAAAATGTTCTTTGTCAACTCTCTTGTGGGCGGACAATACATGAGCGGAGCTACCCCACCCCCCCACTGGCCGTCCGGCCTGGGTTCACTGATACAGGACAATCAGGTGGTCTGGCAGAACATCGGAGCAGCGATAACATGGGACAACATTGGAGCGCAAACCAATATCACGAGCAGGGAGGCCATCCTTGATCCGAATGGTTATATCCAGCACGTAGCCACGCCCGGCAAGACAGGGCCAGGGCCTGGGTTCCCGAACTTTCAGACCCCGCTGGGTGCATACACAATCGACGGCACAGTAACGTGGGTTAACGCAGGGCCATACTCTCCCGCTGGCACAGCTCCCGTTCAGTACGGCTACGCCTTCGTAAATGCCATCGGCGACATAAGCGAGATGTCTCCGGCTTCGGTTCCGATCACTGTTTCACTCGGGAACGAAGTTACGGTGCAGGGCTTCGGTTCAACCGACCCGCAGGTTACAACCATCTACCTCTACCGCACCGCACAGGGCGGCTCGACCTTCCTGTTTCTGGCCCAGTTCGCCAACACCGGAGCCGCACAGTGGACGTATACCGATACCACACCGGACAGCGGTTTGAACGTGACAATTCAGGCACAGGTTAACGGAGAAGGTACGCCGCTGCCAGCCGGAGCGACCTGCATGGCCTATCACCTACAGCGGTTTTTTGTCGCTGTGGGCAACGTCACCTATGTATCGAGCGGCCCCGACGCCATCGCCAGCACCAGCAGCGGAAACGCGGGATTCAATACCACCTTTACATCGCAATCGAAGATCATCCGATATTGGGTGTCGCCGCTTGGTCTCGTCATCTTCACCGTGCGCGACAGCTACATCATCCTGGGGAGCGGAACCGCAGACGACCCGCTCTATCAGACCACCTTTATCGACGGTCTCCCGCTACTGCATTACGACGCCTTTACGACCCATCTGACAACGCCCTATCTATTGCTGGCGACGAACATGCTTGTCGCCCTCGATCCGTCAGCCGGGATTACGGAAGTCGGATTCCCCATTGCCGACAAGCTGGAGACCGACTTCAACGCGGCCACCGCATATGTAACCTACCACGCGCAATCGAGCAGGGAGAACGCGCTGTATGTCGATGACGGAGTGGGTTCCTGGTACAGAATGAGCGCGACTACAGCCCCGGAAACGGGCCTCAACTGGTCGCCAAAAGCCACCCTTGCAATCCCTTCGAGTGCCGTGCAATCGGTCGAAGTTACCCCCGGCGTGAACCGCCTTTTAATAGGCCCACCGCCGCAGGGCGGACAGATAAGAATGCGCGACCTTACGACCAATACAGACATCGGAATACCCTTCACCGCACACGCCACTTTCGGCTCGATTGTGCTGGCCCATCCCGGCGAATTAGCGGCCATCGCGTTCATCACTTTAGAGGCGCAAAAGACAGGTTCCCGCGCGGCATTATCCATACTTCTCGGGGAGATTTATTCGACCGATTCAGCCCCCTTTGAACCCCTTGGAAGGACGCGCCAGGACCCCACAAATTTACCTCCCAGCAACACCCTTTACAGCGACCGATACCACTTCCTCCAGAGCCAGAATCCGGCATGGTGCAGACACTTCCAGATGGATGTCGCATGGCCAGCCGAAGACGCGGCCAACGAACTGCTAACCTTCACCATTTTTGGACAGACGTGGAGCGAATACAGGAGCCAATAAATGCCCAGCATAAAGCAGTCCCAGAACGTGAACACGACAGGCTGGCAGCCAACCCCGCCGAAGGCCACCGATTCGACGCTCGAAAGCCCCGATCCCAAGGCCGAACCGCCAGCCAACGGAGGCTATCCCAATATGAGTCCCTTCATGCTCGCCTCGATGCCCCTGATGGCCTCAACCAACGACGCTCTCACGCAGTTCTACGGCAACTGGAGCATCCCGCAGTTCCGCACCGTTCCCATGCAGCACGGAGGCAATTCATGAGCAGCCAGCCGCAATTCCACTTTGACGACTATGTAGTGCGCCCCATGAACGAGGGCGACCGCGCCTATCTGGACAGCCTTATAGAAGAGGACGCCTATCACAAAGGGCGGATGACGCCGGACTTCTTCCTCAACCTGGTGCCGGGAGAGGATGCGTGGGCTTTGGAGGACACCCAGGGCAACGTGGAACTCTATTTCAAGACCCAGGTGGCAGTCCGATTGTCCATCCAGTTTGCTCACTCGAAGACCAGCGAGGAGAGGAGCCGAAACCGGACGGCTTTACTGAAGGGTTTTGCGTGGATAGAGGCGATGTTCAGAAAAAACCGTTTCCGCGAAATCATTTTCGACACTCAGGGACCGGAACTGACCGCTTTTGCCAAAAGGCGGCTGGGCTTCAGGGAGAGTCCGGTTGAGCTTCTACGAACTCTGGCCCCACTTGTACCCCCCGGACGCCACACGGAGCATTGGCAAGCGTTGCCACAGCCTACCAGAAGGGAGGGATAACCGTCATGTGCGGAGCAAATCAGCAGCAAACCGACATTACGAATGAGCAACAGGAGTTTTACAATACCCTCACTCAGCAGTACAGCACCATCTTTGGGGAGAATCAGGCCATCACCGGAGCCTTGACGAGTGCCTTTACGCCGATCCTTCAGGCCGGGCCGAGTCAGACCGGTTTTGCCCCTTCCGAAGAGAACGCACTGGAGACGCAGAACACAGAGGGAGTGGCGACCGATTATGCCCAGGCGCAAAAAGCAACCGCAGACATTCTGGCAGCTCGTGGAGGAGGCAACACGCTCCTGCCTTCAAGCGTTGATTCCACCCTTCTCGCGCAGAACACGAACCAGGCCGCAGCTCAAA
>Ga0210392_10000724_pt1 | contig 18883 bp, 18 predicted proteins | sample IncBWC30OmetaG_FD_161057 | JGI IMG/M metagenome (GOLD analysis project Ga0210392, IMG submission 161057) | Forest soil microbial communities from Barre Woods Harvard Forest LTER site, Petersham, Massachusetts, United States - Inc-BW-C-30-O ...
GGCCAACCGATCAAGTGCATCATTCTTAGATTTGAAGTCATCGGAACCAAGCATTTGGATGAGTTCAGCCTCTGTTTTATTTGGAGCCGCCTGCAAGGATAAGTTGGCAGTTAAAAATAGTCCTCCCAACAAGCAGGCCAGAAAATACTTGAAACCCTTATTCATAATTTTTATTTGAAATCGTGCTGGTTCCGTCTTTTACCATAGCCTTGCCTACTCTACAAAAACAAACGGCGCACCCGGACTGGCCGGATGCGCCGGTGAAAACTGGCGTCAGCTTACTTTGCCTTCAAGGTGAAGATCGCGTCGTTCGCGTCCTTCACCACGCCCTTGTCCGGGTCTTGCAACAGCGGTTCGATGTCGGATACCACGCTCTTATCGGCAATGATGGCGAGCGTGCGGCAGGCGTCGCGCTTGACGTTCGGGTCGGGGTTCTTGAGGCAGGTCACGATCTTGGGGATGGTGCTCTGCGCCTTCAAGCCGCGCAGGGCCTTGAGGCCTTCCATGACTTCCTTCTTGTCCGCGCTGTCGAGCATCGCAGCGATGCTGTTCAGCTCGGCACTGGAAACATCGGTGTGCAACGCCCCGAGCACGCGCGCGGCCTTTTGATGGACGAGCGGGCGCGGGTCGGTGAGCAGGGTCTTGATCTTGGTCAGGGCAGGCGCGCTGGTCGGATATTGTTTCTCGATGTCCTGAAGCGCGGCATAGACGACCTTTTCCTTGGGTGAATCCAGGGCGGCGATGAGTTGTTCCTCGGTCTGCGGCGGCCTGGCGAGCAGCGGCAGGGCGGTTGCGAGGACGGCAGCGACGATGAGCAGGGATTTCCAGATGCTTTTCATGTTCATTCCTTTCGTTTTGTTGGTTGATGAAGCCCGGATGAAAATATTGAACAAAAAGCGTTTTTGTCAACCGCGTTCACTTCGTCAGATTCCAGACGTATTTCCCGGCGGTGTCCACGTAGCCGACCATGCGGCCTTCCCGGACCTGCGCGAGGCCGTGTTGAAAATCACCGGCCTCGTCAAACTGCGGGTTGATGGAGAATACGCCGGTCTTGTCCACATACCCCCAACGCTTGGCAAGTTGCACGCGCGCAAGGCCCTCGGAGAAGGACGCAGCTTCGTCAAACTGCGGGTTCACCGCAAAATGCCCGGTCGTGTCGATGTAACCCCAGCGCTTGGCCATCCGCGCCGGCGCGAGACCCTTCACGAAGGCGCCGACCTCGTCGAACTGCGGATTGATGACGAGCTTGCCGGTCTTGTCGATGAAGCCCCAGTTTTTCTTCAATTTGACCGGCGCAAGTCCCTCGGAAAATGCCCGGGCGTCATCGAATTGCGGGTTGATCACGATTTTACCGTCGGTGTCGGCGTAGCCGTAAATCTTGCCCATCTCGACGGCTGCGAGCCCCTCGGAGAAATCATCGGCGTCGTTGAATTGCGGGTTGATGACGATTTTGCCCGTCTTGTCGATGAAGCCCCAGTTTTTGTTCAGCTTCACCGCCGCCCGGTTCGCGGAGAAATCCTTCGCCGCATCAAACTGCGGGTTCACGACATATTTGCCGTCCGCATTGACGTAGCCGAAGATGTGGCCGAGCTGGACGGCGGCGAGGCCTTCGGAGAACGGTCCGGCCTTGTCGAACTGTGGGTTGATCTCCACTTTACCGGCGTCATCCACGTAACCCCAGCGGTGGTTGAGTTCCACGGCGGCGCGGTCTTCCGCGAAGGCTTCGGCATGGGTGAACTGCGGATTGGTCACCAGCTTGCCGGCCTTGCTGATGAAGCCCCAGCGCCCGTCCACCACGACGGGAAAGAGCCCGGCCGCGTTCACGGATAACGCGCCGAGCGCGATGACGGTCAGGATGGGGAAAAGTTTGGATGCTTTCATAAGTTGTGTTTGGGATGTTTTTTTGCCGGGTGGAACTGACTGACGCCAGTCTATTTTGCGGCCAAGTCGAGTCAAGCGGTTATGATGGGGATCAGTTTTGTGAACCAGTCCGCCAGCACCCTGCGTTGACAATGCTGCCGCTGCCGCTAGCATGGTTTTATCGGATGATGCAAACTGAAAAGCACCAAGCACCCCGCGCCGGACTCCCCAGCAGCACCCCGCCCCTGATTTTAAACCTACATCCGCCGTTTGGTTTTGGCACCGGAGGTTTAAAGTTTCTCTGGATTTTAGGCGTTGCCGGGCGGAGCTTGGGGAAACACTGAATGGCCGCCAACGATTCCCAGTCAAAACATTGGTCCGGCACCGGCCGTTTGCGCGGCGGACGCTGGGGCATCTGGTTTTTTGCCACCGCGGTCCGCGTGCTCGGCCTGCGCGTGACGTATGTGCTGGCCGTGGTGCCGGCGGCCTATTTCTCGTTCGCCTCGCCGGACGTGGCGGCCACGATGGATTTTCACCGGCGCGCCTTCGGTCCGCAGCCGTGGTGGAAGCGCCGCTGGCTCGTCTTCCGGCATTTTTATTCCTTCGGCCGCGCGATCCTCGACCGCACGGCGATCCTCGCGGGCAACCGCAAGAATTTTTCCTTCCAGTTCGACGGCGAAGAAAATCTCCGCAAGGCCCTCGCCGAGAAGCGCGGCGTGCTGCTGCTCACCGCGCATCTTGGCAACTGGGAGGCCGCCGGGCAGCTGCTCACACGCATCGACGTGCCGATCACCGTCACCGGCTTCGACCGCGAGACGCCCGAGATCCGCGCCGTGCTCAACCGTGCTTCCAAGCAGAATTTCCGCCTGCTGCCGCTCACCGGCTCCCCGATGGATGCGATTCCGCTCGTGGCGGCGCTAAAGCGTGGCGAGGTCGTGGCCATGCTGGGTGACCGCGCTTACGGCAGCCCGTCCGCGCGCATCCCGTTTTTTGGCGGCATGGCGTCGTTTCCGATCGGCGCGTACGTGATGGCCGCCATCGCTGGTGCGCCACTCATGCATGTTTTCAGCCTGCGTGAACCGGCCGGGCTCTACCGTTTTTTCGGTTTTCCGGCGCAACATCCGAAAATGCCGCTGCATAACGAACGCGATGCCTACCTGAAAAGTTGTGCCGCCAATTTTGCCCGCGACCTGGAATCCGTGATGCGCCGTGACCCGTTCCAGTGGTACAACTTTTTCCCGTTCTGGGAAAACGACGAAAGTGCCGCGACCTCCTCGGCTCGGCGTGTGCAACCCGCAACGTCGCCGGCCACCCACCCGGAGCCGACCAAGCCCTGACCATGTCCGCCGCCATCGAAAAACTCATCCCGCACCGCCCGCCGATGTGCTGGCTCAAGTCCCTTGATGATTGCACCGCCACGACGGCCACGGCCACGGCCTGCTTCGGCGAGGATGATTTTGCCGTGGCGGATGGCAAAGTCCTGGAAACCGCGCTCGTCGAATGCGTCGCGCAAACCGTTGCGGCTGCGCTTGGTCAGCGCGCACAGCCGGGCGGCGGCAAACCGGGTCCCGCGGCGCACGGCATGTTGGTGGCGACTTCCAATTTTAAAATCGTTTCGCGCCCGTCCGCCGGACAGGCTTTGCGTATCGAAGTCCGCGAAACCAGACGCCTCGGCCCGATGCTGCTCATCACGGGAACGATTTCATGTGCTGGACAAGTTGTCGCCGGGGGGGAATTGTCTTTGTATGCGTGAACCGGAAGTTGTCATCGCCGGTTGCGGAGTGATCTGCGCCGTCGGGTGCGGCGTCGAACCGCTGCGCGCCGCGTTGCAAAGCAATGCAAGCGGGTTGCGCGCCTCGGAAAAATTTAGTGCGCCGCGTTTTCTGTCCAACATCGTCGGCGCGGCCCCGCGAAATCCGGATATCGACGACCCCGCCTGGTTCCTCGCCTCCGAGGCGTTGCAGCAGGCCCGCGCCGCGGCAGGCAAGACGCTTACATCGATTCCGGCCGAAAAAATCGGCCTCGTCCTTTCGACCACGAAGGCGAACATCGAGGCGCTTGAACGTGTCTCGGACAACCGTCCCTGCTCCGAAACCGCCCGGCGGCATTTGCGGGCGGACCTGCTCGCGGCGGATCTTGCAGCGGCCCACGGCGCGTGCGGCCCGGTGCAAACCGTATCCACAGCCTGCGTCTCCGGCCTGGTGGCGATCTCGCAGGCCGCCAAATCAATCCGGCGCGGTGAAGCCGATGCCGTCCTCGTCGTCGGCGTGGATTGTCTTTCCGAATTTGTGGTTGCCGGGTTCACCGCGTTGAAGGCGCTGGATCCGCAGGGGTGCCGGCCATTTGATCACGACCGTTGCGGCCTGAGCCCGGGCGAAGCGGGCGCGGCGGTGGTTTTGCTGCGCGATGACTTATGTGCGAAACCCGCCATCGCGGTCCGCGCCTTTGGCGGCAGCAACGACGCGAATCATCTCACCGGCCCGTCCCGCGACGGCTCGGGACTGGCGCAGGCCATCCGCGTAGCGCTCACGGCTGCAAAATTGGCGCCTACGGAAATTGATTATGTCCACGCGCATGGCACGGGTACGGGTTACAATGACGCCATGGAATCGCTCGCGTTAAAAACGGTTTTCGGCGAAGCGTGCCCGCCGGTCAGCGGCGCCAAGGGGATGCTGGGCCACACCCTCGGCGCGGCGGGCGTGATTGAAACCATCTGCTGCGTGCTGGCGATGCAGGACGATTTTCTGCCCGGCACACCGCGTTTGAGCCAGGCCGCCGAGGGCACGCCGCCCGGCCTCGTGCGCGAACCGCGTCCCGTGGCGCGGCTGAAAAACGTGCTCAAACTGAACACAGGTTTTGGCGGGCTGAACGGCGCGTTGATCTTGAGCCATGCATAACATCTCCATCGCCGCCGCCAGCACCGTCGTGGAGGCCGACCTGGCCTCCGCCCGGCTGGGCCAGCGCTTTGGCCGGCTGGATGCGTCGAGCCAGCTCGCGCTGCTCGCGGTCGCGTCGTTGGGCATCGACTTCAATGAGCATCCGCGGGACCGCATCGGCATCTGCCTCGCGACGAGCGCGGGGTCGCTTTCGACGGATGTGAATTTTTGGAACGGGCGCAATGGCGTCGGCGGGCCGAGCCCGACGCTGTTCGCCTACACGCTGCCGAGCGCGGCGGTGGGCGAGGTGGCCATCCATTTTCGCCTGACCGGGCCGAACCTGTGTTTCGTGGGCGATGACAAGATCATTTTGCCCGAGGCGGCCGACCTGCTCCGGCGCGGGGAAGCGGATGCGTGCGTTTGCATCTATTGCGAGGTGGTGACCGCCGATTGCGGAAAAATCATCTCCGCGCCACCGGCGGCGACGGCCAGCGCGCTTTTCCTGAAAAACGGCGAAGGCATCCGCACGTTGCGGGAGTTTGACCGTGACATGAAAGCGCTCTGTGCGCTAATTTCCCAAACAAAATCAGCGGGCTGAACAACATGCAAATCTCAACACACGAACTGAAATCCAAAATCATCGAGTCGCTCAAGCTCCAGGACATCACGCCCGAGCAGATCGACGACGATGCCCCGCTCTTCGGCACCGGCCTCGGGCTGGACTCCATCGACGCCCTCGAACTGGTCGTCTTGTTGGAGAAAGAGTACGGCATCGTCATCAAGGACATCGAGGAAGGGCGCCCGGCGTTCCGCTCCGTGCGCACGCTGGCCGACTTCATCGCCGTCAAACGCCCGCAATAATTTATCGTGTCATCGCGCAATCCAGTCATCACCGGCCTCGGCATCGTGTCCGCCGCGGGTTTTGGCGTGGAGGAAGTCTGGCGCGCCGTGGCCACCGGCACGAGCGGGCTAAAGCCGCTAACGCTGTTCCAATCCCCGCGCTACGGACAAAATCCCACGGGTGAAATCCAGCGCGACCTCATTGCACTCGGCGCACCGACACGCGCCTCCCGCAGCGACAAACTTGGCTGGCTCGCCGCGCGCGATGCGATCGCGGACGCGGGCATTGATTTAACCAAAATTGGCGATCGCGCCGGAATCATTCTCGGAACATCCGTCGGCGGTTCCTACGACAGCGAGCTTTTTCTCACGACCCTCATCAAGCGCGGCAAGATGCGCGCGCGCGCGACCCGCTTCCATGAATGCTCGAGCACCGTGGATCTGATTGCAGAGCAATTTGGATTGTACGGACCCGGCATGGCCCTGGCCACGGCATGTTCCTCCAGCGCGCTAGCCATCGCGACCGCGGCGGAGATGATCATGGCGGGCGAGGCGGAGGTGATGCTGACTGGCGGCGCGGACTCGCTTTCGCGCATGACGTGGGGCGGATTTCATTCGCTGCTGCTCGTGGATACGGCGGGCTGCCGGCCGTTTGATGCGACGCGCGCCGGCATGAGCCACGGCGAAGGCGCGGCGATGCTGGTTTTGGAGTCGGAGGAATCCGCGGTGCGGCGCGGGGCAAAGATTTTGGCGCGATTGAGCGGCTGGGGCACGAGTTGCGACGCTTATCATGCGACGGCACCGCATCCGCAGGGCGCGGGTGCGACGGCGGCGATGCAGGCGGCGCTGCGTCGCGCGAAGCTCGAGCCCTCCGCGGTCGGCTACGTCAACGCGCACGGCACCGGCACACGCGACAACGACCTGGCCGAGGCCATCGCGTTGAAAACGGTTTTTCATAACCGCGTACCGCCATTTTCCAGCACGAAGCGGATTTTCGGGCATTCACTGGCGGCGAGCGGGGCGATGGAAGCCATCGTGTGCGTCCAGGCGCTGCGGCACCAAGAACTGCCGCCGAACCCCGGCTTCAGCAAGTGTGATCCGACCATCGGGCTTGAACCGGTCACGGAATCCCGTCACGCGCCGCTGTCGCACGTGATGAGCAACTCGTTCGGCTTTGGCGGCAACAACGGCGTGTTGATCTTTTCCAAGCCGGAAACCGCGCAGAACACGCGGGCGCCGGGAAAAGTCCAGGTTGCGGTGGGCGGACTGGGCGTCATCGGGCCGGGCGTGGTCACCATCAAGGAGATCACCGCGCCGCTGCCGGCCGGCCGCGGGCCGGTGTTCAGTTGCGGTGCGCTGGCCGACACGGCGATGCTCACGCCCAACCAGCGCCGCCGCCTGAGCCGGTTGCAACAGATGGCGCTGATCACGTCGCGCAAAAGCCATGCGCCGGACCCGACGCAACGTGTCTCAGTGGTGATCGGTACGGGCCTTGGCTGTCTGGAAGACGCCGGTGCGTTCATCGAAAATCTCATCACCAAGGATGAGCGCGAGCCGATGCCGTCGCGCTTTCCCAATTCCGTCCACAACTCGCCCGCCGGCCAGGTGGCGATCGACCAGGCGGCGCAGTCGATGAATTCCGCGCCGACCGTCGGCGAAATCACGTTCGAATGCGCGCTCTGGCAGGGCATGTCGCAACTGGCCATCGACGAGGCGGATTGCTCGCTGGTTGGCGCGGCGGACGAGGCGGATAAATATCTGCTGGGCATCGGCCAGCGCTGGGGCGTGTGGAATGACCAGATCAAACCCGGCGAGGGCGCGGTGGTCGCAAGCCTGGCGCGGGTTGAAAAAACTCCGGCCCCGCTCGCCCGCGTGACGGCGGTACGCCTGGGCCGCTACCGCAAGCCGTTCAACGCCGAGGTCGAAGCGGACTGGATCGCCTCCATGGTTGACGTGGCCCAAGTGGACGTATTTTTGAGCGGGGCGGGAGGCTTTGCGAAATTGGAACCGATGTATCAAGCAGTCGCGGCAGCCCTGGCGAAGCGTGCCGGCAAAAAGCTGGAGCACCAAACGTACAAGCAGCTGTGCGGTGAGTTTCATTCGGCGTCGGCGTTCGGATTTTCCATCGCCGTGAAATTGGCGCAGGAACAGAAGCGCGGCGTGCTGCTCTACACGCTCTCGCAGCGCGGGGCGAAGGCCCTGTGTCTCGTGCAGCCCTGATCCGCCATGAGCCGGTTCACCCTCATCCCGCCCGTCGCGGTGATACTTTTGGCAGGGGCGCTGGCTTTGCATCACTATGTCCTCGGCGGGATGGTCGTTCTCATTTTCATGGTAATCACGGGCCTGGGTGTGGCGATTCCGCAGATGCGGCTGTTTGGAAACTTCATCTGTTACGGTGACCGTTCCAAAAAACGCGTGGCGCTGACGTTTGATGACGGGCCGGACCTGCGCTCGACGCCGCAGTTGTTGGAATTGCTGCGTGAGCAAAAGATTCCGGCGGCGTTTTTCTGCATCGGCCGGCGTGTGGACGAAAACCCGGAGCTTGCCGCGCGCATCGTGCGCGAGGGGCACTTGGTGGGAAATCATTCCTACGCGCACAGCAATTTTACCAATTTTTATCCGCGGGCGCGGTTACGGACTGAACTGATCAGGGCGCAGCAGGCGATTGAAAAGGCCTGTGGCTGTAAGCCGCAGTATTACCGTCCGCCGATCGGAAATTCCAACCCGAACACGTTCCGGGCGGCGCGGGATTTGAATTTACAAGTCGCCGGCTGGAGCATTCGCAGTTTGGACACGGTGATCGCGCAGCCGGAGAAGATTCTCGCCCGTATCAAGCGCGGGCTGGCGCCGGGGGCGATCATTTTGTTGCACGACGGCAACATTCCTGCCGAAAAACTCATCACCACGGTGAAATCGTTATTGGACACGTTGCGCGGGCTGGGCTATGAAGTGGTGAGGCTGGATGAATTATTGAAATGAAATACACCGTATCTTTATTGGGATTGATGCTCGCGTTCAACGCCGTGGCGGCGACCAACGAGGTTGCGCCGCCCGCCGCCGCCGGTTCGCAGGCGGTGTTGCAGGATTTGCAGCACAAGATGGCGTCGGTGAAGACGGTCTATCTGGAATTCACGCAGGAACGGGTGTTGAAATTGTTTTCCGACCCGTTGAAATCCGACGGCGTCATGCTCATCGCGCGGCCGGACCAGATCCGCTGGGAAACGACCGCGCCGTACCAGTCCATTTTGCTGGGTGACCAGAAGACCGTCGCGCAGTTCGAGTTCAACGATGGGAAGTGGGAAAAATTGAAGCTTGGTTTTCCACAACTGCTGCAGCGCGTGATGCAGCAGATGGCGTTGATGAACCAGGGGAAGCTTGATGCGTTGATGGTGGACTACACGATCACCGTGACCACGGGCGAGATGACCGTGCTGACGATGGTGCCGAAGGATGCCAATGTCCGTGGCATGATGTCATCGCTGGAGGTGCATCTGCTGCCGGACCTGTCCGCCACCAAGCAGGTGGTCATGAACGAGCCGAACGGCGACTTGACGCGCATCACGTTCCGCAACGAGAAGCGGGACGTGGAATTTCCCGCCAAGACCTTCGACCAGGGCAAGCCGCTGGACATCGCCGCCGTGCAGGCCGCCGTACACAATGCGCCATAATCTGCTGCCATTATCATTGGTGCTATTGATTGCGGGCTGCGCTTCCCCGCCGCCCCCGCCGGAAACGCTTTCAGCCCGACCGGCCAGTCTGTTCCCAGCTGATGGAGTGCTCGTGCAGCGCGTCCTCTTCACGGCACGTGGACGGCAGTTTCCCCTGAACGGTTATCTGGCGCTGAGCGCGGCCGGTGGCAAGCATCTGGTCGTGACTGAAAATTTTGGAAATGTGATGGCTGAACTGCTGGTAAAACCGGATGGGAAAGCATTTGTGCTGCGGTCGAGCCGGATGTTTCCGGAGAAATATATCCGCCGTTTGATGGCCGAGGACGTGAAGTGCATCTTTGGCGGCACGCCTGAGCTGGATTGCCCGGTGACGATGCCGGAGACGAATCATTTCGTGCTGGATCGCGGGGGTTATAAATTAGATATCCGGATCGTGGAAACCAAGACTGGCGTGCAACCGGCATCCATGTTTGAGGAGCCGGTCGCCGTGGAGAAATGAACCTGCGCGATTCCATCTCCGCGGCGCGCAAGGCAGGGCCGGTGACACAACCGGACGGCGCGCACGCGTTTGAATTCAATTTCAGCGCGGGCGACCCGGTGTTCGCGGGACATTTTCCCAACCGCCCGATTTTGCCAGGGATATTTCAATTGGAAATCGTGCGCATGGCGGCCGAGTGGGTGCAAAACCGTCCGCTGGCCGTGGGTGAAATCGCCAAGGCAAAATTCCAGCGGCCCATCCTGCCGGGCGAGACGTTGAAGCTGAGCCTGAAGCTGGCGACGGCGGAAAACGTGATCTCCGCGCGCGCAAATTTCATTTGCGGCGGGCAGCCGGCGGGTGAAGCTTTCTTAAAATTGTTGTAAAGTAATTGTCGTGAAAACAAGTGTCGTGAAACGTCTTTTTAAATGGGTCAAGCGGCTGGTCATCTGCACGTTTATATTTGCGTTGGTGATCTTGCTGGTGTTGGCCTGGATGATCCATGCGAGCGTCGTGGTGCCGCCGCCGCTGCCGTCGGATAAATCAGTCTTGGCGCTGAAGCCGGAGACGCGTGACGGGAAAATGTTTCTTGGGAAATCCTGGCGCAGCGAGCGCGAGGGGCTGCCGGTCGTGTATCTGAAAGGCTCGCCGCTTGAGATCGGGTTTGCCGACGGCGCGTTGATGCAGGACAAGATGCATACGCTGGAAACGGAGTTCATGCAGATGGTGCAGGGCTATGTGCCGCAGCACTGGCTCATGGAGGGGCTGAAAAATTACGTCCTCTTCCGCAACCGGCACCTGAGTGAATTTGTGCCGGAGGATTACCGGCTGGAGATCTACGCCACGACGCTTGGCTGCCAGGACATCCATCCGGAGGAGGGGAATTTCTACCGCCGCCTGCTGAACTACCACGCGGCGCACGATGTATCCTACATGATGATCGACAACCCGTTCATCTCGAAGGCGGGCTGCACGGCGTTTGGCGCGTGGGGCGGGGCGACGACGAACGGCCATCTCATCGCCGGCCGGAATTTTGACTGGGAGGCGGCGGAGGTGTTCAGCCGTGACCGGGTGGTGGAGATGTTTGAGCCGGATGGCGGCATCCCGTTCATTTCACTGTCGTGGGCGGGCATGAAGGGCGTGGTTTCGGGCATGAACCGCGCCGGCGTTTCGGTGACCATCAACGGCGCGCCGTCGAAATTGCCGAATACGATCGGCACGCCGGTGGCCATCGTGGCGCGCGAAGTCCTGGAAAAGGCGCACAACCTGGAAGAGGCGCTGAAAATAGTCCGTGACGCGAATGTGTTCGTCTCGACCATCTGGCTCATTGGCAGCCGGGCGGATGGCAAGTTTGTGGTCGTGGAAAAAACACCGGCGGTCATGAATGTGCGCGAGGCGGAGGCGGGAGGCGATTCCATCGTATGCCCGAACCATTTTGAGACGGCGGACCTGAAGGATGGTGAGCGCAACACGAACTACATGGCCGAGGCGACGTCGGTTTCCCGCGAGGCGCGGATGCTGGAGCTGCTGAAACAAAATCATGGTACGATCGACCCTTTGCACGCGGCGGACATGCTGCGCGACCGCAAGCTGCCGGGCGGGGCGTTTCCGGGCGACGGGCACCGCAGCACGCTGAACGCGTTCATCGCCACGCACGCGGTGGTGATGGACCTGACCTCGGGAATTTTCTGGGCCGCATCGCCGCCGAACCAGCTGGGCAAATTCGTGGCGTTCGACGTAAATGATTTCAACCATGAACTGCCGGAGCTGACGGTGCCGGCGGATGAAATTCTGACGTCGGGCGAATTTGAACACGTGAAGCAGGCGCGGCAATTTCTCAAGGCGGGCCAGCGGGCGTTGAAGGAACATGACCTGGAAAGCGGTTTGGATTTTGCCAAAAAAGCGGAAGCGTTGAACCCCGGCTTTTACGAGAATGCGTATCTCGAAGGCCGGGTGTTGCTGGCCCAGGGCAAGCGGGAAGAGGCGGCGCAGGCCTTTGGCCGCGCCCTGACGGAGCAACCGGCGTTTTTGAAAGAGAAGCAGGATTTGGAAGAGTTGTTGCGCCGGGCCAAGGCCGCCAACTAAAATCCGCCCCTCAGATTCATGGAACCGACCGAACCAGTCCGGGTGTCGCGCAAGCTGAAGATGATTCAGTCGGTGATGGGATTTTTTGCCTGGCTGCTGCTCGCGCTGCCCTATGGGCGGCGGACGACCGGGCTGGAGAAACTGGATCCCAAACGCCGTTATCTTTTCGTCAGCAACCACGTCAGCCTCCTCGACACAATTTTGCTCGGCGCGCTGCTGGCGCGCTCGGGAAATTACCCCATCCTCGTCCTGGGCGATAAGAACGTCTGGAATGCCTCGTGGATCCGGCGCGCCTTGAGCCGGCCGATCGGTTTTTTGGTGGAGCGCGGGCGGTTGAACCCGGGGTGCATCCGTGAACTGCGGAAATACGCGCGGCTTGGCCAGCAATTCAACCTGGTGGTTTTTCCCGAGGGCACGCGTGGCAACGGGGTGGACGTGGCGGAGTGTCAGCCGGGGATCTATTACGTGGCGCAGGAGTCGCGCGCGCCCATCGTGCCGATCTTCATCGAGAACATGCAGTTCGTTTCGACGAAGATGGGGAAGTTTCATCCGATCGGCGGGCTGCGAAAAATTGAGACGCATTTTGGCGAGCCAATTCTGCCGGAGGTTTACCTTTCGATGGAGCGACAGGAGTTTACGGAACTGGTGCGGAAGCAGATTGCGGCAACGCGGCCGACTCAGCCAAGTCCGGAAAAAAGCTAGATTAACGACCGTCCTCACCCCGGCCCTCCCCACCCGGAACGATTCAGATGGCGTTTGGTGGTGCTGCGGGTCGAAGTTGTGTTTTATATGAAGAAACCAACTCAACCACACACAGGCAGCACTCACCAAACGGTGATTCAAATTAACACGAGCCATTCCGAGCAGTCCATCCGGATCGGTTTTACCGACCAGCGGCTGACGGCCTATGGCGGCATGGCGTTCTGGAGCGCGTTTCTGCACAAGCGCAAAGTCCGAGAGCAGCTCCAAACGTTTCTGCCACAGGCGCCGACTAGTCCTTACGCTTACGACCCAACGGATGTGGCGTTAGGTTTGATGGGCGGCATTCTGAGCGGCGCGGACAAGCTCTCGCGGGTGGCGTACTTGCGGAGCGATCCCGCGATCGCCGAGGTGTTGGGGATTGAAGCCGTGGCCAGCCAATCGACCTTCAGCCGTTTTCTGAACGGCTTCGATGAACCGGCCAGCAATGCGCTCAATGGCTTGCACCAATGGGCGATGGGCCGGCTGCCCAGCTTGCGCGCGGGCTATACCTTGGATTTGGATTCGTGGTCGTTGCTGCACCGGGATGGGCATCAAGAAGGGATCTGTTCCGGACACCCCCCCATTGGCCTTAAACCCTGTCACCGGCCGTTGATTGCCTGTTTGGCTGAACCCAAGTTGGTGGCGGGTTTCTGGCTGCGCAAAGGCAATGCACAATGCACGGACCAGGCCCCGGAGTTTGTCCGTCAATTGCTGGCGGATTTGCCGTCCCACATTCGCATCGGTTGTGTGCGTGCCGATGCGGGATTTTATCATGAAAAAGTGCTGCAAACGCTGGAGCAGCACCACCTGAACTACGTGGTGGTCATGCGCCTATATCCCAAGTGGCAAAAATATTGCCGGCACAGCGAGCCGGCTTGGACAGCGACAGAGATAGCGGGGGTGGAGGTGCAGGAGGTGGAATCGGCCGTGTTGGGGCGGCGGCATGTCATTATCCGTCAACGGCTGAATGACCGGCCAGAGGCCACCGGCAAGGAACTGTTGTCGGTTCCGGGCTATCGCTTTCAGGCCTTGGTGACCAACCTGCCTGCCAGTTGGAGCGTGCTGGCCATCTGGCGGCGTTATAACGGGCGTGGTGACAGCGAGAATCGGATCAAGGAGTTAGGCAGCCAGTTTGGCATCAAGGGATTTTGCTGCCAGAAGTTCTGGGCCACCCAGGCGGTGTGCCAGTTGGCGATCTGGGCCTATAACCTGTGCGTGTTGTTGCAACGGGAACTGGGATTGCTGGAAAAAGTGGAACTGCAGACCTTGCGCTGGCGCTTGTTCTGCCGTGCCGGGGTTTGGAGTCGCGCCCACGGTCAACCCACACTTAAACTCGCCGTGCGTGGTCAGCGCGAACGAAGTTGGTGGCTCCAAATCATTGAAAAACTTAACTCTACGCTGCCACCGCTCAACTGCAATGCAGTTGAATGGTCCAAAATCTAAGCCGCCGCCAACTCATGAAAATCGACATTCAACTGAATCGTTCCGGTGGGGGGAGAGGGAGAAACGGTTCCAGCGTCTTTGAAAATATCAAGCAACGGATTCGCAGAGGTTTCCAAGAATGTCACGCATTCCGGACAACCGGCGACAAATTTTCGTGTGCTTGGCACGTTTCGTGGTTTAAATTTTCCGGCCTGATGAATTTTGATTCACATAATTTTCCGCAGCGCCCGGCGTGGGCCGAGATCGACCTCGGCCGGTTGCGCCGCAACCTGCAGCTCATCCGCGGCGACCTGCCGCGGGACGTCAAGTTCCTCGCGGTGGTGAAGGACGAGGCCTACGGCCACGGGGCGACCGATGTGGCGCGGGCCGCGCTGGCGGCCGGGGCGTGGGGCTGCGGCCTGAGCACGCTGGAGGAGGCGATGATCTTGCGCGACGCGGGCATCTCCGCGCCGCTGCTGCTGCTAGGCGAGCGGCAGGAGGCCGAGCTGGAATGGTGCGTGGCGCATGACCTCACGGTCTGCGTGAACGAGCCGAACAACATCCGCGCGCTGGCGCGCATCGCCGCCGGTTTTGAGAAGCGCGTGCCGGTGCATCTGAAGATCAACACGGGCATGAGCCGGTACGGCGTGCGCTGGGACGAGGCGCTACCGCTGGTGGAACAGATCCTCGCGGAGAAATCGCTGTTGCTCGAGGGCCTGATGACGCATTTCGCGCAGTCGGACGAGGCGGACAAGACGTTTGCCAACCTGCAGACCGCCCGGTTTGACGGGGTGGTCCGGGCGCTGGAACAAAAGGGGGTTGCCGTCCCGCTAAAACATCTGGCCAACAGCGGCGGCATGTTGGACCTGCCGCACGCGCATCGCGACATGGTGCGGACAGGGCTGTTGATGCACGGGATTTATCCTTCGCTGGTCTGCCGCCGGATTCCGGGCATCGAGCCGGTGATGTCGGTAAAGGCGAAGATCGCGGCGATCCAGACGGTGAAGCCGGGCGAGAGCGTGGGGTACGCGATGCGTTACACGGCAACGAGCGCACGGCGCATCGCGGTGCTGCCGATCGGCTACGGTGACGGGTTTCCGCGCGTGCGCAACGAGGGCTGCGCACTTATCCACGGGCAGCGCGCGCCGCTGGTCGGCGGCGTGGCGATGGATGCGATCACGGTGGACGTCACGGACATCCCGCAGGCGCAGATGTGGGACGAGGCGGTGCTGATGGGCCGGCAGGGTGACGCGGAGATTTCCGTGCGCGACATCGCGAAGCTGAAAAATTCCGTGATGTACGACGTGCTGACGAACTGGCGGCTGCGGCTGGGGAGGAAAGCGGTGAATCATCCCGGCCAGGCTGAGACACGAATTTCACAAGAGGCCGGCCCGGTGAACGCGAGTTTGTGAGGTACAGAGTGCACCCATGAAACTGCTTTTCTCCGAATCCGAGGCTGATTACGGCCGGTATCTGTATCCGTACGCCATCTGGGCGTTGCCGGAGGCGGGGGAGGCGCCGGCGGATATTTTTAACGCGGGGTTTCTGCCGTCGGCGAAGGGGTTGGACCTGTTTTACCTGTGCCGCAACCTGCGGGTGGAGCTGGCGAAATTCAAGCCGTCCTCGGAGAACCGCCGCATCCTGCGCAAGGGCGAGGGCATCACGATGAAGCTGGTGCCGCGTGCGGAGTTCGACCTCACGGCGGCGCGAAAGGAATTTTTCCTGAAATACGCGGAGGTCCGCTACGGCGCGGGCGTGATGCCGCCGGAACGGCTGGAAGTACTGTTCAATTCGCCGCTGGCCACGCACCTGATGATCTTCAACGACGCGCAAGGCGCGGAGTTGGGCGTGGTGCTGCTCTACCTGGATGCGCCGCGCGTGGCGTTTTACCGCTTCTCCTTCTACGACCTGAACCACTTCAACCGCAGCCTGGGGCTGTACCTGATGACGACAGCGACGGCGTATTTTGCGGAGCAAAAGTTTGACCACCTGTACCTCGGCACGTGCTATTCGGAACGGGCGCTGTACAAGACGCAGTTCGCAGGGCTGGAGTTTTTCAACGGCTTCCGCTGGTCGCCCAACGTGGAGGAATTGAAATATCTGGTGCGGCGCGAGGTCAAAAAGCACCTGCTGGAGACGATGGAGTTCCGGGAAATGTTTTATGAGGGGAGTTTGGAGAAGATCGCGGCAGGCGGCGGGCTCAGCGTGAAGTTTCAGGAGCGGGTGCGGCAGGACGGGGAACCGGAAAAACACAGAGACGGTACTTGCGTACGGCCACCAAACGCAGAGGGAGCGCGGAGATGACCATGTCATGAATCCAATTATTTTTTCTCTGCGTTTCTCCGCGCCCTCTGCGTCTCCGCGTTTATCGGAAATCCGCGAGCACGGTGGCGAGGGTTTGGAGCTGGGCGCGAGTGTGTTCGCTGGAGATGACGAAACGGAAGGTGCTGCGGGCGGCGGCGCCGTATTTTATGTAGGGCGGATAGATGCCGGCGGCGAGCAACGCTTTTTTCAGGCGGGTGGCCTCGGCGTCAGTCAAATCCGGCAGGCGCACGACGGCGCCGGGGGTTTCGGCGACTTCCCAACCGGCGGCGCGCAGACGGTGGCGCAGCCAGGAGAGGTTGGTGAACAAGCGTTTTCGGCGCGCGGTGTCGCGGCCCAAAATTTTTACGGATGCCAGCGCGGCCCCGGCCAATGGCGGTGGCAACGGGGTGGTGCCCACGAATGAGCGGCTGTAAGCCATGATCCGCTCCCGCACGGCGTGCGAACACAACACGATGCCGCCGAAGGCGCCGAAGGCCTTGCTCAGGGTGGCGCATTGGATGATCCGCTCGCGGCTGACGCCTTCGTGTTCGGGCGAACCCTTGCCGGTCTGGCCGACCACGCCCGCGCCGTGGGCGTCGTCCACGAGGATCATGCCGTTGCGCGGCAGGATTTTCAGGTACGCGCGCAATGGCGCGACGTTGCCGTCACCGGCAAACATGCCGTCGGTCAGGAGGATGGGCCGGGCGTTGCGGCCGCATTTGGCCAGGAGTTTTTTTAACGCGGCGGGATCGCGATGCGGGAATTTTTTTACAGGGCAATCCAGCATCCGCGACGCGTCCTGCGACGCGCCGTGCGAGTATTCGTCAATAAATGCGTGCGTGAACTGCCCGGCCAACGCCTGGGCGGTGGCGAGCGGCGCGAGATAGCCATCGGGCAGGACCAGCGCGACTTCGGCGCGGAAAAATTTGGCGAGGGCGGCCTCGAGCTGGAGATAGACCGTCCGGTTGCCGGTGGTCAGGCGCGAGGCGGAGACGTTCAGGCCGGTGTCCGCGAGGGTTTTTTTGGCGGCGGCGGCGAGGCGGGGGTCACGGGCAAGGCGGAAATAATCGCAGCCGGAGAAATGGACGAGCGTGCGGTTATTGAAACGGATCCCGTTCTTGCCGGCGAACGGCATCGGCTCCGGCCAGTGGTTTGGTTTTGATGCAGGCATAATTTCGACCCTGTAACCGGGAGCAGGCTAAGGCTCACAGCGGACAGCTCAAGCAGAAATGTTTTGGGGCGGCGGGTGCCACCGGGCCGGGCAATGTCCGCGACCGGATTGGTGGGGGAAACACCCCATACCGGGCGCGCCACCAGCCGGGCACCCTTTACAGCAATGTCCATAAGGCTTAGGTTGACCAAGGCGTTTGAGGTATGAGCGAATCTGCCATCAAGATCGGGATTCCAAGCCTGGCTTACATCGAACGGTTTTACGCCGATTACCGGCGCGATCCGGCTTCGGTGCCGGCGGAATGGCGCGCGTATTTCGCCGCGGCCGGCAACGGCAACGGTGACCCGGTGCAACTTGGCCCGGCGTTCAAAACGCGCAGCCTGTTCAATCCGGCCGAGACCGCCCGACCCGGGCAAGCCGGGCTTCAACCGGATATCCGCGCGGAAAGCATCAGCGAACGGCTGCACCAGCTGGTCCGGAATTATCGCAGCCGCGGCCACATCATCGCGGCGGTCAATCCCTTGGGCATGATGATGCCCTGTCCGCCGGAACTGAAACTGGATTTTTACGCCTTCACGGAGAGCGAACTCAACCTGCTCGTCAATCTGCCGGTGTTGCATTGCGAAACACCGCTGACCATCCGGGAAATTTTCCAACGGTTGCGTGACACCTACTGCCGCTCCATCGGCGCGCAGTTCATGCACATCGACGACCTGGCCGCGCGGCAATGGTTGCAGCGCCGCATGGAAATCCCCCAAAACCGGCTGCAAGTTTCCCGGGACGAACAACTGCGCATTCTTACCCGGTTGACAGACGCGGTGGTTTTTGAGCAATTTCTCCGCACCAAATTTCTGGGCGCGAAAACATTTTCGCTGGAAGGCTGCGAAACCCTTTTGCCGCTGCTGGATCTCGCGATCGAAAAGGCCGGTCATCAGGGCGTGAAAAACATCGTCATCGGCATGGGACATCGCGGCCGTCTCAACGTCCTCGCCCACGTGGTCGGCAAAAAGCCGTGCGAAATCTTCCAGGAATTCACCGACACCCGGCCGGAGCTATGGCCCGAGCGCGGCGACGTAAAATATCACCTGGGCCACAGCGGCGACTGGACGACGACGGACGGCAGGAAAATCCACCTGTCGCTTTGCTTCAACCCCAGCCATCTGGAGTTTGTCGATCCGGTGGTGGTGGGCCGCGTGCGCGCGCAGCAGGACCGCCTGAACGACCGCGATGCCCGCCAAGTGCTGGGCTTGATCATCCACGGCGACGCGGCGTTTGCCGGGGAGGGCGTGATCCAGGAGACACTTAATTTGAGCAAGCTGGCGGGGTATGCGGTGGGTGGCGTGCTGCATGTCATCGTCAACAATCAAATCGGTTTCACCACGCCACCGGAGCAGGGACGTTCCACCATTTATGCCACCGACGTGGCGCGGATGTTGCAGGT
>Ga0210392_10000725_pt1 | contig 18859 bp, 21 predicted proteins | sample IncBWC30OmetaG_FD_161057 | JGI IMG/M metagenome (GOLD analysis project Ga0210392, IMG submission 161057) | Forest soil microbial communities from Barre Woods Harvard Forest LTER site, Petersham, Massachusetts, United States - Inc-BW-C-30-O ...
TCTTGGTCGAATGGAACATGATCAATGGATCGTGCTCCGCGTCGAAAAAGTCTTTGCTCTTCAATTTTCCATCTTTCATACCACTTCCGGTATTCACACTAGCTGCTTGAATCTTGATGTCCAAAACGCCTGTCTCCACATCCGGAGAGGTCATAGTTGCTGTGGCGTCCCACTGATCGAATGTACCGTCTATCGGCACTGACGCTTTTACGTGGAACTTAATCGAGCTGTCTTCTTTCGTAATCTTGATGACCGGAACCCCTGACCCTGCAGGAGCCTGTTCTGGTGCCACTGATGGAGACAGACTGGACGCTAAAAGGCACAGAATAGCTAGTCTCATACGGCGTAGTCTGATTCCATCACGCTTTGTTGTCAATTGCGGTTTCAGGATCTGTGCAGGTCTGTCTTTGGCAAGTGCTGCAGTTGCATCAGTAATGATTCCTTCCAAAACCGAGTAGCCGCGCGGGCCACAAATAACCGAGCCGCGAAAAAACCGAAACGAAGTCCGTTTGGAAACTCCGGTCACAGGCCTACGCGCGCAAATGAAAAACCTGACAACCCTCCTGTGCCTTGAACGGTCGGGGAGGTCGGACAGCGCCGGGGAAATCGTACATGAATCAGGTAATTGCTGTAACCGATTTCATTGACGAATGGCAGGTCTGGGGCTATGGCGAGGCAGCAGGTTGCAAACAACATCACGAAGCACACTCATTCTGTCAGGTTATAAATCAGCCCGTTCGGATCCTTGACGTAACACCTTGGAAACTCCGGCTCGTCCTTTATTATCTCGCAGCCCTTTTTCTTCAGGTTCTCTTTCGCTTTTTGTACACTCTCGACAGTAACTTCCAGCACGGGTCCAAGGGTAGGACCTCGTTCGATAAACAGATTGATGTTCGTTCCGTGGAGGCTGACCATATTCAATGTCTCGCTCGTAATCTCAAAGCCAAGTTCCTTGACGTAGAAGCTGGCGGCCTCCATTGGATCTTCGGCTTGAATCAGAATATCTCTACCAAATGTATTCGACATAATCCTCTCCCAATCCCGCATAGTTACCGCTCACAGTCCTTTAGGAGGAAGTGTAAAACGAATTGACCGGCTAAATCCTGGTAACCGCCGTAGTGGGTACTAGCCTCCACGTATTCCGATTGGTCCAACGATGAAGTTGTGCCGCTTTTGGGCTTGACGGCTCCTACGCACTCAACTAGATTCGCGACCAATCCCTGGGACAAGTCGCCCACATACTTAGCGGACCTCAAGGAGTCAGTACGTCACCGAGGCTTCTCGCTTCTGCAAGACTTCGCGAGTGGTAGTGGGCATCTAGGAGGTCTCAATGTCATTCTTAGCATGGATCGTTCTTGGGCTCATTTCAGGTTTCATCGCCAGTAAAATCGTCAACAAGTCCGGCCAAGGCGTTGTGATGGACATTGTGTTAGGAATCGTCGGAGCTGTTGCGGGCGGCTGGCTCTTCAACGCCATCGGCCATATTGGTGTGACTGGCGTAAATCTCTACAGCATTCTAGTCGCGGTAGTCGGGGCAGTCATCGTTCTGTTCATCTACCACGCATTGGTGGGCAATCGCGCCCGCGTGTAAGCAGGCGCGCAATTTCACGGCAAGGTGAGACTTCCGTTAAGTTCGACTTAGCGGTGTCTTCGTCTTGTTACGTTTCTCGCCTTCAAGGGAACCGAGATGCGATGGGTGTTTCTAAGGAGTCGTTCTGTCGTCTGCCCCAGTTGTGGGAGCGTGTACGTCTCGAAATCGCGAAGAAAAGGACTGACAGAATTCTTCCTCCACACGCTCGTATTCACGAACCCATATCGCTGCATGGATTGCGACCTTCGTTTTTTCCGTTTTTTCCTTATCCATTCCTCGCATCACGACTCTGCCAAATCAGCCTCCTAATTTGGTACCGTTCAAGGCGCTCTACGGTGAGTTGGAAAAACTCGGGGCGGTCCACTGCCTACTTTCGTCTCAACACCTTACCTGGCGCTCAAGGCAAAATTAGCTGAGCGGGCATCCAAGGAGAAATAATGCCATGTCGTCCCGGTTAGGTGCGGGAATTGCTTGATCCCCATCTTGGTCCATTGCCAATAGTCACGCACTCGACGACATGCCATTACGCTGTGCATGGAGCCTCAATCAGATTCTGTTCACAGGCAATTTCACCGAAATACCATCGACATAGTCAGCGGGTAGAGTTTTGCATTATCGGCGCTGATCGTCACATAGCGTCTTAGTCGGCTACCAACAAACTGCTCGCCTCGCAGAATTGCATCCACGGCTAGTAAAAGTTCGCTCGCGGCATCAGGCTTCAACAAGTAACCCCGCGCTCCCAGGCGAAATGCTTCTTCCACCACCTCAACGGAGGTCTCGTTACTGACGAAGAGGATTCTGGACTTGGGAGAAAGCTCGCGAATTCGGCGAGCGGCTCCAATCCCATTCAGTGTCGGCAAACCGATGTCGAGTAAGATCAAGTCTGGTTGCAACTGTTGGGCTTTCTGAACTGCCTCCAATCCATCGACTGCCTCGCCAATAATATTCAGGTCTTTCTTCGATTCAAGCATCACTCGAACGAGGCGCAGCCAAGGCAGGAAATCATCGACCATGAGAACTTGTGTGACGGGCATCTTTATCACTTTTGTCCGGCGGAAGCTTCTAGCAGTGCAAGGGCTACCGAGGAATCCTAATGTTCTTCCGATTCATGATTCTATTTATGGTTTGCGCTGTCGTTGCCCTAGAGCAATCACAAACTTGTTCTGGAGCAACATTGTTAGTCGGATTCGTGTGAAAACGGGATAGACTAGCGGGACAAAGTGGCTATCAGTGCTCTTGGATTGAGAAAGAACATGAGTGCTCGTGCTGGTCCGAATATCGACCTACTGAGGGGCTTCAAACGGCAGGAAATCGATTTGATCCTAGCGGCTGCCAGGGTGCGTCGATTCCCCGCAAAATCAGTGATGACTCACCAAGGAGAGCCTGCCGATCATCTCCTGCTGTTGTGGAAAGGTCGTGCTCGTTATTTCTTTGAAACACCCAACGGGAAAAAGCTCATCATGATATGGATTACCCCTGGCCATTCCTTCGGTGGAGCCGCGCTGTCAACCCGACCTTCCCCTTATCTTCTCAGTACGGAAACAGTTCGCGACAGTGTCGTGTTCGCCTGGGACGGTGCGACCATTCGTGGCTTAGCGCGCCGATTTCCTCAACTTCTGGAAAATGCAATTATCGGCGCTGTGGATCACCTTTCTTGGTACATCGCTGCGCACGCCGCTTTGTGTTCGCAGTCTGCGCGGCAGAGATTGGCCAGTGTTCTTCTCGGACATGCATCCAGGATGGGCGAAAGAGTGTCAGGTGGCGTTGAATTCGATATTACCAACGAAGAGTTGGCCAACGCAGCGAATATCACTCCCTACACCGCGAGCCGTATTTTAAGCGAATGGCAGAGAACCGGCGCGATTCGCAAACAGCGCGGAAAACTTTTTGTACGGTCCACCGAAAGACTGTTTCTGCGCGTCGCTTGAAGAGAAGTCAGTAATCTGTTATTGCAGGGAAACCGCATTCAGTCATTCCCGTCTCGAAAGCCGAGCCGTTCTTTTTTCAAATTTCGGATAATAGAAAGCCCATCAGAGAGCGCTCGGACGTTCTTCTTCGTTCCCCTTATCGACAGCCAGTTCTTGGATTCTGTAAGTGATTACCTCCTCGGCTCTCTGTACCTTACCGCGTAGTTGCTGAGCATCAAATTCGAGAATTGCGGCTGCGAGGGGTTCCTGCCACTGCGGATAATTTCAGGATCATGAAGTACCGTCATCAAGGTTTTCGGAGCTTGTCTGGATCGCCAGTGGCGGCCATCCGGCTAGGACTGGATTTTGGATCGACGCGGAAAGGTCTTGGCGCGGCGGCCTTGTCCGTCGCGTCCAGCCAGCACGGCCATGAATCGAATCATTTCTTTGCGGTACTTCTCCCGCAGTGGCTCAATTTCGCGGGGTTCCGACGCACGCACGGGGTTCTACGTAGCATGCATGACCGATCGTCCTGAATTTCGGTGACCCAAGAGTGCCCCAATAATTTGTGCCATCCAAGGGGTTCACCCCAATTCCAGGGTCCAACTGGGGTCCAAAACTTGGCCTTTTTGCGCCGATTTCGGGGGTCTCATTGTTGTAAGGGCAACCGAATCAATGGGACTTAGAGAGTGATCGTCAAACTCATAACCCGAAGGTCGTCAGTTCAAATCTGACCCCCGCAACCATTTTTAGTTGATAACAAACGGCTTGGGAGGCTCCACTCCTGAGCCGTTTCCCTTTTCCGTCCAACTGGCGTCCAAAATTCCCCAAACTGCATTGCCAAGTTGCGCAGCGATGCGCTTCCCGTCCTCGCTGATCACGTGCGTGTAAATCGTGTCCTTAATTGGCGAGCCATCGGCGTGTCCGAGTCTCTGCTGACGCAATTTCTGCGATGCCCCGAAACTGTTCATCAGAGTTGCGTTCGCATGACGGAACGCATGGAAGCCATTGCCGCGTGGCACCTGGATACCGAGCGCCCGAAGCAAAGGTTTGAACTTTCGTTTGAGCAACAAGTTCTGATCCCACGGCGTTCCGTTGCGAGTGGCGAAGAGCAACCGACGTTCGTTCGGATGCCACGATTCCAAGAACGTCCTCAGGTGCCTCGAGGCTTGAGGTGAAAGCTCGACCACCCGAATTGAGTCAGCTGTCTTCGGATCGCCCAGTTTTCCCCGCCATGCGCTCTGTCGCACTTGAAGCATTCCGCGTTCTAGGTCCAGGTCATCGACTGTCAGTCCGCACAATTCGCCGGCTCGCAGCCCGGTTTCCGCCGCAAGTCCATACCATGTTCGGTGGGGCTCTTTAGCCTTGGCAAGAATGAGTTGGATTTCTCGCTGAGAGAGGAAGAATCGCTGCACTCGCTTTGCGTCCGGGAGTACCACGCCTTCCATGAGGTTGTGAGCGACGTAGCCCCACGCTTTCGCCGTGGTCCACATGCTCTGGAGTGTGATGCAAACGTTCCTGGTAGTTTTCGCGCCCACCGCAGAGTTAGAAACAAACTGCTGAACCATCTCGGGATTGAGGTCCTTCATCGGGTACTCACCAAAAAACGGAACAAGGTGCTTCCGAATGTGAGTCCGATAGTTGATGGCCGTCGAATCCCCGTACTGGCTCAACACCTTTTCCTCCCAATTCTGGGCGAAGTCCACGAACTTGGCCGTTGGCCTTGGCCTATAGCCGACTTTGTTTACGTGAGCGATCTGGTCATCCAACGCACGCTGAGCCAGCCGTTTCGTTGGATAGTCCTTAAACGACCCAATCGCCTCTTGGCGTCGGATACGCTTGCGAACCCCGCCCACGAGAACGTCCTCGCGCCATCGGCCATACCACGTCTTTCCTTCAAGCCACAACTGTCCCTTCTGATACCTGCGTCTCGCCATCGAGTCTCTTTCTCTCGATGACTCAATCGCCCCATGGGGCAAAAGTTTAGCAGAGTCTTGGTGCATAGGGTGACGCATCAAATCCGCCGGCCTGTGCAAGACCGGTTGCTCTATCCGTTCTCGGCATTCGCCATCTCTCTTCGCGTTCACAACTCCCCGTCTACTGCTTGCCGGAAATACGACTTGTTTGGGTCGTTGAAATAGGGCTTGAGGTAACAGAACATCGGCGGCATCGGATTGAGCCCGTCGTAGGCAATCGTCACGGATTGCGCGTTGCGCAGCTCGGTGAACGTCTTCATATCGAAGCGATAGTCGCTCTGCTGGTAGTAGGTCTTTGACGTTGTGAGGTTGGCCCTGTTGGACTGAGCCTTTCCCGTCAGGAAACTGACATGGGCGTCGTGGCCGGTCTCGGACAGGTTGTAGCCAATTTTGAGCTGATCTTCCTTCCCGCAAAGCTCGCTCGCTATCCTTGCGGAGAAGTCGTCTGAAAGGGCCAGGAAAATCTTCGTGCGGAAGGTCTGCATAAGGGTGCGCCAGGTCTCACCGGGCAATGCGGACTTCAGCGAGCTGATGCTCTGCGTGGCGATGATTGGGATGCACTTCGGCTGGCGCGAAAGACTAAAGAACTTTTCATCGCCTGTAGGTTCGTTCTCCCCCACGGTTGCGAAATGCTGGTACTCATCACAGATGAAGAACACCTGGCGGAAATGCTGCTCCGGGTGAGCCTCCATCTGGGGCACCCGGTTCAACACCGCTCGCTCGAAGTCGAGCTTCATCATGACCCCGATGGCCTTCGCCAAACCAGGGTTCATACCGATGGGGAAATTCAACGCGCAGACCTTGCCCGTCTCGATCAACCAGGAGAACGACGGCAGTGGCTTGCCGTATTTGCCGTCCGCGTTGGCCTCCTGGTCGTAGCACTCCTTCGGCGGGCAGAAAATCCGCTTCACTTTCGGGTTGTCGTCGAAGAGCGAGAGGAACACGGAAATCCCCTCGACAATCGAAGTCCTGAGCTTCGGTTCAATCCGCCGCCAGTCGTCGTGAAACCAGCGCTTGACGGCCTCTAGTTGAGCTCGCTTGTCTGGGTCGGATTTCTCAGGGGCCGGGACGGTGTGCTTGTGGAACTCGATGGCGTGCTTCTTCAGGTGCCGTTCTAACGCCGGCGTGGCTGGAGCATGGTACTGGTCCGTATCTTTGGCTTCATCCGGAAGGAAATCGAAGTCGATGAGCGCCTGGATATGCTCTTCGTACGTGGCCTTGGTGATAACGAGGAGATGCTGATCAAAAAGCAGCTCTTCGGCCTGCTCGATTCGCTGCTGCAAAAGTTCGGGTGAAATCGCACAGTGATAGACATCGAAGAGGGTCACGTAGTCGAAGGCGACTTTGTGGAGCAGGATGATGAACTTCACAAGGTTTGCGTAAGCTTGTTGCCAGAAGGGTTCCTTGCCTTTGCCAAACAGGTTGTTTAATAGGGATGCGATGTTGTAGGCAAGGGCATACGCGTCGAGGTCATTGTGAAGGGGGTTGTAGCGGCACTCGGAATCGAGGCTGACTTCGACGTAGTCGGCTTCCCTTCTGTGGCGCTTTAATATATCGCGCACTTTGTGGCAGAAGTTTCCCTTCACTTCCAGCACCAAGCCGCCGATCCGCTTCCCGCGGTCATGAGATTGATAGGCAATCAGCTGTTCCGCGAAGGGGTACATGCAGCAACTCGTTTTGCCGCTGCCAATCGCGCCAAAGATCGCGATGCCGGTGAAGAGCCCACGCTCGGGGATTGTCAGCCAACGGGGGTCTCGAGAGGGTACTGGCCGACGAGGATTGTGGACCTCTCCGAGCACTACATAGAGGTCCTTGCGCTTACGTGGGTCAGGGTAACGTGGGAGACGTCCGGGCTCGTCTGGGCGGTGGACTTTCAGAGCAAAAACGTACACGCCCGACAGCAAGATGGAATACCCAATGAATGGCGTCGTATATAGGAGAAGAATGTAAGTGCACTTGAATCCCCAGAAGACCGGGCTTGACCTGAGATACATGAGTTCGAAGAAGACGTTGTCATCGGGGAATGGCATCTTGAAATACAAGGTCATTCCCGTGGCCATTGCCAGGACGCATGCGAGCATGCCTCGGGAATTGAGGATTCGCTCGATCATGCCGCCTCCCTGTTCGCTGCATTCGCAGACGGTTGCAGGGGAACCGGACGGCCCTCCTGCGAGACTCTTCGCTTGCTTCTCCAGCGTTGACAATCCGCATAGTGCGCCACCATCTCTCTCAGCACAATATTCGGCGACTCTTCCGCGCTGATTCCGATGAACCGAGCGAGGTCTTCGAGCAGATCGTTGGCTTGCTGTTCGAGATGGATTTTCCGCTTCAAAAGGACTGGCTGTTTCGCATCGCTTGGCACTTGTCTGCTCCTTCCTCTCTTCTTGTTCCCTTCTCTCTTCCTCTCCTGTGGCGACGGGGCCTAAACACTCGGCGCTGAACTTGCGACGATGGGCGGGAGCGACCTCACGGGTCACTTTCTCGGCCGAAGGGCCGAAAAGTGGGGTCGCTCCCGCCCAACTCCGTGTTTTGGCCCCGTCGCTTTTCTTCGCCGCCTCTTTTGCATCTCTTTGTTGTTCCTCGGCTTCGCCCGTATTCCGGGTGACGTGCAGCCAGAACGGCCCGCTGAACAGGTTCCGCGGCACCCCGTTCACCCTGATTCATCATCCTTGGCCCGAAAATCCGCGTGCTTCGGAACCAGATACGTCTCGAAGTACACCTTCCGGTTCGACGCCTTCGACGGAAACTCCGCCCGCAGTTCGGCCTCGGCAATGCGTCCGGCCTTCCAGGTTTTGAACAGTGTTTCGAAACGATCGCCGGCGAATCTCCGCTTCGCTCCGTCGAGGAACAGCAGCTCCGTCTTGCTCATGGTCTTGAATTCCGAACTGCTCCAAATGCTGCGCGCGCGGAAATACCGGGTGAGATCCCCGGCGCTATCGGATTCGAGTGGAACCTTGACATGAGAATTAAAGAGTTCCGTGGCCTTCTCGAAGAGCGCTGGCGTGCCCGAAATGTAGAGGAATCGGAAGTCGGCAAGCTCACGGAAAAGCGTCTGGTACTGTTCAAGGTGAGTGAGAAAGCCCGTGAGTGCTTCGAGTCCAGGATCGATGAAGGAGAACGTGACCACAGGGGAGAACCCGGGACGGGGAGCACTCAAGAACAGCGGAAACTTGTTCACGAAGTAGCGCAGCGTGGGTTGGCTCCCAGCTCCGCCCATGTACAGTTTCACCGGCAGGTAGACTTTTTCAATGTGCAATTGATCGTAGAAATACGCGATCTTTTCGGCTTCCGTTTCGAGGTACTGATATCCCTGGTTGGCAAGGATGAAATCGAGAAGAGAAGCCGCGTCCGGATCGCTTCCAGCCGATGCCGGCGGCGGTTGCGGAGGTTCTCATGGCCCAGCTGGGCGTACAGCTTGCGGGAGTACAAATGATAGATGCACCCGTTACGCCTGTATTCGCGCATCGTGGCGTGCCCCTGGGTGATGAGCTTTTGCGCCAGCGAATGCGTCCGATAGCCCCGCTTGGCATTGACAGAGGCCAGGAACTGGCGGGCCATGAAGTACCCGGAATGCAAGGCCACGATGTAGAGGAACCGTGCCTCCGAAACGGTGTAGCCAAACGCCGTGAGGGCTTCGATCTGATGCGCGGGTATGTTCATAGGGAGAGGATCTCCGCCGTCAGTTCGCGATCGTTCAGAACCCGACGCACATGCGATGCATCATCACGGTGGCTGTAGAGCGTGAATCCAGCCCGCGCTTTATCGGCCAGTTGCCGTGGCCGGTAGTCTCCGGTTGTCAGCTCCAGATTGACCCGCGCGATGCTCTGGTCCGGCATCTCGTATTCGATCTGCAGGTCGGGCACAGGAATGCGGCCGTGAACGACCCGCAAACCGTGCCGTTCGGCAATGTCTTGCTTCTTGTCGGGATCGTCTTTCTGCGGTCCGAGCCGGGTCAGGTCCCGGTTCACTTTCTTCTTCAGTTCGAAGTCGAGGAGCACACGGCGCACCCTTCCGCCACGCCGCTCGATACGGTCTTCTTCCCGCTGATAAACCCGGTACAATTCGGCGTCGTGTTTGGCCTCTCGCGGCTTCACAAAACCAGAGTAGATTTCCTGGTCCTTGGGAAGTCTTTCCGACCTCTCGATGAGTCTCCGACCAGCCTTCGTTAGCGTGTACATCCGGGTGCTCTTGCTGAGTGAGATTTCGACCTGTCTCACCTCTACCAATCCCTGCCGAACCAGGCTCGTGGTCTCCTGCTCCATCCGGCGCTTGTCGCCGCAATAGCCGTAACGTGCCAAATGCTCTGCGTTGATGACGCGGAATTTGCCCAGGTCCGTGAGCGTCTGGATTTCTGCCCCGCGTAACTCATAGCCCCGGTAGCGGTCGTACAACACCGCTCGTGAATCCCTCAACGGAACCTCTTTCGGACGAGGCTCTCGAACGTCCCTGAACTGTGACTCCGGATGCATGGTCTCTTCTCTGATCCTCGTCGCGCCGGCTCTCGTATCGCTCGATTGGCCCGACCATTCGCGAGGGCTCTGGGCCGCCTCACGGAAGTCATCGAAATCGGGTGTGAAATCGCGTGACATTTTAACGCTCCTTCCAATCGCCGTTCGTCCACGACAAGGACGCGTGGCCTCCGCGGGCCTGGTTGTCGATGTGCCTCAATTTGCGGCCCGTGTCCTTCAAGAAAAACTTGCGCTGAATCCAGTAGATTGCGACGAAGAGGTTTCCGAAGATGATCCCGAGCCACGCGAGAAGCATGGTCCCGTACAGATGAAAAATAAGCCTCTTGTAGGGCACCAGAAACTTGAGCTCGCCCATTAGATAAAACGAACAGGCGAGCAGCACAGCAAGTGTGATGAGCATGGCATTCGCGATCATGATTTGAACTCCTTTTTCATGCAGTAATTCGTGACGATTTTCTGTCTCTTCGAAGCGCGGTTTTCCCTGATCTCCTTAAAGGCATTGCCTGGTCCTGTCGTCGAATGAATTCAGGAAGAACCGTTGTCGAAATCCCAGAGCCAAGCCCTCATCCCCCAGGCGGCTCTTCGACGGGTTCTTGCTTTCGCGTTCGGCTCGGGATCTGCGAACCGCACACGACTTCGCCGGGCGGCTGACCGCGGTCAGTGCGGCTTCCGCCAAGCGTCGGGGAGCAATCAGGCGAAAGTTCCCCTCATACTTACAGAGGCCTTATTTTGAGAAAATGTGTCGGACTTTTTCGAGAAAGGGCGTCTGACCTGAAAAACCCTCAAAACGTGAGACTTCTAGAGAAAACATGTTATCGACTTCAGCGAGTATATCTTCCCGTTCGTGCCAGGTGATTCGGAACCTAGTTCCGAAAACCGGACGCGCGCCAACTGCCCGAAATAGCAGCCAGGCACAGCGGGTTTCGATCCGATGGATAAGGCTTGCGTCTCGCTGCCGTGTAAGCTCTTGTTGTCGCAATTTCTCCATGTACGCTCGCGGGTTGGTTTCCAGCGCTATCCGTATCTCCCTCAATGCCCTGCTGTAATGTAACCTGGCGGCGCGATTCGTCATGAGGCAGTCATAGGCGATTTCTTCCCAAGAGCGGCCCTCAATTCGCTCCCAAACAATCCACATCGTCTTCCGGTCACACATGCGGAGAATCTGCTTCAGAAGAAGCCGGGCCTCCAACTTCTCTTCAAAACTCATGCCTTCGTTCAGCCGCAATCGTTCTTCAAAGGCTTCTTCCAGGCGGATTTCGGATTGCCTCTCCGCGGCCACTCTACGTAAGAAGGCGCGATACCGGTAAGCGCGCAAGTCCCGGATAGGCGGGAGGTCTCCAGACTGCTTCGCGAGAACTGCTTCCGAGACCGTTGCTGAAGCCTCCTCCAGAAGGTTCATCGCAACGCAGGGATCGGCAAGGGACTTTTGAGCGTAGGAGACGGCTTTCGGAGCAATGTCTTGAGCAACGGAAAGGACACTGGGTTCAATGGGCCTGCCAAGGCGGTCAAGGGCATTTACTAAGGCCCGATGAGTTCGAGGAATGCTCTTGGTAGCCATACTAGCCCCGTCCTTCGTCTCGATCTCCGGATGGCTGTTTATCAAGAAGTGCGCAGGTACGTCCACTCCCACTGAACGCACCACAGAAGAAAAGGTTTCCTGGAGGAAGGTGCAGGAATCGTGCTGACCCGCCTACAGTCGCGCAGGAAAATGCTGGGAGCCGCGAGGGAGACGATCCGGGAGGTTCATCCCCATCGCAGCCATCGGTTCGCCGGTGCCGCTTCCAACCCCCGATATCCTGGCTTGGGTTCATTCACGACGCGACCAGTCTCGTCAACCACCTCCGCCGCAAACCTGTCGGTCACAGGACCGCTGATAAGATACTCGGCATTCTGTTCGACGGTCTGGAAACTCCGGAATATGAGATAGCTTGCCCAAAAACATATGATCTACGGCCATTAGTTTCAACGGCTAGAACCGTCTCATTCCGCATCGGTTACGTGATTTTCGCTGGTTTCTGGGCAGGCAGATTCAACAATGAATAGGCAGGATCAATACTTGCAGCAGGTCGTCGGATTATCCGTTGGCACGAAGAAACTTTCCACAACTGGACAGCGAGGAGAGTCTGAATTCACCGAACCGAACCCAGCATCCCGGATAGCTCTACACTGGCCGACTTACCGGGACTTAAGCAAAAACCTGTTATAAACTTCAGGTCCATCCGTTAGATATGGAATAACTGCGCCTGGGACTAAGCGCGGACAGAATGACCCATCGCTTCTGCGTCGGAGTGCACTCCATGAAACGTCTTTTCTCAGTTGTGTTAATCCCACTGCTCGCCCTGCCTGCTTTCTCCCCCACGAAGGCTGCCACGCCCGAATACTCCATTCAGGCAATTCGCTATGCCTCGGCTGAAGATGAAGTTGCCGGCCTCGTTATGGGCGCTCCAAAAGGCGAAAAAATCGCCATCGCCATGGTCGTCTGGCTCATTCGTGGCGGCGGCCGCAACATCCTCTTTGACAGCGGCTATCACCGCGATACGTTCCTCAAGTACTTCCCATCGACGGATTACATTCGCCCCGATGAAGCGGTGAAGCTCGCCGGCGTCCAGCCGGAAGAAATCACGGACATCGTCGTCAGCCATTCTCATTGGGATCACCTGGGCGGCATTGATCTCTTCCCCAAAGCGACAGTATGGATTCAGAAGGAGGAGTTCCGTTACTACACCGACGAAGCCTGGCAGCCCGGCGGCAATCATGGCGGCATTGATCCCGAAGACGTGCAACAACTCGTGAGACTGAACACAGAGGGCCGGTTGCACCTAGTCGATGGCGACGACGTCGAGATCTTTCCTGGCATTCGTGCCTACACCGGAGCGCGGCACACCTACGCTTCGCAATACCTGCGTGTCGAGGGCGATCCTCCCTTCGTCTTGGCATCCGACAACTGCTATCTCTATCGCAATCTCTCCGAACACAAAGCCAGCGCTACCTTCTCAGATGCGGATCACGCCGCGAATATTAGGAACCAAGAACGCATGATCCAGCTGGCCGGTGGCGATCCTGACCGAGTCATCCCCGGCCACGACGCCTCGCAGTTCCAGAAATATCCCACCCAAGGGCGCATCGCCAAAATCAAATAACGACCACCGTCAAAAGATTCACAGGAGTTAGTCAAACCTCAGTGCCCATCTCGTCAGTTCTTGATTTCCTGACGAGATGCCGACTTCCCATTACTAATCGCGGTAAGCGAGCGCCAGATTACTTCCGTGTGGCCGACGTTACGAAAGGCACCCATCTGTCTTCTGCAACACGATTACACTCTGATCGTCGCGACACGGAGTTGAACCTCTAAACGCCTCCACAGCGGTTACCGGCGCGGATGCTGTCACGATAGGGGGTTCCACTGCTAGACTGCGTAACAGCTCGCGTAAGCCTTCGAAACCCAGCTCCTTATCCGTCTTGTTTGCACATTCCGTGATTCCGTCCGTGTACAGGATAAGCAGATCGCCTTCGGCAAGCCGCACACGCGTCTGTTCATATTCGGTTTCTGGGACAAGTCCAAGAGGTAGGCCCTCGAATGTCTCCACCGAATCGGTTGTTCGTTCGTGTAGCCAACCCCATTCTTTCTGACTTGCGTGATACCACAGCGTTGGCGGATGGCCAGCGCTCGCGAATATCAACTCGCCTGTCCTGCAGTCATGACTGAGCACCACCGCCGTAGCGTATTGCGCCAAATCCTCATTCTGCTTGTAAAACGCTTCATTTATCTCCCGCATCAGCGCTGATTGATCGAAAGTATTGATGTATTTCTTGACCAGCGTGCGCAACCTCGTAGAGATTTCCCCGACGGCTTCACCGTGGCCCGCGACATCCGCGAGCACAACACGCGAGAGCAGACGCTTGTCGCAGGCCGACACGTAGTACAGGTCACCACCGCTTGTTGCGGGTTCGACGGGCTTTGAGTGGATCAATCCCACCAAGCCTGGCAGTGTCACGAGCTTATCGGCGACGTTGTTACCGCCACACACCTCCGTGCAGTCCAATTGATAACCAGCCTGATCTGGTGCCGGGCCAACATCGTTCGTCGAATTCGTTTCGGAAGCAGTTTGTGCTTCGTTACTTCGCCGTATCACGATTGGTCCATCCCTCCGCTCTCTGTCGTCGAGGCTTCACCGAAAAGCCCGGCCCCTAGATCGGAAAATAAGCGGTGAACCGCGGCTTCTTTCTTGTCAGGGGGTCGGGCTCGGGTACCTAGCAGACGCGACCTCACTGTTTGGCCGACTATGCCGGGTGCTGGCTTTCTTGCATTGCGGGTGCTGGCTGATGTTGCAGAAGAATCCGGAAACCGAGTCCGTCTGCGTGAGTTTCTGACGCGCCTTAACCAATCCTGAAAACCGAGCCCCCTTGCTGCGCTCATACGCTGCGACCTGCAAATCCGATGATTTCCCGAACACGCTCGGATGTTATGGCTATTTCGATTTCTTCCCTTTCTTGTGGCCTGTCTCTTGCTGCCTGTCAGGTCGTACTCGATGACGCGGCCGAAGCAGCTGCCTTGACGCTGCCGAGCAGTTTCATCAGGTCCGTGACCTGGATGTTTTCCACCGAACGCACGGCGTCCTTAATCTCCCGGCTGAGCCTCTCGTCGATGCGACCAGCCACAAGCCTGTCGAACTTCTCGACGGACTCCTCCCATGTGAACGGATGGGAAGCGAGGCCCGGATAGTCCTGAACCTCGTGCTCGATCACCTTTCCGTCCTGTAGCCTGACGGTGATCTTGGCCGGCATCTTCTCGGGATATTCGTCGGTGTATTCATGGTTCGCTCGGACGGAAACCTTCTTCAGTAGCGCCTGTACGTCTGGCTTCGCGATACGGTCCGGCTTGAATTGCGCCGGTTGTACGTCGCCGTCAAGGAGGGCCACCGCAAGCAGATACGGCAGACTGTGATCCGCCTGCTCCTTGGTCTGGATAACTCTGTCCGTGCCGTAGAGGCCGCCTCCGGCAAAGTCGTAGGCGAGTTGAAAAACCTCTGCCTCAATCGAGACTATCTTGCGGGGATCGATTTTGTTCTGCTTGGCGAGTTCGACCATGCAATGAACAGCCGACTGCGTGTGGATCATGGAGTTGTACTTTTTGATGGTGCTCTCCGCCACACCCTCGTATCCCTGCTTGTCCCAGTCAATATTGATCTTCATCCTCAGGAGATGGTCGATGCCCAGCGGGCCCTCCACCACTCGCAGCGGTCCCTCGACGCCGCGTCGAGCCAGGAACAGCGCGTTCATAGCGCCGAGCGCAGACTGCGACGAGGCGATGCCTTTCCACTGGGAGAGAGGCTTGGCCCGAATGACGGCGAAGGACGCATCGCTGGCCGCTGCCATCGCGATGGCGTGCGCAATCTGCCGCTCGCTTAACCCCATCAGGCGGCCGGCAGCAGCGTTGTGCGAGAAAGCCAGTTGCGCGGTGTGGTCTAAGCCGGTAGTCATGAAGTTGGCGTGATCAACCAACCGTGACTGGACCGTGTAGCCCAGCGCGATCCCGAGCATCAGGTCTTTTCCGCTGCCGCCCACATACTCGGCGATAGTCAGCGCCACGCCGAAGTTATCTGCCGTGTGGCACGTCTCGGTCCGCGCAAGGAAGTTGTCCATGAAATCGACATAGCGCACGAGTGCTGTGTGCCAGAACGCAGCGTAGATCGGGTTCGCCTGTCCGCCGCCAATCAGCGTGGACGGACCTGTGCCGCCGAACTCTGCGACCTGCTCGCGGCAGGCCTGGATCGGACCGGCTCCCAGGGCGGCGATGGAGCAGCCCAGCGAGTCCAGGATGTGGATTGGCAACTGCCTGCGCGATTCGGCCGAGAGATCGGCGAAGGAAGCGCGGGCGGCGTACTTAGCGAGAGATTCGACTTGAGTCATGATCAGGATCCTCCATTTTCTTGAGTGAGTCCATTTACCTAGCTCGTTAGTGCGATGAAAATTCCCATCGTGACCACCGAGCTGATCACGCTAAGGAAGACGGCGGAACTAGCCTCGTCCTGTGCCACGTGGTACTGGAGAGCGAGCATGGTGACAATCGGCATGGCTGGAATGGCGACCGTCAACACGGCTTCCTTGAGAATTGGATTGCTGTAGCCGAGCCATCGCAAACCACCGAGGACCAACACCGGCTGCACGAGGTTCTTCAGAAATACTAAGAACAAGACGGGCACGCTAACTTTGATTTTGCCGGACGCAAGCACGATTCCGGAAGCAAACAACGCGACACCCCCGGATGCATATCCCAGCATGGAAAGCGAGTGGACGATCACCTGGGGAACACGGGCACCGGTTAGCACCACCACGAAAGCGAGAACGGGTGCCCAAACAAGTGGTTCTTTGACCGTTTCCCCGAGTTTGGCTGCGAGAATAGATAGGTGCGACGGCGCCGAATGCCCGCCGTCATGAGTGGCCGGGTTCTTTGCCTGTGTGTCTTCCCCTGGCGTGTCCAATGTGAGTAGGAGAATCGTGACTGGCACGACAGTGAGGTTGATGACGAGACTGCCTATCGCGATCGGGATGGCGCTGAGTCGTCCGAACAGATCACCGAGAACGGCCGGACCCACGAAAGGCACTGCCGGCGCGGAAGCCATGAGCGCGGCCAACGCACTGATACCCACCCGAGCGCGGAAAGCGAAACGGGACAAAAGAAATGTCGCGGCGTATAGACCCATGATAGCGATGCACAGCGCAATGACCAGTGGGATGTCCTGACTCAACTCAGCGCGGGGCGTGCTGACTGTTCCAGCGAAAAGTGCCAGGGGGACGGCGTAGACTAGCACCATCCGATTCAGGATAGTGGCGTCCTTGGTCGCAAAATCGTGGCGCCAAGCCGCCACGAAACCAAGCAGGAACGTTACGACCATTGGGAGGAGTGCGCTCAAAATCGTATTCAGCATGCGTATACCCTCCTTCCTTGTTTCCGCATTTGGTTCCGATACTCACAGCAGGTGCATCTCTTTTGCCCCCGCGGTGAGTCCGGCCTGGAACTCTGGGTGTGCCAAGGCGATCAGCGCCTTGGCGCGCTCCGTCGACGACTTTCCTTTGAGGTCCGTCCAGCCGAATTCCGTGACGACGATATGCGTGTCCATGCGCGGCGTGGTCACCGGGCCGTCCAGCCGGGCGACGATGCGCGACACCTTGCCCTTGGCCGCGGTCGAGTGGCACGCGATGATCGACTTACCTCCGCGGGAGGCGTAAGCGCCACGCACGAAGTCGAGCTGCCCCCCTGTGGCGCTGTACTGGTGGCCGAGCATGTGCTCGGCGTTGACGGCACCGGTCAAATCGATCTGCAAGGCTGCATTGATGGAAATCACGCTCTCGTTCTGCGAAATCACGCCAGGATCGTTCACATAGTCCACGGGGTGGCTCTCGACGGCAGGGTTGTTATCAAGAAACTCGTACATGGTCTTCTGCCCCATGGCGAAGGTGAAGACTGTTTTTCCCTGGTTCAATCGCTTACGCCGGTTCGTTACCGCCCCGCAATTGATTAGGTCGATCATTCCCGGGCAAAGCGCCTCCGTATGGATACCGAGATCCTTGCGGTCACGGAGCTGAGCGCAGACCAAGTCGGGCAAAGCACCCACGCCCATCTGCAAGCACGCGCCATTGGGCACCATTTCCGCGACCACCTTGCCGATCACCGGGTCTTCAGCAGCTGCCTTGTGCACGGGCAACTCGAGAAGCGGCGCATTGTTTTCGACAATCGCCTCGACCTCCGAAACGTGAAGCTCAGCAAGCGAACCATAAACACGCGGCATCTGGTTGTTCACTTCCACGATCAGGTGGTTGGCCGCTCGGGCCACTTTGCTCGAATAGTCGTTCCCCGTGCCGAACGTGAGGTACCCATGTTCGTCCATCGATGACACCGTAACGAGGAACGTGTCGATGCCGATGTGCTCGGTCAGGATTCGCGGCGATTGTGAGAAATTCGAGGGAACGTACGTTAATACCTTCTTGCGCCCGTCCTGCTCACCACGTTTAATCAGGGCGCGCTCGACATCGGTCACAAACATGCAATACGGCTGAATGCGCTCGGTAAGTTCGTAGCGCAGAACCGTCTCCCCGGCAATTCGCGTGGATTCGAAGTAGTAGAGCTTGAGATTATCCACCCTGCCGGCAGCCGCGCGATCGGCCAGTGCCTTGAGCAGCGCCGGCGGCTCGGTCATGGCCATCCCCATCGACACGTTGACTCCCGAGGCAATGCGCCCAACGGCCGCTTCGGGCGTCGTAAGCTTCGATTCGTAAATCGATCTGAAGTCCATCATCAATTCCTTTCGGGTCCATGCCCACGAGTATTAGAGTTTTCGTTAGCTAGTAATTCGCAGCGGCTTCCGGCGAGTGCCCCCGCTTGTAAATCAGCATGGTTCGCTCGAAGCTCATTACTTCTTTTCCGTCCTGGTTGATGCCTCGCGTGGAAACGGTCACGATCCCTTGTGTGGGACGGCTCTTCGACTCGCGCTTAAAGAGCACCTTGGATTCCGCATAGAGGGTGTCCCCGGCGAAGACCGGATGCGTCGCCTTCACTTTGTCCCAACCCAGGTTCGCAACGACCTTGGCGCTGACCGTTCGGACGCTCATCCCAGTGAGGAGCGCTAGTGTCAATGTGCTGTCCACCAGCATCTTCTTCCACTCGGTTTTTGCGGCGTAGGCAGCATCAAAGTGCACAGGTTGAACGTTCATGGTGAGCAACGTTACCCACATGTTGTCCACGTCTGTGATCGTCCTTCCCGGACGATGTTCGAATACATCACCCACTTCGAAGTCCTCGTAGTAAAGGCCATTTGTCTCGCGATAGCGCTTCGGCCCCAGCTCCCGATATGCTGATAGTGTCTTTTCCATGTCTCTCCTTCTCCTTTTTCATTCGGTGGCGTTAGGCGGGTAGGG
>Ga0210392_10000726_pt1 | contig 18828 bp, 30 predicted proteins | sample IncBWC30OmetaG_FD_161057 | JGI IMG/M metagenome (GOLD analysis project Ga0210392, IMG submission 161057) | Forest soil microbial communities from Barre Woods Harvard Forest LTER site, Petersham, Massachusetts, United States - Inc-BW-C-30-O ...
CATTCTCGGAGGGCTGGGAGCGGGTTATTGAGCCCAAATCCTGCGCTTTCTGCGCTATGCTAGCCGGACGCGGAGCCGTATACAAAGAAAGCACAGTTGACTTCCGGGCTCACGATCGCTGCCATTGCGTGGCACGGCCGGTATTCCGGGGCCAGACGTCGGTCAATACCGGGCTCTCCGACGAATGGGCTAAAGCAACGAACGGTAAAAGAGGCAGCGCGGCTATTGCTGCCTGGGATCAGTACTGGAGTGATAAGAATGTCGAATCTATCGACAGCAACCCTCAAGAACCTACAAAAGCAGGGACAGGCAATGCCGCCCTCGCCGGCCAACGATAGCGATGACCCCCGATTCCCGATACAGTCGCGCTCCGGGCCGTCTAACTCGCTATCAGCCGCTATTCAGGCAGTCGGCCGGGCTAAGCCGAATACGCCGGAGGAACGCGCCAAAGTCCGGAGGTATATCATTAAGGTAGCGAATTCTAAGGGCTGGGGCGACGATATCCCGGATACCTGGAACAGTGATGGCACGCTCAAGACTGGAGGCGCATAATGGCGACCTACGGAGACCGGCTCATCTATGATCGTCCGGGCGATCCTGACGACGGCGCAGAGGTTACGTACCTCGCGGAGGATACCGACTCTGGATGGCCGATTGTCGAGCGCGTGGGCGTCTCGCTGATCGTAGCGATCGATCCGGCCATCTTCGACAATTTCGGCCCAGCGTAACAGCCGCAGGGAGCGATTCTAACGGCTCCGGTCGCGTCCGGCTCGCTCGCGTCCTCCGGAGCCCTCTCCGGGGCCGTACGAGCCACCTGAACGGCGTGCCGGGCCGGTTCGGGCCGACCGATGAACGGAGATCTGTGATGGTTGCTGGGAAGGAAGCTACTCCGGCCGACGTAGCCTCAACGGAGCGGCTGATGCGCTACTGGGCAGATGGTCCGGGCCGCGCAAAGATCAACTGGGGTGTGCCAGGCGACTTCGACCGCTGCCTAGTCGAGCTGGGCAAGTATGTCGGGCCGGAGATCGTGAAGGGGCTCTGCGCAAACCTACATCACCGCGCGACCGGTGGATGGCCCGGTCATGCGCCTGGTGTCGAAGAGGCCGCAGCGGAGGCGAAAAAGGCTGAGCATTAGGTACGCCTTCCGTTATGCCGGTGAAGGGGTTATTATCCCGTCTAGACCCGCGCGAGCCTAGGGCCGTTCGCGCCAGGAGAGATAACTATGAGCACACCAGCAGCGCCAGCAGATCCTGCGGGGACCGCGCCTGCAACAGGAGCGCCACCGGCACCGGCAACGGATGGGGGCTCGCCCGGAACGGGAACGACCCCAGAAGACCAGGAATCTGCCGGACTGCTTACCGGTATGCTCGCGAACGATCCGGAAGCCCTCGCGACTGAGCTTGATAAATGGAAGAAAGAGGCGCGGAAGTGGGAAGGCCGCGCCAAGACGAATTCTGAGGCTGCTGACAAGCTCAAGGTAATCGAGGACGCCAACAAGTCGGAGCTACAGAAGGCCCAGGACGCGCAGCGTGACGCAGAAGAGCGGGCCGCAACGGCCGTCGCTACCCACGCTCGCGTCATGGCGGCCGCAGCTCACAACCTTCCCGTAGAACTCATCGATCACCTCGGAGCCGGAACGGACCAGGAGATCAATGACAGGGCCGAGCTATTCGCCAAGGTTATCAACGACCGGGCGGCAGCAATAGCGGAGCAGCTAGTCACAGAAAGGCTAGCAGGCGGCCGGAACGGCCAGCAGATGGGCGCACGCCCAATCGAGTCACTTAGGCCAGGATCAGCACCGTCAAGCGGCGGAACGCCCACGACTACTGACGAATGGTTTAGGAATCTGCTGAACCAGGGACGATAAGCGCGCTCGCAGCGACTTACCGCGCGGCGCGCGGAAAGGCCGTTCAGGCATGGCTGCTATCTACAATGAGGGCATTTTCCGTTCATCGGGAACGCCCGACCCGCTTGTGCCGCAGCCGCTCGCTGCGGACATTATCCAGGAGGCTCCGAAAGCCAGCGCGGCTCTCAGCCTCATGAACCGGACAACCCTCTCTTCCAAGACCCAGCGCATGCCGGTGCTTGACGTCCTCCCGATGGCCTACTGGGTCGGCGGGGACACGGGCATGAAGCAGACCACGCAGCAGCAGTGGAAGAACGTCATCATGATCGTTGAGGAACTGGCGTGCATCGTGCCGATTCCGGAGGCGTACCTTGACGACGCGGACGTGCCGCTGTGGGCTCAGGTCCAGCCGCGTATCACAGAAGCGGTCGGCGCGCTCATCGACTCCGCTGTGCTGTGGGGCATCAACAAGCCCGCGACGTGGGGTGAGTCGGTGTTCGTCGGAGCTACCAAGTCCGGCCACTCCGTCATCCAGGGCACCGGCGTAGACCTCGGCCAGGACGTCGCCGCTCTCGGCCAGGAGATGGCGCTGAGCGGCTACACGGTCAACGGCTTCGCCGCGATGCCCGGCATCAGCTGGCTGCTGACCGGAATGCGATCGGAACAGGGCATCCCGATCTACCAGCCGAACATGCAGGCCTCTCCGGGCGGAACGCTCTACGGCTACAACCTCTCGGAAGTCAACAACGGCTCCTGGGAGATGCCAACGGCCGGAGCGCTCATGCTCGCCGGAGACTTCACCAAGTCGATTATCGGCATACGCCAGGACATCAGCTTCAAGATGTTCTCGGAAGGCGTCGTGTCCGACGACACCGGCAAGGTCATCCTGAACCTCATGCAGCAGGACTCCGTTGCGATGCGGATGACGATGCGCCTCGCCTACGCGACCGTCAACCCGGTCACGATCATGGAGCCCGGCAAGCCCATTACGGCTCGCTGGCCGTTCGGCACCGTCCTCGGTACCGGCACCACGCCGCCTGCGACCGGCGCGATCAACGTCATTTCGACCTACCCCGGTGGTACGCTCCTGTCCGCAGACGGCGTTCCTGTCGAGGACGAGGAAGCGATGAACGCGCGGCACGAGCAGGAGCGCGAGGAACTCAAAGCACGGAACCAGGCCGCAGAGGAAAGCGCGCAGCGCACCAGGGAGCTAGAGGAAGGCGAGCCGGACACCGGCGACAAGGAAGGCCGCGAGCGCGCCGGAGCGCGGCGTTCGCGTTCGTGACAACACCATCGACGCTGCCCGGCCTCGCAACGGAAGAGGACATCGTTGCGAGGCTGGGCCGTGCCCTGAACCCAGTCGAGTCGGCTCGCGTCGATGCGATGATTGCGGACGGCTCCGCGATAATCCGGCGATACTGCCGCGAGGACTTTGTCTGGTATGACGCGGACGTTATCAAGATTGCTGGTGACGGCGGCATCATCAAGGTTCCCTGGAGGCCGATAGCGTCTATTGATGAAGTCCTCGCGCTCAGCGGTACTCCAGGCATTCCGGATATCGTAGTCACCTGGTATCACTTCGATGACATTGACGAGATCACCGTAATGAATCCGCGCGCCTCTGGGATCATTAACCTTCCGGAGGAATGGTATGAGGAGACCTTCTGGTATGGCGGAAGTTTCCAGGTTACCGGATCGCACGGATATCCGCAGACTCCGGATGACGTCATGGCCGTCCTCTGTACGGCTATCATCTCGGAGCTTAGCACGCCTACAATGTCCGCTACGCTCGCCAGCGAGTCGATAGGTGCCTATAGCTATGCGATGCGCCGTACGTCCGGCGCTGGGCTCGCTGCGGCGCTTCTCGATGCGGGCATGAAGACTGTACTAGCCGACTACCGGACTATGACCGGTACCCTGAAAGTGAGGCTGTAATGCCAGTTTCCTGCGACGTTAACGCGAGCCCTTCCGCGCCGGATCACGGTGACACTATCACCGTCACCTATTCGGTTGACGGCAACGACCCCATCGACCCGACCTCCGCGACGATCACCGGCCGTGTCGTTGTCGGCGGAACGGCATACGACGTCTCCACAGCGGTGACGCTGCCTGGGACTCCGGCCGACTCTGTCGTGTACGACGTACCGGCGTGCCCGGATCTTCCTGGGTTCGTTTCGACCTCCGACCCAGCAACGTTCACCACGACCGTTCCGTGACCGTAACAATTACCGGGGCCGTTACGGTCGGCGGTATCCGCTATCCGTGCCAGTGCACGGTTGAGCTTCCGGAGGGGAGGCAGGCAGATGACATTTCCGTACGGCCAGACAGTGACGCTGATTAGCCGCGTCGTAAGCGGGACTGATGCATACGGCAACGATACCTATAGCGAGACGTCCACCGACATATCGCCGTGTGTGGTCCAGCCCGCTAGCTCTACGGAAACAATTCAGTGGACTGACGAGGTCGCGACGGACCTTACTGTATTCATGCCGTATGGGACCGATGTCGAGGCCGTTGACGCTGTCGAGATCAATGGCGACCGGTACGAGGTCCAGGGTGATGTTAGCTCCTGGGTGTCGCCGTTCTCCGGTCATACCTCGCCTATCCAGATGAGGGTGCGGAAGGTCTCGGGTGCGTCAGTATGACAGCGGAATTCCGGCCGGACCATAACGGCGTAGGCGAGATGCTTAACTCGCAGATGATGCAGGACGGAATGCTAGTCATCGCGGAGGAAATCCGGGCACGAGCGGAGGCGACTTCGCCTATCGATACTCACGGGCCGCATCCGGGCCGTTACCGGGCGAGCTGGCATGTGCGGGTTCACGATCACGGAGGCGCGACTTATGACCGCGCTGAGGCTGTGGTCTATAACGACTCGCCGGAAGCTCCGTTTGTCGAATGGGGCCAATGGGGTAACGAGCCGGAGCATATCCTAGCGCGAGCTGCGTTTGTGAGGATCAGATGACTATCCCAATTCTTGTGCCGGTATACCCGGATATCGAGCTGATGCTGATGTACGTCCTCGTGCCGCTGAATCCCGATATCCGGTTTGTTACCATTATGCCAGCCGGAGACCTTCCGCTCATTACCACGCGGGTACACCGGACGTCCGGCGCTAACCGGAATATTGCTGTTGACCGTCCTATTGTTGATGTTGATGTATTCGGCTTCAGTGCCGATGTTAATGCCGCCAGCGAGGCAGCCCGGACGATTCAGGCTCAGATTCTCTCGCTTATGGGTATAGCTCTAGCGAATGGGAGTGGAGTAATTCAGCACGCCACAACGGTAATCGGCCCACGACAGCTACCGGAGGCAAATCCAGCACTAGTCCGCTATTCAGCATCGTATGAGATTCTCGTACATTCCTGAGAGGAATGACAATGGCAGATCACACTCGCGCCGGTGACGACCCAGGAGCCGTCACGTACGACGTTATCGAGCAGCTTACCGGTCTTACTCCGCCGGCCAGCGGCACCTACAAGGACAACACCAACCTCTACTCGGCCGGAGACGTCGTTGTGTGGGTCGGCCAGCCCAACAACGCCGAACCGCCGCTAGGGATTGAAGACCCATCGACACTCGGCTCTGGGATCTACAAGTGCCTGGGATGGGCCGATACCTCCGGCTATATCTTCAAGCTGGACGAGACGATCAAGGACATCCCGGCCGCAGGCGTCCTGACGCCGGTTCGCTCCATCCTCACGGGCGGTTCCAAGACCATCCAGTTTGTCTCGCTGGAGGCTGTCAACCCGTACGTCCGCGCGCTCTACGATGACGTGCCAGTCTTCCCTGTGGCTACGTCACCGCTCAAGCCGGCAGCTACCCCGTCGCCGCCAGCGCTACCGGCAAACACGGTCACGTACGTCATTCCGGATCCACCGGCCGATAACCGGTATGCCTTCATCTTCGACAGTATCGACGGCCTCAAGCAGCAGCGGCTGTACGCTCCGTTCGCGAAGGTTACCGCTCGCGGTAACGACCAGGCTCAGCAGGGCGACATCGTCATGACAGACATGACGATCACCTGCTACCCCGGAACGATCGGCGCAGTACAGAACGCCGTGCTGCAGCGAACAGTCAATTACGGCAAGTCCATGGCCGCTTACTTCACGTAGAACGGGCGATTACGATGACAGAGCCACTGCGCGAAGTAGAGCCGGACGATGATGACATCGAGGTCGATGTTGACCTTGACCTCCTGAGCGATACGCTCCGCAAGGAAGCCGTAGGCGAGTCCACGACCGTCCGGATTGACGGGACGATCATCCACGTCTCGCACGCCGGAGACTGGTCGAGCAGCGCCATGCGTGCGGCCGCGACCGGCGACTGGGAGACCTGGGCACGCGAGGCGATCTTTGACGACACCGAATTCCAGGCCTGGATGGACGCGGACCTCCGCAACTACCAGATCGAAGCGGTATTCAACGAGTGTGGCCGGCAGGCGCGACTCAACATGGGAAAATCGAGAAGGCAGTCTGGCTCACGGAGAACTTCCCGGAGGAAATAGAGGCAGATCTGCATCGGTATTACGGCCTTAACCTCGGCCTGTTCTTTGTGCCGGGCTCCGGCCTATCCTGGCGCAAGCTGCTTGCGCTTATCGAGCACCTGCCACCGGAGAGTACCTTGAATACTGCGATCCGGAATGATATGCCAGAGGATGAAGTGCTGGCTAATTTCGGTGACCCAGTAAATGCTCCGTGGAGCCCGCTCGAAAGCCTCGTTGCCTCGCTTATAGACGAGGTAAGGCAGCTGGCCTGGATGTACGCCAGCTCGCATTCGGACGCGACGATAAAGCGGCCGGAGCCTATCCGCCGGCCAGGCATTACCGGCCGTAGGTCTCGCGGCAAGCACCGGATGACGGCTGAGGAGATTAAGGCGATCGATCCGCGTATGCGGAATATCCCGGACGATCAGGTTCAGGATGTGCTTAATGCGCTAACCGGGAGGACGTTATGACCGACATTTATGTTGGCTCAGTCGCGGTTGGCGTAGTCCCAGACGCTCGTGGATGGAACCAGGAACTTCGAGCACAGCTGGTTCCGTCCGCAGCGGCAGTCGGTGACGAGGTCGGCTCTACCCTGAGCCGGTCGATTACCGCGAAGATGGGCGATGCCGGAACAAAGTCCGGAGGCGCATTCTCGGATACATTCCGGAAGCGGATCAAGGCCGCGCTCGATGCTTTGCCGGCTGACGCTACCGGACCTATCGCTGAACTCCGGGCTAAGCTTGAGGAGCTAGCCAATACCGATATCATCGACGGAGACAAGGCCGTCCGGGAGCTAATCAAGGTCGATACCGCTCTCAAGGATGTCAGCAAGAACGCAAAGGATATCCGGCTATCATTCGATACCAAAGAGGCTAGGGCTCAGCTCGCGCTACTTCGCGCCGATATCGGCCGGGAAGGATCGGGCGGAAGCGGTAGCGGCGGAATCCTCGGTGGTATTGGCGGGCTATTCGGCGGTGGCGCTGCGGCGGCCAGCCCATCGACCTCGGGCGGTGGCGGAGCTGGAGGTGCCGGAGCCGTACTGACTAATCCTTATGTGCTTACCGGCGCTATCGTGGCTGGCCTCGCCGCGATTCCGTTCGCAGCCCAGATAGCGGCCGGAGCTATTACTGCTGTTCTTGGTGGGGCCATTCTCGGCCTCGGCGTTGTCGGCGCTATCATGACCGGCAAGATCACTAAGCAGTTCGATGAATTCAAGACTTCGGCCAGTAATGACCTCAAGGATATCGGCGCGTCCTTTGTACCAGTCCTGCAGTCCATCTTGCGAACAGCCCAGGGGGTCCTCAGTTACCTAACGCCGGTATTCCGCGCTGCGGCTGCGACGATAGCCGGGCCGTTCCAGATCTTTGCGAATACGATCCTCAAGTCATTCATGCAGCCTGCAGTGAAAAAGGCGATCCAGGATATTGCCGTCGCATTCACGGCTGTGATGAAGGCATTCACGCCAGACATACCGGGTATAGCGACCTCGTTCGCACAGGCCATATCCCGGCTCGCGCTCGCTATCTCGGCTAACCCTAAGGCATTCGCGGACTTCCTCAATTTCTTCTTCCAGCTAATCATTATGCTGATTGACGCGCTTGCCTGGCTTACCCGGTTCGCGAATTACCTGGAGCAGAGGTTCATTCCGGCAGTCGGTCATTTCGTCAACTTCTGGATTCAGTCCGGTCACGATATCGAGTCGGCCTGGAACATTACCTGGAATAATACGATCGGCCGGACCCAGCGCGGCATTCACGATATCGCGGCGCTATTTGACGATCAGAGGCATCAGGTCGCCGCTCGCGTTAATCAGACTGGGGCCGACGTAAACAATTACTGGAATTCGATCTGGAACAATACGATTGGCCGGGCACAGCGAGGCGTTCGCGACCTCGTGGATGTGTTCGGGACTATCCGTGGGCTAGTCGTAAACCGGCTCTCGTCGGCGGGCTCCTGGCTTGTGGGTATAGGCGAGAGCATTATCCAGGGAATGCTTAATGGTATCGATAGCGCTATGCATGGGGTCGGGAGCTGGCTCAAGTCGCACGTTGTCGATCCTATTATCAACGCCGTCAAGCATTTCTTTGGGATCCATTCACCGGCCTCGGTTATGGTACCGGTCGGAGCGAATATCATGCAGGTCGTCATTCAGGGCATGCTAACGTCCGGCGCTAACCTCGGCTCGCTTGTGGGGCAGATATTCGGTGGCTGGCCGCAGGCTCTCGGCTCGCTCGTATCCAAGTCGCTTGTAGACGTCGCTAAGCTACCGTCTAAGGCTCTGAATGCGCTAGAGGGTATCGCGGGGAAGGCCGGAGGGATCGCGAGCAGTCTCTGGCACAAGATATTCGGCGGTGGTGGCGGAGGCGTTAACCAGTGGGCCGGGACGGTCCTCCAGGCGCTGAGCATGCTCCACCTCCCGATGTCGCTAATGGGCCAGGTCCTCTATCAGATGCAGACGGAGAGCGGCGGCAATCCGAATGCGATTAACCTTACCGACATCAACGCTCAGATGGGCGATCCGTCGCGAGGCCTGCTTCAGGTAATCGGAGCTACGTTCTCGGCGTTCCACGTTCCGGGTACCTCGGGCAATATCTATGACCCACTCGCGAACGTCGCAGCGGCTATCAACTACGCCATGCACCGATATGGGCCGACGCTCCTGAGCGGCGGAATGGGTATGGGCTCCGGGCACGGATACGACAATGGTGGCTGGTGGCCGTCCGGGACGTTCGGCTGGAACACTTCCGGGCAGCACGAGCTAGTTGTGACGCAGGATCAATTGCGACAGGCCGCGCTCGATGGAGGCGCGACTTATCACGCTCACTTTGACGGACTTACCGGGCAGGCTATTGAGGGCCACGTCCGGACGGCCTTCAATGCGATGGCAATAACGCAGGGGAATCTCCAGCGACAGGGTAGGAGGCGTTAATGTCAGCGCCACCAGTACCACTCCAGATAAGCTATCAGGACCCAGATGGCAATAACTGGAACCTTTCGGACCTATCGATGAAGAATGGTTATGTCTGCTCGGCTATCTCCGGAATCGACGGCATACCGGTAGCGATGCAGACTATTCCGCTGCTTGACGGAACGGCCATTCCCAATCTTTATCAGCCGCAGCCGGGCACCATCATACTGGCTATCCTCGTTGGGCGTCCGGCGAGCGATAGCGAGAATGATTACTATACGCTGCTTGACGCATTCGTGCGGGCATTCATCAATAGGCGTAACGAGGTACCGGCTCCGGGCTATCTCACCATTCAGCGGCCGGACGGTACGCAGAGGCAGATAGCCGTCTATATGACTTCCGGGCTCGATACTCCGGAGGTCGGCCTTAATGATATGGCGCTGTATACGCTTACGCTTCAGACGCCTGATCCGTACTGGAGCGATCTTACGCAGAATCAGATCTCGTACGGGCTTGTTAATGCGGCTGGCATTCTTCCGCTCCTGCCTATTTCGCTTGCTGGCGGCGCTATATTCGGTGAGGACATTATTATCAATCCCGGTACCGGGCTCGCATATCCCACTTGGACGATTACCGGGCCGGGAACGCCGACTGTTACCAATAAGACTACTGGTCGCGTTTGGTCTCTGAATGCGCCCGTTCCGTCCGGGCAGGTAGTCCAGGTTGTAACAAAGCGAGGTCAGCAGTCGGCGTATAACGTCAGCACCGCGACCTCGGTGTGGGACTCGCTCGTGTACTCAACGCTCCGGGATCTATGGCCGCTAGTCGGCGGTGATAATGATGTGCTGGTGGGAATGTCGGGAGCTACCGCCGCGACGCAGATAACACTCAACTGGACTAATCGCTGGAGCCGTGCGTAATGACTATCTCGCCCGCTCTTACCGGCTATACGCCGCCAGTCTCGGGATCGCAGGATCAGGTCTGGGTCGAATTCCTTAACAGCAGCCTTGTGAGCCAGGGAGTCATTCAGTTCGCCAACCTCTCGGCTACCCTCTATTACAACGCGGTCGGCTCGTGGACGATGCTTGTGCCGTATTCGGACGTCCTCTGGAATATGATTCAGTCCGGAGACTTCATCGTCAACGTCAACTGGCGCGGCCTCTTCTCGTTCGGCGGTAAATGCGAACAGCCCGGATACATCGACTCGATTCCCAACTCAATAGGTGGCGGAGCCGCAGGAGCGTTCTCCGGCCCATTCATCTCGCTCTCCGGCGCGGACTACCTGGCGATTGTCGGTAACCGTATTGCCTACCCAAACCCTGCTGCCCTCTGGACCGCGCAGACGGCTACCGCGACGGACGCGGTTAGCGCTATGCCGCTAGAGACCGCTATCAAGCATTACGTCTCGCGGAACGTCGGATCTGCGGCGCTTGCAGCTAGACAGCATACGCTACTTGATATCGCGACAGACCAGGCTCGCGGGCCGAATGTCAGCTATACAGTTAAGTTCGGTACCGGCGTAGACCTTAACCTCATGGATATCATCCGGGCTCTTATCGCGCAGGCCGCGACTCCGATGGGCGTACTGATTACCCGGAACCCATCGACGCACCGGCTACTATTCGACGTATACATTCCCAGGAATCTAGCCGGTAAGGCGTGGTTCAGCGAGGATCTCGGGAACCTTCCCGCAATTAACTTCTACATTGTGGACCCGACTTGTACCGATGCCCTGGTTCAGGGATCTGCCTCATTCATATCGCAGACGGCTTCGGCTACTACGCAATGGAACAAGACGGAAGCGTTTACGGATGATAGCTCGGAGACGGACGCGAATAACCTCAGGACCGTCGCATCAACAGCCCTGCTTACCGGAGCGCGAGGTCCCACAATGAGCGCGACGGTATCCGATTCACCATACCTAACGTTCGGCCGTGATTACGGCCTGGGCGATATCGTGTCTCTTGAGGTGCGGCCGGGAGCCGTCTACAGCGACGTTATCTCCAGCGTTACGCTGACGGCCGATCCGTCCCAGACGCCAATGCTATCGGTCGTACCGACAGTGGGGCAGAACGCTAACGCGACCGCTACCGATACCACTATCATCGGTCAGCTAACGCAGCGTATTCAGGCACTAGAAAGAAAGCTGGCGACGAAATGACTACGTATGATGCGAGGCCGTCTGCCTTTACTCAGCTTGCGGCGACTAGCGAATGGGAAGCGCTCCTGTCGATTACCGGGAAGGCGTCGGCCGTCGATGGCTCGGTTGGTAGCGCTATGGTGCCGTCGCTCGATACCGGAGGCCGGAACGCCGTTATTGCGGACGGGAACGCTGTTATCAAGGGCATGCTGTGGCGCTGCGATGCTCCGGTCTCCACACCGATCCCTGCGGCTGCGGCGCAGAACCGGATAGACCGCCTAGTGCTACAGCTGAACCGTGGAGCTACAACGTCGCCTACGGTAATCCAGCCGGTAGTCGTTACTGGTACTCCTGCGGCCTCGCCGGTCATCCCGGCTCTTACTCAGACGACTGGCGGCATCTGGCAGCTTCCCATAAGCCACTGGACCTCTACGTCGGCCGGAGCGCTTACCACGCTTATCGATGACCGGGTACTCGCGAACGATCCATGGCACAATGTGGTCGGTGACACCGGCTGGAGCGCGCTGTCCGGATACGGGCCGCTCCGCTACCGGTTTACCTCGTCGGGCGAGGTCCAGTTCTCCGGAGCGACGCAGCACGCCAACTCGAATGCGGTTCTCGCTATCAATTCCGCTAACCCGCTGCCGTTCGCCTATATACCTGTATCGAACAAGGTCCTGTCGGAAGGTAACAACCCAATCGGCCGGTATGCGGTCGATTACCGTACAGACGGCATTCTGTACGCGATTACCAATAGCAATACGCCTACGGCTACTCAGGCCATAGTCGATAGAGTAGTCCCAATTACTGGAGTATGATGAGCGATCCGGAGAGGAAGCAACGGCGTAAGCCATACACGCACTGGCGTCCTGTTGACAAGGTAGCGCTCGTGCTGGCGATATCGCTTGGATTGCTGGGAAGCCTAATCCTGATTGCTACAATGGTCCAGATTATAGATCATCAGACGCCGGACCTTACCCTGTCCGAGAATGCTACGCAAATCCTTATCGCGGTCTCCGGTGGGATTACCGGTCTGCTCGGCGCTTATGTCGGCCTTAACCGTGACCGGAGGCGGGGAGGGGATGACGATGACGAGCCGTAACTAAACCCGTCAATAGCGGGAGCGTAGAATACCGGATGAAAGGTATGAGCATGTCGATAGGGGCGATATGTGGAAGATACCGACCACGATTATTGCGGCGGCGGCAGGTTCCGTCATCGGTACCGTGTCGGTATTTCTCATTATCAAGTATATGCCGATTGAGCGGCTACCGGATGACGTCAAGGATACGCTTTCGTCTATCTGGACCGCAGCCCTATCGATAGCCGGAGGAATGATAGAGCACTGGCGTATCGAAAGGAAAGCCCGGAAGCTCAAAGAGGAAGAGGAAGTGAATGGTTAGTCTCCCGGAATTCATCGAGGAAGCCCGCACTCGCCACGATGAGCGAGTCGGGCGAAGGCATGAGAGGCAGGACAGGCGACACGCTCGCCGCGTCCGCTTCGGAGAGCTATTCGACCAGTCCGAACTGGACGATGGGGAGGTGATCCTGGAGGACGTAGAGCCGTCGCCTGAGCCTGCGGAAGAGATGAGCGAGCCGTGGGACTCTGACGAAAAGCCTACGGCCCAGATCCGGGAGCGGATCGCTGCGTACCAGGCCGCACTCGCCAGGTGGCGCGAGGGGCATCCGGATGACCCTGTGGGAGATCCGGACGAGGCACCGGCTGAGGAGACAGAAACGGAGGCGAGCGAGTAATGGCAGTCAAAGAGAAGTGGATGCCGTCGCCGCATTACTCATCCTCGCGAGGCCCGTACAACGTCGCGGTATTCCACACGACGGAAGGCGCGATGACTATCGAGTCGCTCGGCTCGTGGTTCGCCAACCCGTCCGCTCAGTGCTCCAGTCATCACGGGGCCGATAACTCGTCGGCCGGGCTGCTCGGTGCTTACGTCTACGAGAACCACAAGGCGTGGACCCAGGGCAACGCGAACCCGTGGTGCCTGTCGCTAGAGATGTGCGCCTACGCCTCGTGGTCGCGGTCTACCTGGCTGAGTAAGCCGACCCTACTCAACAACTCGGCGGACTGGCTCCGTCATGTGTGCGACAAGTACAAGATCCCCTATACCGTCCTCAGCAACAGCCAGGCCCAGTCGGGTACGGTCAAGGGGATCTGCCAGCACGTCAACTTCGGCTCGATGGGAGGCGGTCACCACGACGCGGGCTCTGGCTTCCCGCTAGACGAGGTTATCAAGCGGGCCAGGGGAGGCTCGTCTACTACTCCACCACCGGACCAGGGAATGGCAGGTATCAACATGCCGGCAGTAACCATCGTTAACGGCAAGCTCCATCAGGCAGCCGTCTGGAACGACGGACGCCTCCACTACCAGTTCGAGGGAGCGGGCTGGTACCAGGTCGATCCGGACAAGAACTTCAAGTGTAAGAGCGGAGCGGACATCACCGCCAACCAGCTCACCGGCCTACTCGTTATCTCGATCACCGGGCTGGACTCCAACGTCTACACCTTCCAGCAGCGGATACCCGACCCAGGCGACGGCCCAGCGCTCGCCGGTAAGTGGGGCCGGTACAACCGTGGCGGCTGGAACAGCGTCCGGTAGGGAGGCGTCATGTCAGAAGGACCAGAGGGACCTCCCGGACCCCAGGGACCGCCAGGACCTACCGGGCCGCAAGGGCCAGCTGGCCCACAAGGGCCAAAGGGAGATCCGGGAGAGGGAGGGACAGGAGGATCGGAAATGCTAGAAGGCAGTGGATGGCGCGTCAAGTGGAGCGACGGCTCGCTAGAGATGGTTGCCTCATGGGCCATGGACGCAGACGCCATGGTGCCATACGTCCTGGCCGATGACGGCAAGTCTCTCGTCTCGGCCGCAACAAGGGGGGAATACACGCTTTCCCATCCGCAGCAGTTCACAAGGTCGGCGGGATAGGAGACCGGCCATTTTTACCGTCAATCAGCTATTCAAGATGGAGATGGATCAGCTCTGTCTAGAGCGCGAGACTACCGATCCTGATCCGGATATGTGGCGCTGGAGCCCGCTAGAGCTAACTGAATTCGACCGGATGCTAACGGTCGCGGTTCAGCTACTGTCAAAGCGTAGCGGGCTCCGGCAGCTATTCTTCGCGGAGGCCGGCTGTGGTATCGGGACCAAGCTCTACCTCGCGAAGCACTATCACAATCTTCACGAGACCGGCTATGAGATCAGCCGCGAGTACCTCGTCAAGGCGGGCGAGCTAGGCGTCAACGCCTACCGGTGGGATCTCCGCGAGAAACATCCGCCCTGGTCGCATTTCAATATCGTGTACATCGCCCGTCCATTCAAGGATGACGCTGTTGAGGTCGCCTGGGAGAACGAGGTATGCGAGAGCATGCGGCCGGGATCTGTGCTCATCTCGGCGTACTCGGCGCACAAGCCGTACAGCTGGCCATGCTTCTACCGGAGGCCGTTCCGTGGGGTCTGGATGAAGCCGCGCGCCGCGTCCTACGATCAGATGATCAGGCGCACGGAGCCCACAGACCCGCTCGTGCGCCAGCCGGGGCCGCGAGGCTTACCGGGAGCCGTCCGGAGGGCTCTCCGGCCGTCTCCGTCGCCCTCCGGGCCGCGTAGGGCCGCTCTAGGCCGTCGCCCGGAGGGGAGCCGTTCGCTAGACTGGGCCGTGAAGCCCATAGAGCCGGCAGCTGGCGGCATTAGTGGCTCTCGGCGTCCGGTAGGGGGTAGGGCTCCGGGAAGGGCTTAGGATCGATCTCTGGGCTTTGTTCGGTGTCTGGGATGACGTACTGGAGCGAGACCTCGGGATGTCCAAAGGTTATACAGGTCTGAAGCTCGCGGATCGCCTGCTCTGGCTGGATCTCGTCGGGTAGCCGGAGCGTAACGAGGAAGCCTGCCGTGTTCATGTGTTCGTAACTCATCCCCACGACACCCCGTGATCGTGATCGACGTCCTCCTGGAGGTGAAGCGCGTGAAGCTGCCGGTGGAAGGCTCGCCAGCATTCCTCAACGTAGTCGCTAATGAAGAGGGATTCCGGGTCAAGGCCGGGCAGCCCGCCTAGGTTCTCGCCGTGCCGCAGGGACATGTGACGGCAGAAGGTCGCGCGGTCCATATTCTCTGCGGCCTGGACCACGACGAGGTCATCGTTTTCCACGTGTTCCTCGCGGTGCTCGCTAGTAGTCGTCATTACGGTCTCCTAATCGGGATCGATAACCCACATATTGTTTATCATTACCGGCGTACCGAATCCGGCTATCCGGAATCCGGCGATAACCACGACGTCGTGGTTGACGTGAATCGTCTGTAGTTTCTTTAGCAGTCCGGGGAACTTCCATCTATTGACGCGGCCATAAACTTCCTCGTCGCTCTCGTCGTACATATGGAGGGTAGCTCGCTTGATTAGATCGGGCCGCTTTAGCTCTGCGAGGATCTCTTCGACCTCGCGGCCGGAGCGGCTCCGTTCGTCCTCAACGATATCCTTATATTCAACTCTCCTAACTACCCCGGCATAAACCACCGCAGGTCCAGGCGCGAAGCGCCTGCCCGGAGCAGGATTCTTTACTACTTCCATAGCCGCCAGATGCTCACCGTTATGGGTCGGCTGTGGGACCGCTTTCTGCTGTCTGAGCCAGCGGTCCACGGCCGCAAGTTTCTTCTCGGTACGGTAGAGCCCGAACGGGTCATTGGCCGCCGCAAACTCAGCCATGCGCTCGGCTGTCTTCGGGCCGATCCCATCGATACGGGTTAGGTCATAGAAACTCTTCCAGCCACCATCTGGCTTCTCGGCGTCTATCCGCTCGGCCATTTTCTTGCCGATCTTTGGAACCTGCTCCCATCCGGCGAGTAGCTCCTGCCTCCGTAGCTCCGGCCGTTCGTTCGCTACCACATGCGGCGTCCAGGTCCGTCGCGCATACCTCGGGTCCGGAGGCCGGACGTCTATCGAGTGGGCGAGGGCATCTCGCATTAGCCGGAACTGGGTCTCTGCTTTCGTCGCCTTCGCGAGCGAGGCCGCATAGAACTCAAGCGGGTAATTCGCCTTGAGCCACGCCGTCCAGAATGCTAGCATCGAGTAGCTTATGGCATGGGCGATGTTGAAGGAATAGGTACCAGACGTAACAAGCCGCTTCCAGATCTTATCGGCTAGCTCGCGGTCTACTCCGTAGCCATCGAGTGCGCCCTGAGCGAACTGCTCGTATGACATCTGGAATGCGGCTTCGCCCATTTTCTTGGATATGATGCGCCGGATCTGTGAGACGGAGAACCAGTCGAATCCGCCCATCTCTTTGAGGATGCGGAGGATCTGCTCCTGATAGATTATCTGCCCGTAGGTATCGTGCGTGATCTCGTCTACGAGCGGATGAAGGCTTTCTGCTTTCTTACGCCCATGCCGGACGTCCACGTAGTCTGCGGTCTGTCCGGAAAACAGCGGGCCAGGACGCGATAGCGCATTGACGTCTGTGATATGCATGAAGTGATCTGGCCGGACGTCTCGGTTGACGAGCCTAGTAGCTCTACCCTCAAACTGAAACACGCCGATGACGTCTCCGGTACGGAAAATCTCGATAGCTCCAGGGTCAGTATCGGGTATCGCATAAAGGTCCTCCAGAGTCAGGCCGGCCATCTTTAGACAGCGGGCGATCATTCCCATAGTGGTAAGCCCTAGGAAGTCTAGCTTGAGGGCTCCCATGTACTCCGCGTCATACTTATCGACGGACATTACCTGCACGCCATCTTTCTCGTACACGCCGCAGATATCCGTTAGCGGGCTATTCGCGATTACCAGGCCAGCGGCGTGAACGCTCATTCCGCGTATGTCGCCCTCTAGCCTCGTCGCCTTGATTAGATCGGGATACTCGTCTAGGACGTCCTGCGCCGCTGGGAACATATCAAAGGTATCGGCAAGGGTAGCGTCAAACCGCGAGTCGCCTCCCGACCTTTCAACTAGGAGGTTCTTGATTATCTCAACGACCCAGATAGGGATGTTGTATACGCGGGCCACATCGTCAAGGGAATTCTTCCCACGGTACCGGACGAAATTGCCGATGTGCCCGAAACAGTCACGGCCGTACTTCCGCTCCAGGTATTTCCAGACCTTCCAGCGGTCCTCGTCGGAGCAGTCAACGTCGATGTCTGGTGGGTCCGGACGGGAGATATCGAGGAAGCGCTCAAAAACCATACCCTGATAGCGGAATGGATCGATCTCAGTAATCCGGAGTAGCCAGGCGACAACCGATGCGGCCGTTGAGCCGCGTCCGGGGCCGAACGCCACGCCGTGATCCTTACCCCACCGGATCGTGTCGGAGGTAAACAGGAAGAAATCCGCGAGCCCGCGCTCAAGGATCAGGTCCATCTCATACTTTACGCGGTCGCCGTACCACTCGCGCTGCTCCTGGGACCGTTCACCTACGCGCCGGTATTCCCATCCAAACCGGAGCCACTTCCACAGCATTGCCTCGGCCTCTGGCCGGGAGCGCTCCGACTTAACTTCCGTATTACCCATCGACTGGCTCCGTATCAATCACGACATCGTTGATGCCGAATACCGGGAGATGGGCTGTTGTGCGCATCTCATCGACAATATCCTGGATCTTGCCGGCGAGGTCGATACGCATATCATCATCCTGGGAGATTCGCCATAGCTCGCGAGTCCAGCCGTCGATACCTTCCATTATTGCCCCAGAGCCTGAATAGCCTTATCCGACAGGATAACGGAGACAACATCGGTCGGCCGGACGTCCTCTGCCATCAAATGTATAGACGCGAGCCAAAGCGGCTGTCCGAATAGGTAGAATCTGTGGACGTAGTATGTAGTGCTTACTATCGTCTGACCGTCGCTGAAAGCGGGGACAGGGAAAGTATGCTTTGCTGCATCCATGACTTCGCCAACGCGAGGACCGTCGACAAGTAGCACGTTCATCATTAGCTCCAGAGCCAGGCGTGGTCGATGTTCCCGGAGCGGCCCACTAGTAGCGGAGCGTCGCAGCAGATACACAGGCCGGACCTCTTCAGGATCTCTACGGTAGCGACCTCGCGGTGGGTGCCGTGATAAGAGACCCAGCGGTCATCCTCGGCCAGGTTGATAACGTCGCCAGCGCCATCGACAACGGCTATCACCTGACGGTCGTTATCGTTCGTCCATATCAGGACTACCTGGCCGATAAAGGCGCGAACCGGGCAGATCTGCTCCACGTAAATGTAGTCACCCTGTTTCGGCATCCTCTTTACGCGCTCCCATTCTAGATCCATGGCACATCGTCATCCTCGCTAATCGGGTACCGGAGCCGGTCGGCTTTCGGTAGGGTTACGTTACAGAAACCAGCAATGTTCGCGGAGGACTGAATAGCCTCCATCGAAGCTTTCCGGGAAAGGCCAGTTTTCATTAGCCGCTCGGCTAGCTCGCGGTCGGAAAGCGGAAGCGTCATTGGGACCTGTAATTCCACTCACGGA
>Ga0210392_10000727_pt1 | contig 18799 bp, 15 predicted proteins | sample IncBWC30OmetaG_FD_161057 | JGI IMG/M metagenome (GOLD analysis project Ga0210392, IMG submission 161057) | Forest soil microbial communities from Barre Woods Harvard Forest LTER site, Petersham, Massachusetts, United States - Inc-BW-C-30-O ...
AGAACTGCGCTAATAATAATTAGTATTCCCTCCAAATTTTTGTTTCCAAAACGGCACTTACTCGTGTACGCTTACTTCCACTAAATCAAAAAGTTGTTGACATTTGGGATCTTCTGTTAGAAAGAAACCCTTTCCCAAGCTCTAAATGTCTCTCAAAAGGACACTTAGGACCTAGGAATTTCTGCGTAGTCGATGAAGTTATGGCGGGCCGGGAACGAATTCCGGGCTGCATGTACTCACAATACTGGACCTTGGAGTCTTTCGTTGGGCCAGCTAATGCCTTCGTTAACGGGGAAACGGACGCACGCTAAAAAACTTATGAACAAAATTATTCTTGCGGATAATCAGGCGATCTTTCGCGCAGGCACGGCGAAGATACTGGCCATGGAAGACGATTTTCGCATCATCGCTCAGTGCCCGGATTCAGATCGGTTGTACCAGGCACTTGATGCATTTCGAGGCGTGGTGCTGATGTTTGCATCCACGCTGAAAACCGACCTCAAACTGCTGATGGAACGGATTGCCAGCGCCGGCAGCCGTTCTATCGCAATTCTCGAAAACAACGACTCACCCCTGCCCTTTCTCGCAGCAGGAGTAGAGGGGCTGGTTTACCGCAATGTGAGTGGCCCGGCCATGCTGGACTGCGCACGGCGCGTCGCTGGGGGCGAACGCTTTCATCAAACCGCCACCGGCGCCCTGGACCAAATAGAAGAGGACGCTGTAGGCGCACGTGTCCGCGATCGCCTCACCTCGAAAGAGATGAAGATTGTCGCTCTCATTACGCAGGGCTGCAAAAACAAGGAAATCGCCATAAAGCTGGGAACAACCGAGCAGGTGGTGAAGAACTATCTGCGCAGTGTCTATGACAAGACAGGGGTTTCCGACCGGCTGGAGCTCGCTCTCTTCACCATGCACCACAAGATGCTGGCGGAAGCGGCAGCGGCTGTAGGCGATTTAATGATGCAAACAGTGTAATTTTCTGACGTTTTCGTGCGATCGACTGCACAAGGGCCGATTTTTATCGGCCCTGATCTTTTTAGCGGAGCTTTTCGGCGACCGACTTGGCCTGGGTAAACAGATAGAGGTAATCGGGGCCGCCTGCCTTTGAATCGGTCCCGGACATGTTGAATCCGCCGAAGGGGTGCGCTCCCACCATGGCTCCGGTGCACTTGCGGTTGAAGTATAGGTTGCCGACGTGATAGCTTCGGCGGGCGTGCTCGAGCTTCTGGTGATCGGTGGTGTAGACGGCGCCGGTGAGACCGTATTCGGTGTTGTTGGCGATGGTCAGGGCATCGTCGTAGTCCTTGGCCTTGATGATCGCGAGGACCGGGCCGAAGATCTCTTCCTGAGAGATGCGGGCGTCGGGCGCGACGTCGGCGAAGACCGTCGGTTCGAGGAAGTAGCCCTTCTCCGGGTTCTCTATGGCGTTGCCGCCTGCGATGAGACGGCCTTCCTTCTTGCCGGTTTCGATGTAGCCCTGAATCGTCTCCATCGCGCCTGCGCTCACAACAGGACCCATATTCGGGTTTTTTGTCGGGTCGCCTACCTTCAGCTGCTCCACGCGCTCGCGAACGCGCTCGATGAAGACGTCATACAACGGCTCTTCAACAATGGCGCGGGAGCATGCCGAGCACTTCTGGCCGCTGAAGCCGAAGGCTGAGGCTACGACTCCTGCCACAGCGTCGTCCAACTCGGCGTCGGCGCTGACGATGATCGAATCCTTGCCACCCATTTCGAGGATCGTGCGCTTGATCCAGACCTGGCCGGGCTTGTTTTTTGCAGCACGCTCGTGAATGTCGAGGCCGACTTCCTTCGATCCGGTGAAGGCGATGAAGCGTGTTTTGGGGTGCTCGACGATGGCGTTGCCGAAGGTTGCGCCGGAGCCAGGGCAGAAATTGACAACGCCGCCGGGCATCCCTGCTTCTTCGAGTACGTCAACAAAGCGCGCGGCGATGGTTGGCGAATCGCTCGATGGCTTCAGGATGACGGTGTTTCCAGAGACGATGGCGGCGGACGTCATGCCAGCCATGATGGCGAAGGGGAAATTCCACGGTGGGATGACCGCGCCTACGCCGAGCGGGATGTAGAGCAGTTGGTTGCGCTCGCCGGGGAGTTGGATCGGCGTTGTTGCTTTCGAGAGGCGCAGCGCTTCGCGGGCGTAGAACTCGAGGAAGTCGATGGTCTCGGCTACGTCGGCGTCGGCCTCGGCCCAGTTCTTGCCGACCTCATAGGTGAGCCACGCGCAGAATTCAAACTTACGCTCGCGGATAATGTGCGCCGCATTCAGCAGCAGCGAGGCGCGCTCTTCGACGGGTGCGTGTTGCCACGCCTCATAGGCCTTGAGAGCGGCCTGCATGGCCTTTTCCGCGTGCTCGGCGCCGGCTTTCTGGTGGATGCCAACGATCTGCGCCGGCTTCGCCGGATTGCGCGACTCGATCTTGCCGGAAGTGCGCACACGTTCACCGCCGATGACCAGTTCATACTCGTGGCCGAGAAGATCGCCGACGTGCTCCAGCGCGTCTTTCATGGCGTGCGCGTTTTCGTGCTTCGAGAAGTCGACGAAAGGCTCGTTGCGGAATTCGCCCTGAGGCGAACGCGGCAAGATGACTGTGGGGATTTCTAGAGTAGCCATAACCCACCAGTTTAGCGCAATTCCAGGAGCGCCGACTTTGGCAAGAGGGCTTCGGAGGAACTTGCGGTAAGATGCTGCGGTGAACGGCTGGCGAAAGGAAATCGTCGATGGCTGAAGACCGGTTTGCCCGGTATCCGAGTTTAAGTGGCAAAGTTGTGCTGATTACTGGGGGCGGATCCGGCATCGGTGCTTCTCTGGTTGAGCAATTTGCGCATCAGGGTGCGAAGGTGGCTTTCCTCGATGTGGCGGAAGATGCTTCGCGAGAGCTGACGGCGAGGCTTGCGAAAACATCTGAGCATGCTCCAGTCTTCATTCCCTGCGATTTGACGGATATTTCTGCGCTGCGTCTGGCCATTCGGAAAGCAGAGGAGGAAGTCGGCCCGATTGAGTTGCTGGTGAACAATGCCGCGAACGACCAGCGCCATAAGTGGGAAGACGTAACGCCGGAATACTGGGACAGGATGATGGACGTGAACCTGCGCCATCATTTCTTTGCGATTCAGGCGGTGGCGCCGGGGATGAAGGCGCGCGGGCAGGGCGCAATCATCAACATGAGCTCCATTTCATGGGTGATTCCGAGCACGGGTCTGCCTGCTTACGTTACGGCGAAGGCCGGTATTGTTGGGCTTACGCGTACGATGGCTCGGGAACTGGGGCTGTCGGGAATCCGCGTAAATTGTGTGCTGCCGGGGGCGATTCAGACGGAAAAACAGCGGCGTCTGGTGTATACGCCGGAGTATATCGAGAAAATCATGGCGAGCCAGAGCATCAAGCGCCAGCTGATGCCTGATGATGTCGCCCGCCTCGTTCTCTTCCTTGCGTCGGACGACGCTTCTGCGATTACAGGCCAGAGTCACATTGTGGACGGAGGCTGGGTCTAGTTTTCAGCCGGTAACAAGCGCGATGGCGAAGCCATCGTAGCCTTTGCTGCCGACTGTCTGCTGGGCGGTGCAGAGCACGCGCGGCTCGGCGGCCAATCTTTGGAAAAGGCTGCGAACGCCTTGGATGTCGGCGTCGTCACTATCCGATTCGATCACACGGCCATCGCGTACCACGTTGTCCACGATGATGAGGCTTCCTTTTCGCGAAAGCCTGAGCGCCCAGTCAAAGTAGTGAAGGTTGTTGCACTTGTCAGCGTCGATGAAGATGAGATCGAAGGCTTCAAGGCCTTCGGCGGCCAGTTCGGGCAGAAGTTCCAAGGCTTTGCCTTCGCGCAATTCCACCATGTCCGCGAGCCCGGCGTTCTCGATGTTATCGCTCGCAACCTCGGCGTGTTTCGGATCGAACTCCATGGTGATGAGGCGGCCATCGGGAGGCAAGGCGCGCGCGAGCCAGATGGTGCTGTAGCCGCCGAGCGTGCCGATTTCGAGGATGTTTTTCGCGTTCACCAGGCGCGCCAGCATGTGCAGAAGCTTTCCCTGGCTGGGCGTGACGCTGATTTCAGGCAGGTCTGCCTCGGTGCACGCGGCAAGGGTTGCGTCCAGAGCCGGATCAGAAGGCACCAGCTGGTCATTGATGTATTCGTCGACGGCAGTCCACATTTCTTTGTTCATCGTCATTTCTCGGGTCATGTTGGGAGGTAGAGGTATGGGTCCTTGCGCTCGAATGCTACGCCCGCAAGGGCGATGAGCATGGGGAAACATTCGAGAGTATAGCGAGGCTCGGGGGCTTCAATCGTCGCCAGCAAAGCGGAGCGCAATAGGATGAAGAGCAGCATGGCTCCGGCGAAGCGCGGCCAGCGGGAAAAGCCGATTAGGGACAGAACCAGATAGGCGAGGTTTAGCGCAGCGTAGGCGATGGCGAATTCCGTCTCAGCGTGATGCTTCGAATACTCCCACCAGCGGAGTTCGATCCATAACAGCTCCGTGCGCGGGCGCAGCCACATATCGGTCAGCCGCAACACCGGCATGGCGATGTAATAGCGGAACGGATTGGCGTCGATGCGCTGCTGCGCTAGAGCTGCAAAGCGATCGTCGATCTCCGGGCTGAGCGTCATCGTTTGGTTATAGTCGGCAAACAGCTGCTTCGTCTTTGCGAGCTGCACCGGCGAATCAAATGCGCGCGACGGCAGATGGTCGAATGGCAGCGCGTCGCTGTTCGCGTTCCAGTAGATCTCCCATGTGCAGGTGAAATCTGCGCAGACAGTCTTCGTCCAGCGGTTGAAACCGGGGTTGGTGTACTCGTCCGGGTCCATGGCGTAGCGCGGAGCCAACGGCTGAATCACATGGAAGGTCTTCCAATTGCGGACGGCCCACGGGATGAATGGCAATACGGAAAGTACTCCGCAGACGAGCGCCATGCGCAGCATCAGGCGAGTGCCCCACAGTTTTGCTCCGTAGACAACAAGCGCCGGGCACAAAGCGACGGCCAGCAAGGCGCCGTCGGGACGCAAGATCGCGGCGTAGCTAAAAGCAAAAGCGAGCAGCAACACCCAGCGCCATTCCGGGTTCTCTAAGAGGCGCGCAAAGCCGAAGAGGGCGAGCGCGATGGAGAAGAGTTCCAATGTTTCCGTAAGCGGCGTCGCGGCGTAGTTCGCTGTAAAGGGACAGACCGCGGCAAGCCAGAGGGCAATCCACGCGGCTCGGGGCGATGCGATTTTCGCAGTGAAGCCAGCGATGAGCAGGCATGTAATGAGGTCGACTGCCGTCTGCACATACATCACCGCGTGATAGTGCTCCATGCCGAAGAGGCGGAAGCAGAGCACGAGAAACAGTGGATAGCCGGGCAGGCGGATGAGCGTTGGGCGTATGCCTTCGGTATTCGACAGTCCATAAACGCCGTGGGTCATCCAATTCTTGGCAATGTCCCCGTAGATGAGCGGATCGCCCTGGACTTCCGGATAGGCATGGATGAACCAAAGCCGCAGCGCGGCCCCGGCGGCAAGCGCAAAAAGAACGATCCACCATCTGCGAGGAAGCGCGGCCAGCATGCAACTGAATCATACAAGGTGGTGACGCTTACGAAGAGGCTGAACCCCCTACAATAGAGAAGAAACTAGCGAGAGCGAATGAAACAGGTTTTTTATGATCCGCAGCGGAAACGCTGGAAACGGTTGCGCCGTGTTCTGGATGTAACTGCCGTGGTGCTGACCCTTGTGCTCGCCGTCTTCGCCTTCAGCGTCATCAAGCGGCAGTCGTTGCCCGAACTTTTGCTGCCAACGCAGAAGCGTAACTACAAGGCTCTCAAGACTCAACCGGATCTCAAGAAAACAGCTCAGCGGCCAGCGCGGCGACGGACGCATCGCAAGCCGTCAGACATTCCACTGAATTCCGACGAAGGCCTGCGTACCGCTTTCTATGTCAACGATCCGCCGAGCCTTTCATCGCTGAAGGCGCACATTCACCAGATCGACCTGCTCTTTCCCGACTGGCTGCATGTCAGCACCCCCGATGGAAAGTTGCGCGGCGCCACCCCACTCTTCCCGGTAAGTATTTACGACGTTGTCGATGCGAATGGCGTGCACGGCGTCGATCCGGAGAATGCTGTGGCAAACGCCATTGCGGCGGCCAAGGAAGACACGGAAATTTTCCCGATGCTGAATGATTACGATGTTGTCGCCGGACAGTGGAACGGGGACGCCATCGGGGAGATGCTGGAGAATCCTGTGGCGCGGAAAAGCCTGCATCTGCAGCTTGATAAATTTCTCTACGCAAATCCCAACTATCACGGCATCTGTTTGGACTTCGAACAGGTTCCGGAAAAGGATGCGAAGCTGTATGCCGCGTGGATCGGGGAGATTTACAACGATTTGCGAGCCAAGAACCTTCGCCTGTATATCAACGTGCAGGTCAGCACTCCGGATGAAGTGCTGAAGGCGATTGCCAAAAACAGCGACGGCATCATCCTGATGAATTACGACCAGCACGAAGAGACCAGCGAGCCGGGCCCGGTGGCAGCGCAGGATTGGTTTGAAAGCAATCTTGCCCATGTGCTCAAGCTTGTTCCCAAGCAGAAGGTCATTTGCGCCATCGGAAATTACGGCTACGACTGGTCTACTCCGCTACCGGAAAAAGGTAAGAAGCCGAGTAACAAGGTTCTGGATACAGAGGATTTGACAGTACAGGAGGCCTGGCAGCGCGCCTCCGATGCCGATGCCGACGTGCACCTGGAAGGCGACGAACTGAACCCTCACTTTGCCTATGACGATGAAGACGAGCATGTGCGCCATCAGGTGTGGTTTCTCGATGGCGTTACGACTCTTAATGAGTTGCGTGCCGCTCGGCAGTTGGGCTTACGCACCTTCGCGCTGTGGCGGCTGGGTTCTGAAGACGGCTCCATGTGGGCGGTGTGGGACCATCCCGGCGCCACGGATGCGCCGCAACTGCTGAAAGACGTGCCTCCAGGCCACGATGTAAATACCGAGGGCGAAGGGGACATCCTGCGGATCGTCGCGCGACCGGAGCGAGGCTCTCGCATCATCAGCATGGACGCGGATAACTTCACAGTCACCGATGAGCACATGGTGGCGCTGCCCCACTCCTACACCATCGGGCAGTATGGCTATCAGCCAAAGAAGCTGGCTCTCTCATTTGACGATGGCCCCGATCCTAAGTGGACGCCAAAAATCCTGGATGTGCTGAAGCAGTACAACGTGAAGGGCGCGTTCATGGTTATCGGCGAGCAGGCACAGGAGAATCCGGGCCTGCTGAAGCGCTATGTGCGCGAAGGGCATGAAATCGGCAACCACACCTTCACGCATCCGGATATCAGCGAAATTTCGCAGCGCCAGCTCGATCTCGAACTAAACCTGACAGAGCGCCTCTTCGCTGCCGAAACTGGCGTGCAGCCGCTCTATTTCCGGCCGCCGTATTCGATTGACCAGGAACCTGAAACCAACGATCAGGCAGCGCCCGCGGATCGCATTGAGCAGATGGGCTACATCATCGTGGGCAACAAGATCGACACCGACGACTGGAATGAGCATCCGCACAAGACGCCTCAGGAGATTGTTCAGACGGTGCTGGACGCTATGGCGGCGATGAAGGACAGGCCGGATTTTCGCGGCAGCATTATTCTGCTGCACGATGGCGGTGGCGATCGCTCCGTCACCGTTGAGGCACTCCCTCTGCTCATCACCACACTCCGCGCCAAAGGCTATGAGTTTGTCCCCGTCTCTGAACTGATGGGCAAGACCACCGCCGAGGTCATGCCGCCCATTGCCCCGCAAGTGCGTTGGCAGGCACGGATCGACGCAGTTGCATTCTTCATCTTCGGATTCTTCAGCCATTTTGTTGTGATGGTCTTCTTTGTTGGCGATGTGCTGATGAGCGCTCGACTCATTCTCGTTGGTCTCTTCGCCCTGATCGAGCGTCTGCGCCGGCGCAAGATTCCTGAGACTGGCGTATACGAGCCGCGCGTTGCGGTGTTGATCCCGTCTTATAACGAAGAAAAAGTGATCGTGCGCACGGTGCGTTCAGTGATGAACTCGACCTACAGGAATCTACGCATTGTCGTGATCGATGACGGTTCGAAGGACAAGACCTACGATGTGGTTCGAGAGGCGTATCCGGAAGAGATAGCTTCCGGTCTGCTGACCGTCCTGACGAAGCCCAACGCGGGCAAGGCCGAGGCCCTTAACTTTGCGCTCGAGCGCCTCGATGAAGAGATTTATGTCGGTATCGATGCTGATACGGTTATCGCGCAGGACGCGGTTGCCAAGCTCGTAGTCCATTTTGCCGACGAGCGCATCGGCGCGGTTGCCGGAAACGCCAAAGTCGGCAACAAGGTGAATCTGTGGACGCGCTGGCAGGCGCTCGAATACATCACGAGCCAGAACTTTGAGCGGCGCGCGCTCGATCTTTTCAGCGTGGTCATGGTCGTTCCCGGAGCCATCGGCGCATGGCGCACGAGCGCAGTCATCAAGGGCGGCGGCTATCCCATCAACACCGTCGCCGAAGACGCCGACCTGACGATGAACCTGCTCGAACAGGGCTACAAGGTCATCTACGAAGATCGCGCGCTCGCCTTCACTGAAGCGCCGACGACAATGAACGGCCTCATGCGGCAGCGCTTCCGCTGGTCCTTTGGGATCCTTCAGGCCGTCTTCAAACACAAGCAGGCATTCCGTAACAATATCGCCATGGGCCTGTTTGCGCTGCCGAACATTCTCATCTTCCAGATTCTTCTGCCGCTGGTCTCGCCCTTCATCGACATCATGTTCGCCGCGGGCATCGTGCAGTACTGGTGGAACAAGCACTACCATCCGGAAGCGGCCAGTCCCGCCAGTTTCGAAAAGCTGCTGGTTTACTTCCTCGCCTTCCTGCTCATCGACTTCGTCACGTCGATCCTGGCCTTCACCCTCGAACGGCGTCACCCGGCAAACAAAGGCGATGGCTGGCTGCTCTTCCACATCTGGCTGCAGCGTTTCTCTTACCGGCAGATTTTCTCGCTCGTGCTTTTCAAGACGCTGAAGCGCGCCATTGACGGACGCCCCTTCAACTGGGACAAGCTCGAACGCACTGCGAAGATGTCGCAGCAGACTGAGAAGATTGCTGCGGGAGGATAAGAAGAGTACCGCCAAGTTGCTATCGTGCTGACACAAGACCCCAGTTCTTCATCAAGTGTGAACGCCGTTCTATGATTCAGATATTTACTGCATAGCAGTCTAACAATGCTCTTGATTATCGAAAACACTTGGCCAAGATGGCTGGACATGACCCTACTTTTCCTTGCCCAAGGGTTAGCACTGTACGGCAGGGCTTATTGGCTAAACGAATCCTCCGAGAACGGGTGTAAGAAACTAGGAAATCGCTTCCTACGCGCCTGGTGGCCACCAAGACTAAGTTCATTTGTCTTTTTAGTAGGCAATTGTCTCCTAACCAGAGAAGCACTTTATCACCCACCAATCGGCCGTCGATCAGCGATCTCATTGTGCTCCTTAGTTATAGGAGTCGGTCTTGCACTTCGTTTATGGGAAGACTAACCAGCCTCAACCTGGTTTCAAATCCTTAGACAATTCGATGTCGTGAGGTGTGGTTGCTGCAATCACCCGAAAAAACCTTGGATATCAACGTTACTTGCGCACAGTCGTTTGGGTACCCTGCGCGACCTTGATGGCAAAGGCGCTCTCCGCAACCTGATTCATCTGGATATTCGAGTAGACCGCAGTCCGCGTATCGCCGCTCTCCTGAAAGAACACCTGCTTGAGCGAGATGGCACGCGCCGGATCGATCCAGATGGTGATGTGGGTGAACATCTGGTTGCCGCTCGCCTGCTTCGGAGTCAGATCGAGCTTCGCCGTCTGCACGCCGTCGATGGCTTCCATCCCATGGAGGTTGATGTTCCAGTTGGAGGCGAGATCTTTGCCGCTGCCGCCGAAACCGAGTGTGAGGAAGCCTTCATACTGCTGGCGATTTGCGCCTGCTGAGAAGATGGTCTGCTGCTTGATGGCCGGCTGATAGTATGCAAGCTCGCCGTTCTTGTACAGAATGTCCTTTGGAGCGGGCTGGCCGTTATCGGTCTTCACGTGCGCGATCATTTCCGTGCTGTTGCCTGCACGACGAAAAGCGATTGTTCCGGCCGTAATCTCATGGCTCTGGACGACGGCCGTCAACTGATCCCAGCTGAAATCGGCCTGTGCGCTCTGGAACTTCTGTGCGGCGGCATCCATCTGGCTGAGCACCTTCTGCAGATCGGCATTCTGCGCGAATGCGGGAATTGCAATGACTGCAAGCAGAGCTGTAACGATACAACGGCTGATCTTGTTTCGACTCATAGTTCCTTTAATCGACACGAATGAATTGGATGCAGGCGCCAGGCCTCTAGCGGTGCGCCCAGACTTTATATGCTGTCACCCTGCCGCTGGCGTCCTTCAACGTGTCATAGTGGTCAACGACCATCGGGCCAGAGATCAGCACGATGCTCTGCTCAAGGCGCTCCTCGAATGGTGTCGACGAGTTACCGCGCACCTGCTCCGCCGGGATCTGATAGGTGAAGGCGTTCTCGCCCGCGGAGCGCACAACAACTTCACTCGGAGCAAAGCTGCCTGCCGAGGGATGGTCGCCGTAGTTCCACACGTGCGGCGTGACGAAGATGAAGGCAAGGATCAGCGTGACCATTACGTCATAGTGGAAGCTGCCGCGCTCATACGTCCAGAAAAGATAGCTTTTTAAGATACGACCCATTGGGGAAACTCTCTCTTTCATTCTACTTGGACGCGATGGCAGCCCGGGGCTCGATGACCGTCTGCCCGCCCATGTAAGGCACCAGCACTTCGGGCACGCGCACCGATCCGTCGGCCTGCTGATAGTTTTCAAGAATCGCGAGCCACGTGCGGCCCGTCGCCAGTCCACTGCCATTGAGCGTGTGCAGAAACTCGGTTTTGCCTTTGCCCTGCGGACGGTAGCGGATGTTTGCGCGCCGCGCCTGGAAGGCTTCGCAGTTGGAGCAGGAAGAAATCTCGCGGTACAGTCCCTGTCCGGGCAGCCAGACTTCCAAATCGTAGGTCTTCGCCGAACTGAAACCCATATCAGCTGTGCAGAGGAGCATGCGGCGGTACGGCAGGCCGAGCTTTTCGAGAATCCCCTCAGCGTTGGCCGTCAGCTTTTCCAGTTCGTTGTAGCTTTCTTCCGGCTTTGCGAATTTCACCAGTTCTACTTTTTGAAACTGGTGCTGGCGGATGATGCCGCGTACGTCTTTGCCATACGATCCGGCCTCGGAGCGGAAGCATGGCGTGTACGCCGTCAGCGATTTTGTCAGCTCGGCTTCGTCGAGCACCTCGTCGCGATGGAGATTCGTCAGTGGCACCTCAGCCGTCGGAATTAGCCAGTGATCGTTCTCGCGATACTGCCCTTCCTGGTAGCCCTGCTCGTCGACACAGCGAAAGAGGTCTTCGGCAAACTTCGGCAGCTGTCCGGTTCCGAAGAGCGATTTGCTGTTGACCATGAAAGGCGGCAAGACTTCGGTGTATCCGTGCTCGCGGGTGTGCGTATCGAGCATGAAATTGATGAGCGCGCGCTCGAGCCGGGCTCCTGCAGCCCAGTAGACGGCAAAGCGGGCGCCGGAAAGTTTCGCAGCGCGCTCCAGATCTAAAATGCCGAGTGCTTCGCCAATCTCCCAGTGCGGCTTGGGCTCGAAGTCGAATTTCGGCTGCTCGCCCCAGCGCTTGATCTCGACATTGTCGTGCTCGGATTTCCCGACGGGCACGGACTCATGCGGAAGGTTCGGAATTCGCGGCAGGATCGCGCGCAGTTGCTCTTCCGCCTCTTTGGCCGCGGCGTCGAGCGCTTCCAGCTTTTCCTTGAGCAGACGCGTCTCTTCCATGACGGCGGTCGCGTCCTGCCCTGCCTTCTTGAGTTTTCCGACTTCTTCGCTGAGTTTATTGCGCTGCGCCTTGAGTTGTTCCGCTTCTGTAATGCGCTCGCGGCGGTGGGCGTCAATGGCGAGAAAATCCCCCAGTAGCGCTGCCGGGTCCTGTCCGCGTACACGCAGCTTTCCTTCGACCACCGGCAGGTTGGCCCTTACAAATGCAAGATCAAGCATAGACTTCCAGCTTACTAGAGGCGGCTAGGTGATAACAGGCGTCTCGGCCATACCTGCGCTTCCAAAGACGCGCCGATAGCGCTCTACCTCGTCTGGCGGCCCGAGCGCTTTCTCGAAGTTGTCGGAGAGCTTGACGGCCGGACGGCCGTCGGCGTCGTTGAGCTTGCAGACCAGGCTTGCGGGATCGAAGGCGTCATCACCGCGCGGGTTGCAGTTGCGGAAATCATTTGTCAGCAAGGTGCCCCAGCCGCCGCTGAAGCGGATGCGCCTGTCGGGAAGCCACTTCTTCTCGTCGAGGAAATCGGTGGCGTCGTGAAAATCCTTCGGCGAAGCGCCGTTGCGGAGCGTTCCGGCGAAATACGCGTGCAGAGAGAGGATCTCGTCCACGTCGAGCGAGTCGGATGCGATGAAGAGCTTCTGCTTCGGATCGCGGCCGCGCGCTTTGAGCCATTCGATGTATTCATCGCCCGCGACGAATGGGTCTTTGCTGTCGGCGCGCTGTCCGGTCCAGTCCGCGACCCAATCGGGTGCGTTTCGCAAGAACTGCGTTGTGCCGAAGGTGTCCGGCAGCATGATGAGCAGTTCACCCTGATAGGTCTGCTGCCACAGATCAAGCAGCCGATATTGCGATGACTTCAGCTCGTCGTCATCCCTGGCCATCGCGGCGAGTGCCATTGGCAACTCATGCGCGTTGGTGCCGATGGCTTCAAGGTCATGCTTGTACGCAAGATAAGTATTCGATGTGCCGGTGAAGCTCACGCCGAGCACGTCGCTCATTGCGTTGACGACGTACTCCTGCCACAGAAAGCTGTGGCGCCGCCGTGTCCCGAAATCGCTGATGCGAAGGCTTGGAACGCCGCGCAGCCGCGCCATCTTTTCCCAGAGCCTCGTCTTGGCGCGCGCGTAGAGAATGTCCAGTTCCAGCTCGCTCAGGTCTTTCAACGCCGCGCGCGTCCTCAGTTCGTTGATGGTCGAGAGCGTGTAGATTTCCCACAACGTTGTAGCGGTCCAAAGGCCTTCAAACGTCAGCGATATCTGCCCGTCGCGGATCGTCAACTCATAATCTGAAAGACTAAAATCCCGTTCCAGCCATTCCAGAAATGCTGGCTCGAAAATTCCCCTGCGGCCGTAGAAGGTATTGCCGGCAAGCCAGATTAATTCCGATTTGTGAAAGCGCAGCTTGCGCGTTTGTTCCAGTTGTTCGCGCAGTTGATCGATGTCGATCAGTTCGGCGAGCCTCACCTGCGTTGAGCGGTTGATGAACGAAAACGACGCGCGCGTCTTCGGAAAATGCTTCCAGATGAACTGCAGCATCAGCAGCTTGTAGAAATCCGTGTCAAGCAGGGAGCGGGTGATCGGGTCCAGCTCCCAGTTGTGGTTGTGCGCTCGACGCGCGAGGTTAATGATCACGATGGCTACACTTTACTTGAGTCGGAATACTTTTGCCGCGAAGCACGTACAGAGCTCGCACGGCAAGTCTCTTGTTACCATGAATATTGGGCCCTTCACGCCCAGACCACATCATGCCAATGCTGAACCGCCTCTGCTTCCTGGTTTTGATCTTCGCTCTCACTGCGGGGTTTGCTCCTCGCGCGAACGCCAGCGCTTATGACGCGCACCCGAAGCTCGTGGTCATCCTTGTTATCGACCAATTTCGCGAAGACTACCTCCAGCGCTACCGCGCCGACTTCAAGCCGAAGGGCTTTCGGCTGTTTCTCGATCACGGTGCGTACTTTCCCGATTGCTATTACAAGTATTCGAATCTGTTGACCGCGCCCGGACACTCTACGATCGGCACCGGCGCTTACACGGATGGCCACGGCATCGGCTCCAACGCCTGGTGGGATCTCGATCGTAATAAGGAGCGTCCTGTCACTTCAGTTGAAGACGAGCGCTATGCCATCGTCGGCATGCCTTCAGGCAGCGAAACCGGTCCGGGACGCTCGCCGCGTAATCTGCTCGCGTCCACGGTAGGCGACGAGTTGCGCCTCGATACCAAGGGCGAAGCAAAAGTCTTTGGCGTCTCTTTGAAAGACCGTGCCGCGATCCTGCCTTCTGGCGCTGCTGCCAACGGAGCCTTCTGGGTGGACGAAGCAACCGGCCGTTTTGAGACTTCTACCTATTACATGCCGCAGCTTCCTGACTGGGCGACTGCCTTCAATGACAGTGAGAGGTTGGGGCAAGCCAAGCAGGAAGCCAACCTCTCCGACACAAAGGATTTTGAAGGTCAGGTCGGAGGCACACCGTCGAGCATGAACTACGAGTTTGATTTCGCGAAGGCTCTGATCACGGGCGAGCAGATGGGCAAGCACGATGTGACTGACATGCTCACTCTCAGCATTTCCGGCACAGACATTCTTGGCCACGGCGTCGGGCCGGATGCGGATGAGCAGCGGCAGATTGTCGATGCGCTCGACACCGATCTTGACGCCTTCTTCACCTGGCTCGACAAGAACGTTGAAGGCGGCCTCGGCAATATATGGATTGCGATCACAGCCGACCACGGCGTTGCGCCATCGCCTGCCGTTGCCGCGCAGCTTGGCTTAAACGCCGCACAGATCGACACGAAGAAGCTGGTCGATAACCTCAACGACGCGATGAACCAGAAGTTCTCGCCTGGCGAAAAAGTAGTCTATGTGCTCCCGAAACAGGAGTTACCCTATCTGTCGCTGAACCGCCCCTCGTTCGATCGCGCCGGAATCAACGAGCCGGAAGCCGAAGATGCCGTACAGGACGCGCTGGAGCCGGCATTCCAGACGCTGACGAAACCCAGCGATGCGAAACTGCCCGCACAATCCAAACTGCCGCCGCGTCCGGTGCTCTATCGCAGCTATACGCGCCTGCAACTCGCGGCTGGGGATTTGCCGCACACTGAATTTGGAGATTTGCTGGCGCACAGTTACACAACGAACGGCGGATGGTATGTGCGCGTCGTGCCTGCGGCCTTCCAGATGGGCCTGATGAAAAACAACGGCACCACGCACTTCACGCCGTATTCGTATGATCGCCATGTGCCGCTCGGTTTCTACGGAGCTCCTTTTGCAACCGGCATCTATCACGGACGCGTTGAACCGGTTGACCTTGCGGCGACCTTCGCCTCGCTGCTTGGCGTAAACCAGCCGTCGGCCTCAGTTGGCCACATTCTGACGCAAGCCCTCAAGCCCGCTTCTGAAGTGACGTATCCCAAGCCAATTCCGGTACGCAGCCGACGCGGGTCACGCGCCGCCGCGAGCAAGACCGAAGGCGAAAAACCCGCCGCACAAAAAGCGCCGGCTAAGCCAGCAACGGAGAAGCCGCAACCGTGAAGCCTGATATGAAAGTCCGCTTCGCCGGCATCGAACTGCGCAATCCGGTCATTGCGGCCAGCGGAACGTTCGCCTACGGGATCGAATTTGAGGACATCGTCTCGCTCGACAAGATTGGAGGCTTCGTCACCAAAGGGCTGTCGCGCGAGCCGATGGCGGGGAACCAGGCGCCGCGCATCATCGAGACTGCGGCGGGCATGATCAATGCCATCGGCCTGCAGAACATTGGCGTCAAGGGATTTCTCGAAACCAAGCTGCCTGCTCTGGCCAGCTATCCCTCATGCGGCATCATCGCAAATGTCTTTGGCTACGAAGTTGACGATTACATCGCCGTCATCGAAGCGCTGAACGAAGCGCGTGGCATCACTGCCTATGAGTTGAACGCGTCCTGCCCGAACACCAAGCACGGCGGACAGGTCTTCGGCACGGATTGGCGGTTGCTCGGGGAGCTCGTCGTCCGCACGAAGGAAGTGGCAAAACAACCTCTCATCGTCAAGCTCTCGCCCAACGTCACGTCGATCTCCGCCATGGCGCGCTGCGCTGAAGACGCGGGTGCGGACGCCATCTCGCTCATCAATACATTTGTCTCGCTCTCCATCGACGTGCAGACGCGCCGCCCGCGCATTGCCAACATTACCGGAGGACTCTCCGGCCCGGCCATCAAACCCATTGCCGTGCGCATGGTGTGGGAGGCGGCGAAAGCCGTGCACATCCCGGTCATCGGCATGGGTGGCATAACGACGCCTGAAGACGCCGTCGAATTCCTGCTTGCCGGAGCAACGGCTGTTCAGGTCGGCACAGCAAGCTACGCCGACCCGCGCGCCGTCGAGAAGATCGCGCAGGGGCTTGAGTCATGGTGCACGCGGCACCACATCGAGCGCGTTACGAGCCTTGTCGGCGCTGTGGATACGGCTCCCCTAGAAAGAGAACCAGCGGCAACCGAGTTGCCCGCGAAGGCCAAGGCATGACAACACCGGCAGACCTGCCGCTCACGATCACAGGCCCGGTGCAGGACCTCTCCACCCATCGACTGCCGCCAAACTTCCGTGGGCGACCGGCATGGTTCGTGCAGATCTGGTGGCTGGTGCAGGCGCTGCTCTTCCATCCCTCGCCGCAGGTCATGTATGGGTGGCGGCGCTTCCTGCTGCGACTCTTCGGCGCAAAGATCGGCAAGAATGTGCTGTTGCGCCCCAGCATCACCGTGACTTATCCATGGAAACTGACCATCGGTGACGACAGCTGGATCGGCGACCACGTCACGCTCTACACGCTTGGACCGCTTGTCATTGGCCGCGATGCCGTCGTCTCACAGCACTCTTATCTCGCCGCCGCTTCGCACGATTATACGAAGCCATCCTTCGACATTTTCGCCAAGCAAATCACCATTGAAGACGAAGCCTGGGTCGCCGCGCATTGTTTCATCGGCCCGGGGGTCACAGTTAGGCGCGGGGCGGTCCTTGGCTCCTGCAGCGTGGCTTTCAAGGACGTTCCCCCCATGATGGTCTGCATGGGCAATCCGCTCAAAGTGATACGCCCCCGAATCGTCACGGACGCTCCGGGACCTCGCTGAGCGGGGAACTTCTTCGCTGATTCCGGCGTATTCTTTTTCGTGCAAAGGAGTGAACTGCACGTGATCAAGTTTCTTCTCTGGTGCGTCCTTTTCGTCTTCTGCTGGCCGTTGGCGCTGCTTGCGCTGATCGCCTATCCCTTTGTCTGGCTGCTGTTGTTGCCCTTCCGCATTGTCGGCATCGCCGTGCATGGCGCGCTCGACCTGATAGCCGCTTTGATCTTTCTGCCCGCTCGCGTGCTGCGCGCGATTTAGGCGACTGCGAAATACAAAAGCCCTCGCCGAAGCGAGGGCTTTTCACCAACTCTGAAAATCAGGCGGCCTTGCGCGGCAGTCGTCCACGGTTTTGCAATTCCCGCGCCTGAGCCATGGCCATGCCGGTGAGATACACCGGGGCCGGCGTCGCAATCGCAACCAGAATCCACGCCAGTGCAGATACGAGCAGCCCAACGACGGCAGCCGCCTGTAGCGTCAGCACAACCTCAATCTGGCGCAGCTGAAGGTTCACAACCGCCCAGTTGCGCAGCGGCTCCACGCGGTGGATCACGGACAGCGCCAGCAGGAACGCCAGCGTCGAAATAGTAGCCAGTCCAATCAGGGTGACATCAACAGTGCGGTGCAGGCGCTGGCGCGAGCGGCAGTGCTGGCATTCCACAAAATGTTGTTCGAAATCTGTGCGCATCTCCGGCGAGATCCCGGAAATGTCATATCGCCAGCTGGAAAGTATGTCGCCGATGACTTGATCGGTGCAAGGTGTCATGTGAATCCGTTCTCCGCCCTAACGTTATGAGTGGTAACAGTTTTCCTTGGGGCCCATTCGGCCCGGGAAACTACTCCAGGAGCGGCCAGGGAATCTTACTTAAGTATAAACTAGTCCCGTTACAGCACAATAGGCTGTGTTGCCGTTCGTTGTTCCGCCAGCACTAACCTGTTTCCTATCAAGCTCATACGGTCACGCAAAGCGTATTCTGCGGCGACCCGCGCAAGCTCCGGAAGGTTATTGCTCTCTGATAGATGCGCCAGAACTACATAAGACGCTTGTCCGTCGTAATGGGTCTCAAGAAATTTAGCAGCCGCGTCATTCGACAAGTGGCCGACCCGCGACATGACCCGCTGCTTCACCGACCACGGATACGGGCCATCCCGCAGCATTTCGAGGTCGTGGTTGGATTCGAGCATAAGCACGTCGCAGCCTCGAAGCTGCAGGTTGACGTTCGGAGGCATGTAGCCAAGATCGGTCGCGATACCAACACGGATGCCTTCTGACTGGAAGACAAAGCCCACAGGATCAACAGCATCGTGCGGAATCGTAAAGGCGCTGACGGAAATATCACCGATCGAAAAGTGCGTTCCGGCACGGAAATATTCCACACCCGGCAGAGCGCAGGGATCGGCCTCCGCCTTTTCGTCGGCCTTCAGTTCCTCTTCCTCCGCCGCGCACTCGGCCAATTCCGATTCGCGATAGAAGGGATTTTCCGCATCGGCATCCAGTTGCGTCGTGCTCACTTCCGCCTCAGCCTTTTTCCGGGCCGATTCTTCCTGACGCTGCGCGAGCCAGTCGGCGTAGGTCATCCGCTTCCGCGGAGTCATCCAGCGCATCCACGCCCGGTGCGTCGCTTCGGTAAAGTAGACAGGAATCCCCAGCTTGCGCGCCGTGACCTGCAAGCCCTGCACATGGTCCTGATGCTCGTGCGTGATGATGATGGCGTCCAGCGTCTCCGGATCTTCGCCTACCGAGCGCATGCGCTTGAAAATCTCGCGGCAGGACATGCCCGCATCGACCAGAATCCGCGTGCGCGTGGTGGAGACAACGGT
>Ga0210392_10000729_pt1 | contig 18761 bp, 14 predicted proteins | sample IncBWC30OmetaG_FD_161057 | JGI IMG/M metagenome (GOLD analysis project Ga0210392, IMG submission 161057) | Forest soil microbial communities from Barre Woods Harvard Forest LTER site, Petersham, Massachusetts, United States - Inc-BW-C-30-O ...
CGGGCGTTTGCGCCTCGCCGGACAGGCTGATGCAAAAGCCGCTTACGGCAAGCGCTAGGGTCACGAATTGAAAGCGCATCGAGGTTCTCCTTTTGATGAAGCCACAAGGTGTTTGGTACGCGGCGCACAAGGATACTCGCGTCAGATGGTTTTCAGATAGGCAATGAGCGCGGCGCGCTGCGCGCTGTCGACTATTCCAGAGAACGGCATCACGTTGCCCGGCACCAGCTCCTGCGGGTCGGCCAGATATCGATCCAGAGACTTCTCATCCCACGTGATCCCGGCGCTCTTCATCGCCCGGCTGTAACGAAATCCAGGAACAGTGCCCGATTGACGGCCGACAACGCCTTTTAGAGTCGGCCCCGTCCCATTGATGCCGTCCACGGAATGACACACTTCACATTGTTTGAACACGCCGCCGGGCGCGGCCGCATTTTGCGCGATCGAGGCCGCGGCCGCGATCAGCGAACCGGCGATGCAGGCGCCCAACAGCAAGTTTGAACGCAATCTCACAATTGTCTTGGGCGTTCAATGTAGCGAAGCACGTCATCGCCGAGTCGCAGCGCCAGGGCCGCAAGCGGTCCCGTCGGGTTGTAACCGGAGTTGTGCGGATAGACGGACGCGCCGACGACAAAGAGATTTTCCGCGTCCCAGTGCTGCAGATGGGGTGATACGACGCTGGTATGCGGTTCCGGCCCCATGATGGTGCCCCCGGTAATATGGGTGGTCTGATATTCGCGCGTATCGAACGCTCCCGAGTAGCCTTCGATCGCGCCGATCAAATCAGGCGACATCGCTTTGCAGATTTCGCCGACCTTTCGCGTGACCCAATCAGACATGCGCAGTTCGTTCTCACGGAAATCGAAAGTCATGCGCAGCAACGGCAGACCGTAGGCGTCGGTGTAGTCAGGATCCAGATCCAGAAAATTTTCGCGATGCGGATAGCAGCTACCTTGCGCGCCGACGGAAAAGGAATGAGCGTACCAGTCAGCGGCGGCTTTCTTCCATGCCGTACCCCATCGAGGCGTACCGTGCGGAGTGCTGTGGTGCCGGATCGGACGGCCATTGGTCACCGAGCTCGTGATACTGGCGCCTCCAAGGAACGACAATCCAGCATGATCGAAATTATCGTTGTTGAACTCATCGATCAGTGTTCCCGTGCTTCCTGCGGCCAGAAAGGGGTTGATCCAACGATCCTTGAAGAACACGCTGACGCCGGAGGTGGTTTGATAACAGAAATTCTTGCCGACCACTCCACGCCGCGTCACTGCGTCGTATGGCGCGCCGATCCCACCGAGCAGTAGCAGTCGGGTATTGGTCATCGTGAAACCGGCAAGGATGACGATGCCGGCAGGCTGCTCGTACTCTTGGCCGGAATTCAAATCCAGATAGCGCACACCGATCGCGCGCTTGGCGCGCCGATCGTAATCCACTTGCAAAACGTGGGCGTGCGTTCGAATTTCAAACGAGCGCCGCGTACGCAGCATCGGGTATAGCAGCCTGTCGGGAGTGGCCTTGGCATGCGCCTCGCAGATGAATCGCTCGCAGTGGCCGCAATACTGGCACTGACCGAGTTTCTGACCGTCGGGATTGGTGTAGTTTCCCGAAGAATTGGCGGCGGGTTGCGGGAAGGGATGAAACCCGAGCCCCCGTGCCGCTTCCTCGAACATGATTCCGGCTTCGGTAATCTCGAGCGGCTTTTGCGGATACTCATCGCGGCGCGGCGCCTCGAAGGGATTGCCGCCGGGTTGAATCACGCCTTTGATATTCCCGGCCTTTCCCGAGAGGCCAAACAGCTTTTCGAATAAATCGTGGTATGGCTCCAGCTCATTGTAGGTGGTGCCCCAGTCCTGCAGCGGCATGTCGGCCGGAATGGCGGCTTTGCCGTAGCGCGACTCATAGCGAGTCCGCAGCGTCATGTCGTATTCGGCCCAGCGCCAGGTTTGTCCATTCCAGTGACTCGCGGCGCCTCCCACGCCATTTCCCGGAAGGAAAGCCTCCATCCAGCGGACCGGCAGCGATTCCTCGACGCGAGAATGGCGAAGCGTGTAGGTTTCCCGCTGCCAGTTCTGCATGAGGCCCTGGTGAACCGCCCATCTTAATTCGTCGCGCTGGCCCGGCAGTTTTGCCTCCGCGCCATTGCCGCGATCGCCCCCGCGTTCCAGGACCAGCACGTCGATATTCTTCGCAGTAAGCTCTCGGGAGATCAATGCTGCGCAGAGGCCGCCCCCAACAATCACGACTGAGCGTTTCGCGAGCTTCTTCGGCATTACGCGCGCCCCGCTACGTAAAGTCGGCGATGGACTTCGGATTCTTTGCGCCGGGGTAGGGCTTGCCTCGGTAGCGCGTCATATCGAGTGTATGGGTGGCGGGGAGGCCCGGATAACCGATCATTTTCCAAAACACGGCATTGCGATTGCCACCGTACATCGGGTCGGCGAAACAGGCCTCGACAAACAGAGGATGGACCACCTCGTTGAACCACTGCGCCAGTGAAATACCGTCATTCTTCACGTGATCCTCGAGGATGGTCTTGACGAAGGCGTCCGCCTCTACCAAGGTGAGCGCGGCAAAGGCCTTGCCGTGCTCTTCAATGCAGGCTGCATCGGCCGCCGCAATACCCGCCTTGCAAAACTCCTCCGGCGTGAGCGGCAATTGCAATCCGAGTTCCGGCTTTCCGGACCGAAACGGTCCGCGCTGATATCGACCCGCGCCTTTTCCATAGGGCCCCGCCAGTTGCCGATCAATGTACGTCGCGAGACCGCAATCGACGCCGTTGGGCGAGTATTCGTCCGCCGGACACATGAGGTTGACGAGCGCCTCAACAAAGCTCGCCTCATCCGGGCTCAACGACTCATAGGGTGCTGGTGATGCGCTTGGCTGCTCGATTGTCGGCGCGGGCGCCGCCACGGTCTCATTCGCAACGACCGCCGCGAGCGAGCCGGCACCGGCCGCTTTCGCCACCTGAATTAGAAAGGTGCGTCGCGGGTTCCCGTTTTCTTGTTCCGTCATACCTGCGCACCGTAGCCGAAGAACGCGGCCCATTCTTTAAGTACGCCGGATACTAACCCATCAGAACACGCTTTCGACTAATGAATGCGACGCCGTGCGGATCCCTGGACTCATTCCCGCGCCATCAAGTAGCGCGCATCCTTTTGCGACCACCTCCCCTCCACCGGGGTTGCCGCGCAGGTGTAGTCGGCTGCGACGTTCGTCGTTGCCACCTTGAGGGCATCCCTGCACTGCTCCAGGCTCGGATACGCAGCCACTGTTTGAGTCCCGCCCGAGTGTAGCTGGGCGACCAGAATGAACAGCATGGACTTCATGGGATTACCTGCGCCTCGGTGTGCGAACCGGCGGGATCTCTGCCGCTGCCGCAATTCTGGCCATATACAGCTGCCACCCTATGCCGGGCGCCGGGTGAAATGGAATGGTCGCAAACGCCCATCCGACCGATTGACCGTTACCGCTGCGTTGCATTCAGCACCCCCTTGGCTCGACGCAATAGAAGGAATGATCCTGAGAACCATGCTCGTTCGATATTCAATTTGTGGCAACGCCGCCGCTGCAAAATCACGCGGCCTGTCGCAGCTTGAAGAACGTTATGTCACCAGCGCGAGCGGCTAGGGGGAGTTAAAGAGGTAGCGGCAACTCTGATCCGCCGGCACGTGGGCCATGACCCGATCGTAGAGCGCTAGATTCTCGGACACGGCGCGCTCGACGTCTTCCGGCAACAGGAAACCCGCCGTTACCTGATGCTTCGCCGCAGCCTGGATCTTGGTCACGAAAGCGCCGCGCGTGGGGTAGCGCGACTCGATGCTGGGGCGCGGATCCGCGCTCGATCGACGTTCGGCCTCGGTGCGCGCAAACGGCACGAAGCTGCCGTCGAAGCGCGCCGTGGCCCAAGGAAAGCCCGTTTGCGGCGCGCGCTGATTCCAGCCGGTGTGAGTGCCAAGCGGCACCTGCAACTCGACCAGCCGCACGCCGCCGCGATCATTGCCGTCGGCATCGGGAGCCGGAACGCGCGTCTCAAAGGGCCGCCCCTGGCGTGGAGGCACCTGATCGGCGATACCTTCGCTCGCAAAGCGCGGGCCGAAGTCGAGACGCGGCTCGCGCAAATTTTCATCCGGCGGCGCCAGGCCGATACCTCGTGGAAATGCCGCGCGGTAAGCGTCGACGGAAATCAATGTGCCCTCGCGGAGGCTGGGGTAGGCGCTCGCCGCCGGCGGCGCCGCCGCATTGGTCCAACGGTCGAGCGCGACCAACAGGGCTCGCATGGCAAGGTAATGATCGGTCGTTGAAACGCAGTTCACGTACGGATCGCGGGTGCGCGAGCGGCCGACGTAGTGCTGTGCGCCCATGAACGCATAGATGCGGACATTTGCAGCCGGCGCCACGTCTGCCTGGCCATCGGGCGTGGTGGCGATCAATGATGCGTCACGGTTCCAGAATTCGGTCGATGTATTGGCAATGATGAGCTTCGGCAGCCGCCCATGTGCGTCGTGTGCACGATCAAGGATTGAACCTACCTCGCCGGTCACCGAATCCCGGGAGGCGGTGCTGGTAAACGGGAAACCGTCCGACGGATAGTCGTGCTCTTCGAGAAGCGACGGATGACGGGTGGGCTGTGCGAAGCGGCTATTGAACCCGGCCGAACCGCCCGCACCAGGGACCTGCATGTATGCGCCGTCAAACGCAAGACGCCCGGTCTCGTCAACGTTGAACCCGTCGTGCAACATCCGGCCAATGACGCGTCCGGACTGGCTGATGCCGAAGATCAAAACCTTGCGCGGTGCGGGCGCGCCTTCAAATGGGTGATCGCGGAAATAGGCGAGCAGATCGCGAATTCCCGCGAGCCCCGCACCCGTGACCTTAGGATCCTGCGCGGTGTAAATGAGTTGGTAGAGCGTGCCGGGCTGAAAGCCGTGGTCCAGTTGCACACGCCCCGGACCACCCGGCTGCTCCGGCGCGACGAAGTGCCAGGCCGCACGATCAACTGCGACCGGCGCATCGCCCGGCCTGGAGCGCGCGGTAAGGATCGCTGCCGGATCGTTGGGCCTAGCGGGTTCGTAGGTAAGGCCGCGCATGCCCGCATAAACGGTGACGTCCTTCGGCGCGTCGACGGTGAATTCGTTCTCCACCAGGCCGGTGATGGAACTCCCGTCGGACTGATGCGCGACCAGCGGCACGAAGATGAGGGGCTTCATTCCGGGCGCTTGCGGTGCCACATCCCAAGTCCAGGCGGAGAACAGCAGCGTAAAGCCATGACGCATGAGGAATCCATCGCCGGCATCGGCAACGGTGGTCGGATCGTTGTTGGCGGCACTCGCGCCGTCCATCTGGCCGAGAATGCCGATTCCACCGCGATTGTTGACGTCATAGACGAGGGTCGAGTTGCGGGCCTTGACCGGTCGCAGCACGATAAAGGTGCTTTCGAACGTGACCCGGCCGCCGGCATTGCGCGGCGCCAACTTGAGATCGACGATGCGTTGGTTCGCGGCCGTATTCGGATCGAGGCTGAATTTCGCGACCCCGCGGATCTTCTCATACGCGCCGGAATCACCGAAGTTCATGCCCGAGGCGAAGGACGAGCGCTCGAGAACTTCGATGCCAATCACCTCGGCCCGTGCGGCGACCAACGCCGAAAGTCCGACAGCTGCCAATCCCAGCAACACACGTTTACTCAAGATTCCCACCTCGGCTGATCGATCCTGCTTCGATGAATACTAGATGAATACTATCAAGCCGGCCGCCGCAAGGCCTTCAGAAATTTATTTCTGGAACTAGACAGTATGTCGGCGTTGCATCGCTTCTAGCGTCAAGGATTCCAGATGACCACCGAGGCGGCCGCCAGGCTCTTTCAAACGAAAGATCTCCTTCCCGTCGAACGCCCGCGAATAGAAGTCGATAGTCTCAGCGGTACTGTGGACCCGCAGATAGGCACGGCGCGACGGTCCCGAAGACGAACTCGAACGCTAACCCAGCGCGCAAGAAACCGTGGAACGATTAACCCACGACGAGCAGCACATAAAAATGAGACTCGACAAGAGAACAAATGCTGAGTTTGCAATTTCTGTGACGGATTGCACAGTAACCTGCGATGAAATATTTACGTCGTTGACCGTGATCATCGCATCGCGTAGGTTTCGATTATCTAAGCAATAGTTGCGCAGAGGGAAATGCCACTACGGAAATCAATTCCGTGAGCGAACGGACAATCGCACCCACAAAAAACCAAATGATATCTTTACGCAATAATCGCGCGTGACAGTGCTGGCGAAGAAATGTCGCTTTACTTCTGGCGGGCAAATGGCATCCCCCTGAGAAACTTGTCGCTTAGGGAGTCATCGCGAAATGTCGTACCAACCGGTAAATGATTCATCGTTTTGACGGATCGAAGGAATCAACAGAAGGGAAGTCATGAGTAAGATCAGTGTGCGGAATTCAATTTGCTGGGCCACTTTTGTGCGCCTCCGCTATCAGCTAGCTCAATTTCCGCGTTTTCTGATCTTGACCCCGCTCGTCGGAATGCTCTCAACTTTCTCCGCGCACGGGCAGTCCTGTGGGGTCTTGAGTTGGGGCGCGGGTAACGGCTTCCCGCCCGGACCTTTCGCGGCGCCTGCAGAGGGCTGTCTGGCGTTAAATGGTACCGATGGGTACGGGAACGTCTGGACCGGCGCTACGATTGATCCGGCAAGTTGGATTGGGACACCGACCGGCGGTTATCCCGGATCGATGGCGTATTGCATGGTAACGCAGTCGGTTGTTGGGCCGGGTCAGGCGACTCTCGGTACGATGAGCTCACTCCCGTGGGTGTTCGCGCAGGTTCCACATGCCTCTTGTCTGAACACATCGCCAAAAGACGTCGGCAAGGCATCCAATCAAGACGCTGTTACGGGCGATCCGATCGTCATGTCCATCGGAAACAAAGTTCAAGCGGACACCGACTACCAAGCACCCGGCCCCAATGGGCTGCAGTTTACGAGGGTCTACAATAGTGCGCCGATTGCGGGTGCCGCCTCAAATTTCGCAATTGGATGGATGCACAATTACGCGACCTACATCAACACGATCTCCGCAACTGCAGTCGCAGTCACGCGCCCGGACGGCAAGATATTTACGTTTTATCTAGGAAGCGGGACGTGGACAGCAGATACGGATGTCAACGATAAGTTGGTTCAGCTCCTGAGCGGCTCAACCGTGATTGGCTGGCAGTACACGAACGCGGCCGACGACTCTCTGGAGACGTACGACGCCTACGGCAACTTATCCTCGATTGCCTATCGCGAAGGTACCGTGGTATCCATGACCTACGCCACCGGTGGCACTGCGCTAACCTTTCCCGGCCAGCTTCTAAGCGTCACCGATTCCTTTGGTAACGCACTCACCTTCAGTTACGCGAATAATGTCCTTCACACAATGACTGACCCAAATGGAGTGGTTTACACCTACTCGTTAGGCAGATCCTCCCAGCTGTCATCGGTCAGCTACCCCGACACGTTCTCGAAGTCCTACCTTTACAACGAGACCACCTACACGGCAGGTGTATTTCTCACCAATGCGCTAACCGGAGTGATGGATGAGAACAACTCACGCTATGGCACAACGTGGTACAACAGCGACGGCTTGGCCGTACAAACCGCGTTAGCCGGAGGAGTTGCGCAGTACTCGACGACCCCCGCTTTCGATGGTTCTGGAACTGGTCGGATTCAGAGTGTTGCGCTCGTTGATCCTCTGGGTGCAGCGCGCGGTCGTACGTTTACCAGCAGTGTCGGTCGCAATCGTGTGGCCACCGTTACCCAACCCGCGGCCAGCGGGTCGCCGGCTGGCAGCAAGTCATACACTTATGACGCGAACGGCAATGTCGCTCAGGTGACTGACTACAACGGCAACGTTCAATGCTCGGTCTATGATCTCACTCGAAATCTAGAGACAGGACGAGTCGAAGGGATGGCGCCAGGCAGCACGTGTCCAGCGAATATACCGGCGTATTCTCCGACTACGGGCACGGTGGAGCGGAAAATCCTCACTCAGTGGCATCCGATCTGGCATTTGCCCGCGCAACGCGCTGAACCACTCAAAATCACCACGTGGGCCTATAACGGCGATGGCGGTGTGTATTGCGCACCCGCGACGGCCAAAGTGGGTGTCAATCCGATTGGGGTGGTGTGCTCGCGATCAGAACAGGCAACCACCGACGCAGCGGGTGGCTCGGGGTTTAGCGCAACCCCATCAGGCGCACCGCGGGTGTGGGCCTATACCTATAACAGTTTCGGTCAAGTGTTGACTGTGGATGGTCCTCGCACGGACGTCTCCGACATCACCACTTACACCTATTACAGCTGCGCAACGGGCGCACAGTGCGGCCAGGTCAATACTATTTCCAATGCCCTGGGCCAGGTCACGACGTTTTTGACCTATAACGCGCACGGCCAACCGCTCACCATCCGCGATCCCAATGGTGTGCTGACTACTCTGACCTACGACACGCGCCTGCGCTTGACATCGCGAAAGATCGGCACCGAAATCACGACCTATGCTTACTACCCGACAGGGCTGCTCGAAACTGTCACGTTACCCGATGGCAGTACAATTACGTACACGTACGATGCAGCACATCGCCTCACCAAAATTACCGACGGCCTTGGCAATTACCTAAGCTACACCCTGGATGCCATGGGGAATCACACGGCCGACAATGCTTACGATCCTATTGGAACACTGCATCACACCCACACGAGGGTGTTCAATGCTGTGAACGAGCTCTACCAAGATATCAACGCCGCCAATACGGCGGCGGTAACGACGACGCTAGGTTATGACGGCAACGGCAATCAGACGAGTGTCGCTGCACCCCTGTCGCGCAACACAGCCAATCAATACGACGCACTCAATCGCTTGAGCCAGATTACGGATGCCAATATAGGGGTGACCCAGCTCGCATATGATGGACGCGATAGTGTGGCCGGTGTAATAGATCCGCGAACTCTTTCGACCAGTTACGCGAATGACGGCTTCGGCGACGTGACCCAGGTCGTGAGCCCCGACACCGGCACCAGCCTGAGCACTTACGATTCAGGCGGCAACCTCAAAACCACCACCGACGCGCGAGGTGCGACTGCCACGTATTCTTATGACGCCCTCAACCGCGTGAGCCAAGAGTCGTACACCGACCAAACCATCAATTTCTCTTACGATGCCGGAACGAACGGAGTAGGGCGCCTCACAGGCGCCTCCGATGCTAACCACTCACTTTCCTGGGCCTACGATGCTTTGGGGCGCGTCACGGGCAAAGGCCAAACCGTCGGCTCCGTCACCCAATCCGTCGGCTACAGCTATTCCAATGGCGATCTAATTTCCTTGGTCACGCCTTCGGGACAAACCATCCTCTACGGCTACACCAACCACCGCATCACCTCGATCACCGTGAACGGCACGACGATCTTGAGCGGCGTTACCTACGATCCATTCGGCCCAGCGAATGCCTGGACTTGGGGTAACGGAACCACAGTGAGCCGCATCTTCGACGCTGATGGGAACCCCAGCCAATTCATCACCGCTGGCGTCACCAACGGCTACACCGTCGACAACGCTTCCCGGATCACCGCCATCAGCGATTCTGGACTTGCAACTAACAGTTGGACCTTCGGCTACGATCTCCTGGATCGCGTCAACAGCGGTGCAAGCTCCGCAATCACCGAAGGCTATACCTACGACGCCAACAGCAACCGCCTCACCACGACCGGAACTGTTCCCTCGGCTGAAACGATCGCCACAGTGAGCAATCAGCTGAGTTCAATGACAGGCTCTATTGCCAGAACCTACAGCTATGACGCCGCCGGCAACACCTTGGGCTACGCAAGCAATTCCTACACCTTCAACCAACGCGGCCGCATGAGCCAGGCAACTGTCAGCGGAGCCTTCACCAACTACCTCTACAATGCCCTCGGCCAACTGGTAGAGAAATCCGGCAACGGCGGCACGACCCTCCTGATGTACGATGAAGTCGGGCACATCCTGGGAGAGTACTCAGCCTCAGGTGCATTGATTCAAGAAACCATATGGATGGGCGACTTACCCGTCGCTACGTTACAGCCGAACGGAGGTTCGCTCTCGATTTATTATGTACACACGGATCATTTGGGGACACCAAGAAAGATTACCCGGTCATCCGACAACGGGCTGATGTGGCGATGGGATCCCGACACCTTCGGAAGCTTGCCGCCAAATAGCAACCCGGCCGGACTTGGCACGTTCAATTACAACCTGAGGTTCCCTGGACAGTACTACCTTGCCGAATCGGGCCTCCACTACAACTACTTCAGAACCTATGACCCGCAAACGGGAAGATACATCGAGTCAGATCCTACAGGACTCAATGGTGGCAGCTACTCGACGTACGCATACGTCGGCGGCGATCCGATCAGCTATACGGATCCGTTTGGACTGTACCCAGCGCTGTTAGTTACATTACCAAATGGTTCGCAATACTTTGCGATGACGACAGTGAAAAATGGCGCCCAGGCGGCAAGCTATGGTCTCCCTGTGGGATCTGCGGCAGCAATTGCGGTACCGGCGGGGCAGGATCCCCAGGCCGAAGTGAACTATTGGCAGAACACAACATTGAAGGGACCAGCGCCATTCGGAATTTACTGGCGCCCTGGTGGTCCACATGACTACAAAATCATAGACCCCATGTTTGATGCATACGGCAACTTTCAGTTTGGCGCTACTGGCGCAGCGGCGGGATTTTCGTGTCAGACGCTAACTGGCCTCGGAGATGCTGTGCATAACGGGCACAACAATCCAATCAACACGAAGGATATTCAGTCGGGATTCAATGCCATCAATAACGGTGGCAGATTGAGCATCATGGACTACCTTCCACCCAGCACCCAAATAGGTCCTCCCTACTAATGAACAGAAATCATCGCGCTGCGGGACTTTCCTTAAGGCTTTGGATCGTTTGGGCCGTCATCGGATTAGCCTGCCCGTCGCTGGCTGAACCAGTACACATTGCTATGCCTAGAGATCATGACTTGGTCGCTTTAGTCAGCTCGCATCGAGCAGTCTTTGAGAGGTTGCGCCGAATGGTAACCGAAGACATGCACAAGAGATCCTACTTCAGCGAATCGGAGCTTGGTGGGATCGAGCCTGAATCGCGAAGGGCAGAATATGAGTCTCTACTGCGACTAAAAAAAGGTCTCCGCGTCACAGTGAACTACGACGGGAGCGTGAGATTCATTTTTGCTACTTTTGGGCATTCAGCTATCGGCCCTGGATGGCTCAAGGGGATTCAGTTCGTACCAACCGGGACCAAGCCGAAAGGTGTACTAGTGAAGACACTGGATAGTCCGCAAAACCTATCGGCCGGCGTATACCTTGTAGAAGTAGAGCCGGAGTGGTTCCTTCTATATCAGGCCGACGAATAAATACGCATACGCAAACGGAAGCCCCGTTTATTGGTCGGATCGGCTTGGCTTAAAACCCGGCGATAAATTTCCGACGGTTGGACAAGCTGCTATCGACGCGCTGGATTGGATCTACTCCCGTTCTCCATTCCCGCTTCCTTGGGAATATGCGGGATCGATTTATGAAGAAAATGGGAGCTACATCGCGACCGACCCCGCTACGGACTATCTAGCCGACCAGTCAACGCCAAGTCTTCCTGAAGGTGGCCGCGACGCAGTGCTGGCTCTCTACCACACTCACGGAGAATGCTCTAAGGGTGCCGACCATTTCTCGGGTCCCACGCGAGGAGACCCGCGGAGTGATAAGTTGCAGGCAGATTGGTTCGGAGTCTGGAGCTACCTCGAGACGCCGGGTCATATGATCCTTCGTTACATACCGGATCCAAATATTCACCAACAAGGACAGGTTCGACAGCTACGTGGCGGCTGTGGCTGTCCTGGCGGATGACCAATTATGCGAGCAGATAAATGGAAACCGACACAGACTGGAGGTCGACTAATGATGTTCACTCGTTTTCCGCTTGAACTTCTCGCGCTGTCAACTCTATGCATTTGTCTTCTGTCGGTTCGAATGGTGCATGGCGCCGACTTGTCCACGGCACAAAAGGAGTATTTAAAGAAACTTGATGGGCCGGTGCTTCTTCGCGGGGACTACTTCAAGGCCATTACAATCGCTTACGAGGACTTCGCTAAACGCCTCGCAAGAGACGAGTCAAAATCGAAGATCCTAAACGGAGAGGAGGCCACCCGCTTTCAATGGCTGTCGCACATCGAAAATTACGATATCAATATCGAGCAGACAGACACGATGTTCATCGTTTATTTCTCACCAACGGTGCGAGGGGACGCGCCGATCATTCTTGGTGGAGGCATAAAATATGAATTTGATCGCAAGACATTTCAAATGGCAGAGAAAACGCCAATTAAATAAACTACAACTACTTCAGATCCTATGACCCGCAGATGGGAAGGTACATCGAGGCAGACCCCATTGGACTCTACGGCGGGAGTTTCTCGACTTACGCATATGCAAACGGCAATCCGGTTAACAACAATGATCCTAGCGGGGAATTCGTTCCCCTGATCACTGGGGCGATCGGCGCTGTCGCGGGATTCGGTGGCAGCGTGATTGGGCAGTTAATTTCCAACGGCGGCAACACTAACTGCATCAGTTGGAAAAACGCGTTTATCGCGGGTGGGGTTGGAGCAGCTGCAGGCGCGGCAGCGCCGTTCGTTGCCACGACCTGGCTTGGTGCGACAGTCTTGGGAGCCGGCGCTAATACTGCACAGTATGAAATTACGCAGTTCGCAAATGGTCAATCGACTACGGCGGCTGACGCTGCTTGGAACGCTGGAACTGGAGCGCTTGGCGGCGCATTTGCTGGTCTCTTTCGATACCCGTCGATTTCATATAGCACCAATAGCCCATGGGGGTTGAATGCAGCGTTGGCGCGCGGGGCCAACGTAGATTCGCAGCTGGCATTGAATGTAACTGTTGGGAACTTCTTTAGGAATTTAGTTGGTTCGAGTGTGTCGAACGTCAATCGACCCGGAAGTGGTTCCGGCTCCAGCTGCGGTTGCAATTGACAATGCGCGCGGTCCCTTGGCTACCCAATGTCTTGGTTGGTGTGGCTGCCTTTTTAATAGGCAGCATCATCCCTATTTTGTATTACTGGACGGTTCTCTTGGTACAGCGCTCGTTGAAAGCAACAAAAACATCGTGGTTTACCGCGCTCATTGCAATTTTGCTGAGCTTCGGCTTGGGCTCAGCGGCATTGGTGTATTTATCTGCAACGAGTGGCGGAAATCCTAGAGTCATATCGCTATCAGCACTGATCGGATTCGGATTCGTACGATGGCTTCGCGGAGATTATCGCTATAAGTGAATGTGAGATTGCGACGCCGCAGCGGGACCCGTTGTTACGCATATGCAGATGGAAACCCAATTTCGGAAATTGACCCGCTTGGTCTGTGGTCGATTAATTTAAACGTCTATGTGGGCGTTGGTACAGAGATTACTTTCGGTTCAGTCAACGGCCGAGCTTTCTTGACCACCCGGCTTGGTTTGGGCGTCGGATTTGGCGCGGCCTACGATCCGAAGGGGAAAATTCCCGGCCCAGACGTATCCGAGAGCTGTAAAGGCGGAGTAGTGCTAGCAGCAACCGCCAAGGGTGAACTGCGTTCCGGTCCGTTTGCCTTGGGTGCCGAATTCGGAGCTGCTCGGAACTACACGCTGGGGCAGTCTGAGGTCATTAACGAGAACTCTGCAACGCTTAATCTGCCGTGGGAGGGAGTTGAGATGTCGCGCTCGGTCGGCGTGCAGATAACGCTGTATCATGGCAAGCACTAAGATTGGGCGGGAGGAAGATATGTTTAGCCGCGATCGGATACCTAAAGCACTTCTATTTTCACTAATTGTAATTCCCTTGTTCTGGCTCGGCAGTCGATTCCAAGCTTCTCACTCTGATGGCTTCGTTTTCGCCAAAAGCAAAATAGAGTCATCGCATGCGGTTCAATCAAAAATTGGTCGCGTATCGGATGTGCATTTTCCGATCTTTAGTAGCTACAACGCGCACTACGGTGTTGGCTACACGAATGTTCACATGGAATTGCGTGCTGTCGGAAGTGCAGGAAAAGCGGATTTTGAAATAGATGCTGCGAAGGACGACCGAGACTGGCAGATAAAGCGAGCCCTCATGAACGGAAGTCCAATCAATTTGGAGTAAATTGTATACAGCTATGTAAGCAACAACCCGGTCAACGACGCCGATCCTTTCGGCCTCTGCGGCAACACGCCCAAGAAGAAGCGCTGTCTCCCAAATGTTTGGAATTTCATAAATGCACACCTCGCGGATGCAACAACTATTGCCAACTCTTTACCGCCAGGGGCAACCGCCCAAGAAATCTTTGCTGTCAGCGGGAACGAGACAGGATACGGCGTCGCCGGTTTAGCGCGCTGTGGAAACTATTTTGGCTTACATGCTCCGCCTGTTCCATATCGGGGGCAGAACGGCGTTTATCAGACTCAGCAGGACGTAAAGGTTGCGACATTTCCCGTGGCGTCTGGGTATTTAAGCTCAGGCCTTGTTTTCGCAAGTCTGGAGTCGCCATATTTGAACGGTCCTGGAGCCACGGATCCAGCTAACTTCTTCAACATCATTCACCAGCATCGATATGGCACCGGAACGCCGGGCTATGTTTCCACCTTGCTGAAGGTTTACAACTTGATTGGTAACCGCCTATGACATATACGTCAACATTTGTCCGTACCTTAATCCTTGCCACCCTGCTTACGCTGCTTGTCCCACATGTGTGGGCCGCACCGTTAGAGGACCTGGAGAGCCGAGAAATCACGGTTCTGGAGGCAGAGGCGCTCCTGAAAAGTGCGTTGCCTCAAAGTAGCACTGACTTGCCAAAATTTGGGATCGAAGTTGGTAAGCAGGCAACAACATCCCGATTTTATTCCCTGAGCGCTCTGTGGGGCGGAGAAGGGGCGATTAGTGTCGTGATTGGAAACTACTTGGTTGACAGGGAGACGGGTGATGTTTGGAACGCTGCGGTCTGCGAGGAGTTGACCTCTCCAGCGCTCGCAGGTGCTCAAACGTAAGATCCGGCGGCAGATCGGACTATCCGCAGACGGCTATAAAAAGCTCCGGATAGTAGGCCCAATGTGTAGCTCGAAGGAATCCGGATAGGCAGGACCGGCGTGCGACGCGCACGCTCCATTCTCGTTGAAGCAGCCGCTACAGCTTTTTCACCTGGTCGGGTTTTTCTTTATCCTTACTGGGGCGACTGCGGCCGCAGTTGCGCTGCTCAGGCATCTTGCAGGGCTGGAACCTTTGCTTCCGATCGCACTCGGCGCAGGCACCTTGTTAGGTGTCAGGTGTTGCATGGTCTTATACCGTAGGAAGTTCGGTTCTGCATAAAGTATGGATCTATCAATGGGCGGGCTAATCGACGACGAGGAGTTCGGCAGCCGAACTTTTTGGCGATGTCGTTTGCTGCGTGCGTGCGTGAATCAGAGCGCTGGCATTTTTGGTCTAGATTTTTTGATGGCGGGATAGGCTTGTGCCAGCAATCTGATACAAGTGGGGCCATCAGGGGCTTTGCGGAGTCGCTACGACTTCTCGGTGAGATCAGCGCTGAAGCCGAAGGGTGGCGCTTGGGGGGGCGGAGGAAAGAGGTGGCGTCGGATCGTTGAATAAGGGTGGAAAGCATTTTCCCGAACCCTTTGTTGACAGGAATTAACTTTTCAGCTCATCAGCGGTGCCAGGTCAAGGCGGCGCCAGCGGATTTTGGACATCAGCGTTCGCATCTAATCCTATCTTGAATATATTTTCTCAATAATGCTCTTTATCGTGGGTAAGGCCCTCACGCTTCCGAACCTCCGCGATTTTGTTTAGCGAATATCTACGTCAGCCGATGGAACGCTCTCGTGCGTTCCTTGTGTAGGATAGCCGCATGCCTGAGCTCCCGGACATCTCTGCCTACCTGAGCGCGCTGGAAGAACGCATCGTCGGTCAGCCGCTGGAGCACGTGCGTATCGCCAGCGCGTTCCTGCTGCGCACGGCCCAGCCGCCCGTCACGGATGCGGTAGGCCATCGCGTGAGCGAATTGCGCAGGATCGGCAAGCGTATCGCCATCGGACTCGACAACGATGTGTGGCTGGTGCTGCATCTGATGATTGCGGGCCGGCTGCATTGGCGGCCGCGCGGAGCGAAATTGGCCGGCCGCAACAATCTGGCGGCATTCGATTTTCCGAACGGCTCGCTGGTGCTCACGGAAGCCGGCACCAAACGGCGCGCATCGCTGTACGTGTTCAAGGGCGAACAAGCTCTAGCGTCCGCCGATCCCGGCGGCATCGATGTCTTCGCCGCCGATCTGCCCGCATTCCGCGCGGCGCTCACGCTTGAGAATCGCACGCTCAAAAGAGCCTTGACCGATCCGCGCATTTTAAGCGGCATCGGCAACGCCTACTCGGATGAGATCCTGCACGCGGCGCAGCTCTCCCCCGTTACTCTCACCAGTAAATTGACGCCCGAGGAATGGAACAGGCTGTTCGCGGCCACGCGCGACACCTTGCGGCTGTGGATCGACCGTCTGCGCATCGAATCGCGCACGAATTTTCCGGAGAAAGTCACGGCGTTCCGGGCCGACATGGCGGTGCATGGCCGCTACGGCAAGCCGTGCCCGCGATGCGGCGAGCCCGTGCAGCGCATCCGCTATGCCGACAATGAAACCAATTACTGCGCCAAGTGCCAGACCGGCGGCAGGGTGCTCGCGGACCGGGCCCTGTCGAGGCTGCTGGGAAAAGACTGGCCGCGCACGCTGGATGAACTGGAAGCGCTCAAGCGGCACTGATCCAGCACCGCCAATCGTAGGTCCGGACCCCTAATGTGACGCGCTGCTCTCCTCGCCGATGAATGATAGGTCGAGAAGATCGGCAGCCACGACGCTTTTTTCGATGCGGCCCCGAATCTGCCAAAACTGTACTTGCCTTTCGATATCGGCCACGTCCAGGTTCGCGCGCCGATCGCAGTAGGTTTTCGTTCTCGCCAGCGTAGCCGAGGAAATATTCACCTGGCGCGCGATCGAATCGAGATATCGGTCATAGTGGGGTCCGGGTATGAAGTCGCCGCCGTCGTCATAGCCCAGGAAGTTCAGCGCATACTCGGCCGTCCCGCGTTGGTACGCCCGCATGAACCGTTCCGTGAGAGTTCGGTCCGTCGCGATCTTCTGCGCGCTGGTGAACACCACGCCTTGCTGCCACTGCGCAAAATCGCTTAGGCGCAGCAGCGCACGACCGTTGCGCGCAGCATGCAGCGCGGTCGCAAACGGCAAGATGGCGGCATCGATATCGCCGCGAGACAGGGCTGACAGTTCTCCCGCCCGCGACTTGAACACGGTGGCTTTTATGGAACCGGCGTCCAGTTTGAATCTCGAGGCGATGCTGTAAAGACCGTAATATTCGATCGACTCCGCGTCGGCGACGCCGATGCGTGCATTGGACAGGCTGCGCACACCGGAAAAGCCGGCCGCGTGCGCATCTTTGCTGATCAGAAGCGCATACATCGGAAAGCCGGTCTGATCGCCTGACCGCGACGCGATGACTTTGAAACGGTGAGCGGCCGCATAGCGGTAAAACGCGGCAGACAAGGCAGCCAACCCTAAGTCGATCTTACCGGATGCCACGGCAGCAGACACCGCAGCGTCGCCGTCGAAAAATGTAAGCTGTGGATCGAGGCCCTCGAGCTTGAAATAACCCGCGTCGACGGCGATCAGCAGGGGAGCTGCGCTGGCTTCGCGCGTCAGCCCAATATGCACGGGCGCCGGTTCGCCGGCGACGATTGCAGGGGACAAAACGCAGCAACAGCAGCAACAAAGAAGTTGCAGAAGACATATGAGTTTCATGTAGTCAATGGGTTGATCCAAGAAGGCGGCCTCAAGGCCGCCTCCTTGGGTTCAATCGCCATCGGGGAACTTTTTGGTGCGCTGCCTTAGGTACCACAGAACTTTCGGATTCGCTCTTCCTTGTCGTGGTTGGACCAGCGCGAGTCGTCAGGATCATAGACCAGTGGCCTTGCAAGATCATTGGGGTCCACCAGCCAGCGCAATTCCGGCTTATAGACCACGCCGCCCGGGATTTCTGAACTACCGGCCGCGGCTTCTTGAGTGAGAAGAAAGGATTTCTTACTTTGGAGTGAGGAACTCACGATTTGTACATCGGTCATGTGGCCGGGAACATAGATTTGCGGCCGGACATGCTGCGTGTACAGAAACGGATCGCGAACGGCGTTGGTCGCGAGCCCAAGCGTTGTGACCGAGCCGAACTCAATATCCGTCGGTGGCAGCGAGTCCATGATCTCAAACAGGTGTGCGCCCACCAGCGGATTGCCCGTCGGACTCACACCGGCATTGAATGGGCTTCCCGGCACCGCACTCGTAAGTCCCGGATCGGTTCCGGAACCCTCGATCAACGGGCCTGCGGTGTTATGCCACACCGTGGTGAAGTGATTGCCGTCCCGCAAAATGATCTGATAAAAAATACTGTACGGCCCGGCCACCCCGCCAAATCCGCTGGTCGTGAGATTCATCTGACCGGGTGATAGCGTCGAGAGCACGGGACCGGTGCCGAGGCAACCTTGCAGTCCCTTGACACCCGTGGTCAAGACTCCGCCGGTAGCGCCAGGTCCTATGTCCTCCACCGTTCCGGCCGGCTCCTTCGTCGTCGGCGGATTGAACGGCGCAACGCAGGTGCCCGGCGGATAGATTGCCGGCTCGCGAGGATCG
>Ga0210392_10000730_pt1 | contig 18756 bp, 26 predicted proteins | sample IncBWC30OmetaG_FD_161057 | JGI IMG/M metagenome (GOLD analysis project Ga0210392, IMG submission 161057) | Forest soil microbial communities from Barre Woods Harvard Forest LTER site, Petersham, Massachusetts, United States - Inc-BW-C-30-O ...
CGCGTTAGAGCCGCTGATGCTGTCCGCATCCACCGCATACACGCTGTCGTTTTCCGTCGCCACGTACAGGACGTTCTTCGTACCTTGCCCGGAAATCGCCAGCTGGCTTAGATAAAGTGTCTGGCCGTCGATTTGCCCATCGACGCTGAACTCTCCCACTTTTCCGAACGTCATCGAATTCACGTTGCTGGGTGTCAACACCGTTTCTGCGGCATTTACTCCGCTTCGCGAAATGTCATAGTGATGCGTCACCACGTCGGTCGATCCTGTGGGATTTCCGGTCACCGTCAACGTCGCCATGCTGCTGGTAATGCTGCCCGCCGTGTTGCTCACCTTCACCTGGAACTGCTCGCCGGAGTTTGCCGCGGTCGTTGGAGGCGTCATATAGCTCGTTGAAGTTGCGCCGCTGATCGCCGTGCTTCCCTGCATCCACTGGTAGCTCAGAGGTGCGCTGCCAGTGGCCATCACGCTGAAAGTCGCGGTTTGTCCCACGGTTACGCTGACATTCAGTGGTTGAGTGGTGATAGTCGGGGCGGTCATCATCGGATTGCTTCCCGATCCCGAGCCCGTACACCCGATCGCTCCGAGCGCCAGAGCAGCAGCGCTCAGGAGAAGCGTAGCCCGATGAAACCTGGGAACAGGTAGGTGCATGGGATTTAATCCAGATACGTTGGCATCCTGCTATGGGAGCCGCGCGGACCTCTAGAGTTAGCCCAGCCGATGGATTTGTCAAATGAAACCTCCAGTGGGGTTTCCTCCCTAACCCGATTCTTGATTAGGCAGACCGGCTATGAGTACGTCCGGACGCCGCTTGATTTACTCAGATTTCGACGGCGCCCCGGTTCGGAAAAACATGTCTCGAAGTTTATCCGGTCCCATAACCCGCTCCAACTCCCTGAACGCAAAGAAGGGAATGAAAGTTAAGAAAATGATCACGCTGCGGGCGAGTAGGTCGTCGATGCGCACTTCGCGGAACGCCCCAACAATAGCTTTTCCATGGATCAGCCGCTTGATGACTTCTTCAACGATATGAAAGGCGAACACTAGCACACCATAGACGAACGCCTTATAGGCGCATGAATAGAACAATGGCTTGGCTTCATGTTTTTTGCCAAAGTGCACGGCTTCCCCGATGAGAATGATCTTTGTGATGATCAATGCGTTGAGCAGCGCAGCCCCGTAGGTGAAATATGAGATTTCGAATTTCTCGAGCAACAGCATGCTGTAGGTCGCCAGCGCGCAAAAGAAAGCAGCCAGGTACAAAAAGACGTAGGTGATTTCCTTAGCCTCGTGGACCGCTTTCTGCTTCAAGCTGGTTTGCTGGGAATTTTCCGCACTCATGCCACCCTCCCGTTTTCATCAGCGCTGCGCCTGACGGTGAGTTAGAAGAAGCGTTTGACAAGACACTCGAATTCCAGGTTACCCCACTGTGCGCCGCCCTCTCGCCCTCTAGAATTGTCAAAATTGACAGTATTGACCGTTCTGATCGCTGCGTTTACCAGAGCGAACACGGATTGCTCGTTCCAATTCTGGGGCACGCGCGATAGTGATATGCTGTCACTATGGCCCAGGAGCAACGTCAACTCGAGGACCAACGTGGCCTACGGTTTCCCTTCAAGGCGGATGCCGAAGTCGTTCTGCCAAACCACTCTGACAAGATTCCTGCCCGCGTCGCGGAATTGAGTTTTCGCGGATGTTTCCTGGAGATTTCCGCCGCGCTACAGGAAAAACAGCGCGTCCGCGTCAAGATCTTCCACTCCGATGAGTTCTTCGAAGCTCCAGCCGAAGTGATTTACGTGAGGCCTACCGGCGTCGGCCTAGTGTTCGGCAACATGGAGCCGCCTTTTCGAAAAGTCCTGCAAGCCTGGATTCTTACCGCACTGGATGTTCAGACAAAATCAAAGCGCCGGTAGCAGGACATGTTGATCCTCGCGCCTCTGGTCCGCATGCCTGTTTTAGCGCCTCGTTAGCAAACAAACTCGCCAAAGCCAGTGCGTGGCAGCCCGCTGTGAAGATCTTCCACGATCCGCACGCCAGTCGCTTGGCGGGCCATGGACCACTCTGCAGGCTTCGCTCCTGATCTGACTGAACCCGTGCCCCACGGGATTGACAGCCCTGGCAGAGCGCAATATAAAGGTCTGCGTTCGCCACATCCTTTCATCCCGACCGGAGGAACCTTTCTGTTCGATCGCAGGCATTTATTCTCAATGGCCGGACGCGGCGCCGTCCTTGCTGCAGCTCCGTCGCTAAACGGCGCCATGCCAACAACTCCTTCGCCTTCCGCTGAAGTGCTCGCCAATGCCGGCATCCTCAGCGTCAAGGCCTTCGGTGCTACCGGGGACGGCCAGACCATCGACACTCCCGCAATTGACCGTGCTATTGAAGCCGCGGTTGCCGTGGGTGGGGGCACCGTTTATTTTCCCGCCGGAACCTACGCAAGTTATTCGATTCATCTGAAGAGCCAGGTGTGCCTCTATCTCGATCAAGGCGCCACGATCCTTGCGGCGTCCACCCAGCTGCAGGGCACAACCACCGGAGGTTATGACGCTGCCGAACCACAGGGCCCTTGGGGGCCCTATCAGGACTACGGCCACAATCACTGGCACAATAGTCTGCTCTGGGGCGAAGGCATTCACGATATTGCCATCCTCGGCCCGGGGCGCATCTGGGGTAAGGGCCTCAGCCGCGGTCACTCCAACGATACCGACTTGCCCGACACCACCAAGCCTGGCGTGGCCAATAAAGCGATCTCCCTCAAAAATTGTCACAACGTTATCTTCAGGGATTTCTCCATTCTTATGGGTGGATGGTTCGCTATTCTCGCCACTGGCGTCGACAATCTCACCATCGACAATCTCAAAATCGATACCAACCGCGACGGCATCGACCTCGACTGCTGCCGCAATGTTCGTGTCTCCAATTGCGCCGTGAATTCTCCGTACGACGATGGCATCTGTCCCAAGAGTTCTTTTGCCCTCGGTTATCCGCGTTCCACTGAAAATCTCACCATCAGCAATTGTTTCCTCACCGGCAGCTATGAAATCGGCACCATGCTCGACGCCACCTGGAAGCGCATGCCCGAGAGCTTCAACGTTCGCGCCACCGGCCGCATCAAGTGCGGCACCGAATCCAACGGCGGCTTCCGCAATATCACCATTTCTAATTGTGTCTTCGAGTACTCACGAGGAATTGCCATTGAAACCGTTGACGGTGCGCAGTGCGAGGACATCAGCATCACCGGCATCACCATGCGCGGCACGGTTACCGCGCCCCTCTTCCTACGCCTTGGCCAGCGCATGCGCGGACCAACAGATGCCGCTGTGGGCACTCTGAAGCGCATCCTCATCAGCAATATCACCAGCTTTGCAGCGGCCCAACTGCCTTCTATCCTCAGTGGCGTACCCGGATACTTCATCGAAGATGTGAAAATCAGCGACGTCTATTTGCATCAGGTTGGCGGGGGCACTGCGGAAATGGCGCGCTTGCAGCCTCCGGAGCGCGAGAAGGAATACCCTGAGCCAACCATGTTCGGCCAACTTCCTGCTACGGGTTTCTTCGTCCGCCACGTTAAAAACCTCGAGCTCAGCAACATCGAGATCGCCACGCAACAGCCCGACCTGCGCCCTGCTTTCGCCCTGATCGACGTCGACGGCGCGGACCTCTTCCGCGTGCGCACGCCTAACTCGCCTTCGACTCCAAGCTTTGCACTCAAGCAAGTAGCGAACTTCCGCCTGTTCGGCAGCCAATTCCTCCCCGACAAATCCGCCACCAACATCCCCGAAGATTTGTTCTGACCATTTCCTTCTCTTCAGGCTATCAGCTGTCATCCCGCGCAAAGCGACGGATCTGCTTCTCCTCGCTTCGACTGATTGCTAAAGACTGAAAACACATCACGTGGTATTCGAACCCGATCTGCCCCCACCTCGGATGACAACGCGCCGTATGGCCCCGAGCAGTCTTGCTCGGATTCTTATCGTTGGTGGACCCGAGGCGCCTCTTCGTCCCTCTAGTTCTGGGAGATTCGTATCCTCATCCTCGACTCCCATGGCCAGCACGTTCGGCTCTTTTCGCCCAAGCCTCCGGTCCCCACTCGCTTCCGCTGCTTCTGTGAAGCAAGCGGAATGGCTTTGCGGAACTCTGCGCGCCGCTCAGGTGTGTTCGCATGGTTCGGAACTCAAGTTGGCTGCTAGAATGGACGACCGTTGGGTACCTGGCATTGTTGCGTCACGACAGACGCGTTAGCGGGCCTCCTGGAGTTCCGGAGGCACCCTGGCGCAACGTCGTGCTTAAGAACCACGACGAAGTAGCCGGACGCTTGAACAGCTCGCAAGACTCAATCTGCCCGCCATGGGCGATCCACCCAAGAACTGGGATAGGCCTTGCCGCGGTGGATTGCATTCTCAGAGCTACCACCCCGAAGGCCCACATTCTCGATGCTGGGCCGAAACTTACTCGCGGGTCTTGCCGTGGTTGTGCATGGATGGATACCGAAGATTGCCATCTCGCAAAACGAAACGGTTTCGCCATGACTGGACCGATCACCTCTCCTGTAACGAAAAACGTCATATGTTGGGGCCACGCTAAAGATTACCCCTTTGTTGTCTTCACTCTGCAAAAACCGTCGTGAGGAACAAAAAGGGACAGCCGCCGATGGTAATATTTGCAATCTAGGCCATTACCCAGGCGTGGTAAACGCGACGGAGGTGACTGTAGCAAGCGCATTTCTTTCGAACGACAGACGGTCGGGTCGCATCGCAATTGTTGAGCAGCACATCCGACTTGAGAACGAACATGACCTTCAAGGTGTTCTCGGCACCTTCGGTGACGCCGCACGGTACGATGACGAGCCGTGGGGCGAACACATACGGGCAGGAACGGAGTCTGCCTGTTTTACGAGCAGTTGATGAAGGCGCTGCCCGACTTGCAGATTGAAACACAGCGACAACATGTCACTGACGACGCCATTCTGGTTGAAGTCGTCATTCGCGGTACACACCTAGGCGGGTGGCGTGGCCTTCCTGCGACCGGGCGACGAGTCGAGTTCAAGCTATGCGGTGTGTACACCTTCGACGTCGATGACCGTCTCGCCGGGGAAAAAATCTACTACGACCGGGGCACGGTGTTGCGACAGCTAGGCGTTTTCCACGAGCCGCAAAGCGTGTTGGGACGAATCTGCATTTTGGCGACTCATCCCTCCACAATTGTGCGTGCTCTCGCGAGGACGCTCCTGCGAAGGTGACTGAGGATTGGCCTTGGCAGACAGTCCGATGTGAGGTAGAAGACTAAGCACATTGCCGCTTCGAACACTCATTTACATCGCTCGACCTATTTAATATATCTGGATAGCTGACCGACTGGTGGGATGAAGCTCTTCGCGGCGGGCGCGCTTTTTCTACGAGTGATATTCAGGAGGTTTGGAAATGGTACGGAGACGGACCTTCGTGGAGATGCAAGCTGAGCAGGCAAAAATGACCGAGAGCTGGAAAGCGGAAGGCCGCTTAAGCGAAGCGTGGGTTGTAGCAGACCCGGAAATCGTCGAACTTTTTTCTGCGGGGGTCGCCTTCGGCATGGAGGTGGGACGCCGTGGACGCACCGACCCTGCTTATTCACCCGACGAGTGGCGCCGAGCAATGCGTGAAGCTGTGGAGAGAGCAGCTACTCTCGAAGACAAGCTTGAAAAGGCCACCGGCGCAATGCTCAACGAAGAGAAAGATACCCATTAGTTCTCTTTCACTCCCGATAGGGTGCACCGGGGCTGGCCTACCCTTTGCCGATTTTGCAAAGAGTAGGTCCCCTGTTCCCTTGTGTTAACTACCCTTGTACGAATCCCAGGTCTTCAATCATTTTCTGAAGCGGACTGCTCGAACAGAATCGTGTTCCTGGGGTCGTCGTATCGGCGCTTGGATCATCAAGTACCAACATAGCTGCATCGCGGCGTACACGCTTTCCTCTACTTTTTGACCACTACGTCTACTTCACCCGACTCTTCTTTCACTTTCGCCGTGCCGCAACTTGTCGGCTTGCCACTCGCATCGAAACGGCAACCGAACAACCCCGCTTTTTTTTCGCCGCATTGCCCCGCCTTCACCGCCACCACGTACCATCCCGACCCCGACGGCTTTCCCGCGATATTTCCCTGAGTGTAAATTCCCATCAGCACGTCCCCATTTTGCGAGCTCCCGTCGGCACACTGGTAAGCGTCTTGTTTGTACGTGTAAAGGATTCCGCGCTTCTTATCGAAGAGAAACTGCGTGTCCTCTTCCACTCCATCGCCGTCGATGTCCACCAGGTCCGTCCAGTACGCCGAGGGCCCGGAAGCTTTCACCGACGCCGACCCCACACCTATAGTCGTTTTTTGACTTTGATTTTTTGCCGCTGGACTCGGCGCGGGATTCGCCGCCTTAACCGCCGCCACCGGACCCACATTCACCGTTGGCGTCGGCATGGGTCCCGGCGGCAGTCCCTGCCCTGACACCAGCGCCGCCAAGCCCGCAGCTACCATTCCCGCCACAGCCATCGTGCCCGTCCAAATCCATTCCCTTTTCATCTCACACCTCCTGTGCTCCTTACTCTACACCGGTAAGTTCGCTTAAGTCCCAATCAGTCAACGGCCGCTAGATATTCGGAGACATAGTCCGTCGAATCTTGCGAGAAGAGTTTTGGTGCTCCTCAGTCATGTACTCGACGGCGTCCTCCCGGCCCATGCGCAAGAAGCGGTCCCAGTCGCCATCGCACGTACTGCGGAGACTAGCGTCCAACGGAACTGCTGTTACATCGCAGAGCCACACTAGATGATTTCTAAATCGACGTTGGACGCCTGGCGGACTTCAATTGTCGGTGTAGGGCTGGTAGAAGTTTCGTCTGTAAGCTTCGCAGCTTCGGCGCCGGGCATCGCCGACATCTTTGACGAGGGAGAAAAGTCTGGAGGGCTGGTCATGCCCGTCGGCGATGTCGCCTCACTTTCCAAAAATCTTGGTTTTCTCTGGGACGATAACGAGACTGCACGCCTTCTAAGCATGGGAGCTCGCGAACGTGTCGAGCAGGCGTTCTCCCTGCAAACGTTGGGACTCAGCTTCACGAGTTCCTTGGAGAACGAGGTGCTCTCAAGGCATCAGCCTGTCCGCCAATTCGTCAATGACGCGGTGGAAGGTCATACACTCTCCTGAAATCGTTGTCCTTCTCGCAGCGTTCCCGTTCCTGCTGCGGTGCATCTTCTGGCGCCACTCTTCGCTCATGAAAGTCGAAGTTCCTAAACTTACATGCGTACTCGTCTGCACCGACAGGCATTTTTTCCTTTTTACTTAACATTTGAGCCCCCGCATTGAAACGATTGAGCAATGATCTTCGTGCAAGGGACTCACACGGAAAAATGAAAGTCGGCAGCAAGCTAAAGACAAGCTAAGACGACTTGAGGGGAGGTAGACCTGTCAGTGCGAAGATCGAAAACGAAAGTTTGGTCGATGGTGGGGACCCTCAGGAAACGGTTCGAGTTAAAGGCCTTATCGGCTTTGCCGATAGCCAGACAACGTACAGAAGATTGGCGCGGTTCACCGTGTTGTGGGGTTGCATGTTCCGTCACGGAAACTCACGGTTCACGACTTCTGATATTATGGGTTCACTATAATTGATGTGTGTCGAAACGCCATTGCACAAGCCGCGCCAAGTGGCGCCTCAAGACTGGAAAGCCTGCGGAGGCCCTTTCTGCGCATTACCGACTCGACTGCGACTTCGGAACCGCAGTCATAATTTGCTGGGAGCAAGGCGGCAGCGAACCGATCTATGTGTGTGAAAGTCACGCGAAACAGCTGGGGCGCTCTCGCGAGCATTGCCCGGACGTCCGCATCATAACGACTCAATTAGGCCATAACAACGATCCGATAAAATGCGCGGATCGAACCCAAGTTCAAGAGCTCGCTGGCACAAAGCCAAAGGGCTCCGCTTCGACGGAAGCTGCGCGAAATCTCGCGGATATGAAGGTTGGGCGAGCAATAGCCGATCGATCTGTCAGATCCCCTGCCCGTGACTTTACACTTGGAAATTCGGCGAAGGCTATGGTCGACGAAGGTATTTGGAATATGGCAACCGGAGACTACCAGGCTTACAGGACCGCGCTACAGCAGGGGATGTCGGGTACAGAGGCCGCGCAAGCCGCTGGCGGGCAGTTGGCCGTTATCCATCGTAAAATCGGTGATTACACTCTCAAATTGGAAGCTGTTCTCTCAGAATCAAAAGCGACAATCAACGTAGGAGAGGCCATAGATAAACCACTCGAACAAGCCATGCTTGAAATCATCAGTAATGTCACAATGAACGACTTGGAAAAGGACACCGCCATTCAGCAACTCGGCACGCTTCAAGAATGGGTTAAGAACGGTCTGCAGGGAGATATAACACCCCTCCAAACGAACCGAATCATGCTGGCTATTGGTGACCGCCTAAACTGGGGAGGAACTACCGGCGTTTCGGAGGAATTCAAGGCGATCTATCGGGCGCTATACGGTAGCCTGAAAACTGCAATTTGGACCGCCGTTCCTGAAGCGCGAAATCTTCACGATCGGCTCACCAACTTGTACGCGGCCAAATCTGACCTGGAGTTGATCTTTTCTGACCGTATCCCGTCCTGATAAGAAATCTTCACCGGAACTGAGATCCCGGATGCACAACGCGCTTACCACACTTTGGTGTGCATAACCATTCCTTTGCCGACGGAATGGAATGAAATTTCGATGACGGCAAGTTCGAGGCGACTCTTCTGCTCCTGTTCTTCTTGCACTTTTTCAACAATTCCGCCCGCGCATACCGATGATGCTAGTTTTAGATGTACTCCGTTAAACCCCATTCGCGCTATCTGATGATTCCTACTGCCTATTTAAGCAAAGACCTGCAAGCTTACTGCTTTGTGGAGTCACACTTATGGCTGATCGAAATTCCCGTGAAGTTCTCTGCCGACGTCTCACGCTTTAGGGTCAAATGGAGTAATATGAGGGCCCTATGAATTCACAGCCGCCCGGAGACCCGCTGAGAAGATTGCGGATTCGCTTGGGGATTACAACGCGCGATGTTGAGAACTTGAGTCAAAAAATCGCGGAGGAAGAGAAAAACCCGGAATTCCAGATTTCCAACGCCTGGCTCACTCAGTTGGAGAACTCGGACTCCGTCCCAAGCATTTTCAAGCTTTATTCCTTAGCGGCCATTTATCATATCAAGTTCACGGAGCTCCTGCTGTACTTCGGTGTAGACCTGCAGAAGGCAACCCATCATCAGCTTCTAGCGCCGTTGCCTAATACGCATCTGACCACGCTAGAAGTATACGATGCGGAAAAGACCGTCTCCTTCCCCGTGCGATTTGACCGATCCTTCGATCTTGACAATACCAACCTCTTGGCCCGCATGGTTGAGATTTGGGGGGAAGTTCCAATTGCCTTTCTTCAACACCTGGATATGCGCAATAGCCTGTACGGCTATGTCGGCCTCAAGGATTTCACTCTTTACCCTCTTCTGCGACCCGGTTCCTTTGTTCAAATCGATCAACGGGTGCGCAAGATTCACCCATTTCGGTGGCGGACCGAATTCGACCGCCCGGTCTATTTTGTCGAGTTACGCGATGGGTATGCTTGCTCCTGGTGTGAATTGCAGGAGGGCCACTTGTTGCTCCTGCCACATCCACTCTCACCGTGTAGCGTTCGCCGCCTGGATTATGGGAAAGACGCCGAGATTATCGGCCAAGTAACGGCTGTAGCGATGAGGCTGACGGATACGCCCGACTGTGCTCCTGACGGAATCTCAAAACCTCCAAAGCAAGTCTGATGTTGGACTGGAACAGTTGCACCATCGTTGAATCTACTTCCATGGGGACCGCAACGCGGTAGGGCTCTAATTCCTGCCAGGTATGGATGAATCCGGTCGGTGCCTCGCGTGAGATACGAACATAAATCCCAAGTTCGTTGACCAGTTCCTCTAAAGGTAGGGCAACCAATCTGTAGAAGATATCTTTATGGGCGGCTCGCAGGGCCACGCGGGTCGACTCTGGGCCGTATCGCGCGAAGAGTCCCTCGTGGTGATACAACCCGCTGTTGTAGTCACGTGTGGACGCAAGGTAGATCAGGCGTGCGAGGTCACACGGGATACCGGAAAGCGTACGATGCTGAAGGTCGTCATAGGCATTGTTCGGAGTCACGAGTTTGCCAGGGTCGTTCATCGCGTGCTCATGGGGTTCCCGGGTTTTCTGACGATGCCACGCGATTTGCCGCCGCGGAATCGGGCAGCGTCCGACCGATCAATTGAGAAAGCTCCCCGGCATAGGTCGCGAGATCATGAAGGGCATGCGGCCCGAATGTTTCAATAAACAACACAAGCAGCCCGCAGATTAATCGGAGCTCTAGGTATTGCCAGAGCAACTTCGCCTCAGCACCCGCATCCAAATTGCGACTCAGTCGAGATATCAACCGATGAGTGCGAATAATCATGCGTACCTCGCGGGACGTCTTCCGAACCCAATGCAACGCAACCTTTCGCCGTTCCTCTTTGTACATTCGTTGCAACCGCGGCGAGCGCATCTGTAAGACGAATTCCCTGTCTTCACGGGAAAATATTCGGAGAACCAATTCCTGGCCTTGAAGGGTGTTGCGGCGCTCACACTGAGCTGGAGCAGCTGCTCGGTCACCTTCTCGTTCTTCCACTTCCTTGCGTCTCGCTATCATGAGCAGGACAAGAATGAGCAGGATGCCAAAGGCAACAAAAATGGCAGTCGACATCATAGGCGAGCCGTCCATCCAAGACTGGCAAGCGCCCTCCGAAGTTGAGTTCGAGTGGAGGCCGCTAGCACCTCATAATCGTCTTCGAGTTGCGTAGCCCGCTTTCCCCTGGGAACAGGTTGTGCCGACCAAAGAGCGCTGGCCCACAAACCCAACACCAGTAGATAGGAAACAGGCTGCACATAGGGCCAGAACAGCCTAATATCGCCCCACGTGTACGACAATGTGAGTTGAACGATGCTCATCGCGATAAACAGCCCATAGCCGAACAAGATGCCCTTCAGGTTTTTGCCAAAAGGAATCGCATACCAAAGGAAGAGCGAAACCAACGTCAGCATTGCCAATGCCTGCACAATCCGCAGATTCCGTTCCAGCATCAGTGACCTTTCCGCGATCCACCAGAAAAGACTTCCCGAGGGATTGGCCATCGTCTTGGCGAAGACGGCTCCGAAGACGATTAGGAGCAAATAGCGGGCCATCCTTGCCGCTCCTGGGAACGAGCGGAGTCCGACCCGGTAGATTTCGAAGATCACCGTGGAGCCGATCACCAGACTGAGAAACTGAGTGGTCCAATAGACTTGAGAATAACGGCTTGAGAACCACCGATAAACAGAGAAGCGCAGAAACTCCTCAACAAGAACGAACAGGATGTAAGAGTAGAAGATAGGAAATCGGCGAACTAGCTTTTCCTGAAACCCGCGAATAAGCAGCAGGGCTTCCAACAGGATCGCCAGCCACCAGATCACCATAGTGAGCATAAGTGCAAACCTTCGCCCTGAAACTCCCACCTGCCGCCAGATATTAACATGAGACGAGGGGGAGAGAGGGACATTCTCCCCCTCTTAACCGCAAGCGGCCTTCGGTGACACGGAGGTTAGGCTAGACTTGCGGAACTTTAGACCGTATTTCGCGGCCGGGCGGGGGGAAGGGCCGGAGGAGGCGCGCCTCCGTCAGCTTGAAGCATCATTCCAGTCCCTGATTGGTCGACCGGGGCAGTTGTCAGCCCGGGGAGTTTGTTACCGCCAACCGAGGAATAGGCACAGATGGCAGCAAGAAGGATAGCCAGGATGCTCAGATTGCGGTATGTGTTTGAGAATATCATTGATCTCTCCTCAGCAAGATTAGGTGGAAGTCAACGAACCCTTTCCGGGGCAGTTCGTTGGCAGTGCGTGCAGTTTAAGAACTCAGAGTCCTAGATCAGCGAAAAAGGTGAGTATGCTTGGGATTCCGAGCAAAGTGTACCTGCGACGCGCCGATAGACGATCTGCGATTCGGTCTTGCGATCTCAAGTACCGGAAGAGCCCGCTGCCGACGGCAAGGCTTTTCAGCTCAGGCTCGGTCCCATTTAGCTAGTTGCTCAGCCACCGACGCCGCAAACGAAGGATGAACGACTCCGGATTCTTTCCTAAGGTCTTTCAATTGCGGACAGTTAGCTCCAGATCGAAATAGTTTGTTTTCCGGCCACCCCTAAATTGGAATTCACCGAGCTTGATTCTCGGGTTGTCCCCAACTTCTCTGGATAGGAATGCCTCGGACAAGCGGTGGTTCGATCCTGCCTTCGCGTCCTGGGAGTGCTTGGATTGAAAAGCAAGGAACACATTCTCTAACGATGTCCATCGTCTCCAACGACACTCTAGCGGCTGAGCTAGAATCAAACGGAGGGCCGCTGGAATGACTATGCGATGGAGACTTGGAAACTCGTTGCGCGGTTCGCAAGGAACTTCATGCGAGTCTCTCTCCGACTAAGATTGAATTGACCCGGACGGAAGCAACGGCTGGAGTTGCACTGCCTTAGACAGTGAACAGGAGGCTTGGCGAGCGTGTGTGGCTGCAGATACGCGTGATCGTGGAGACCGAGATCGAACAGGGCAAGCCGGTTCGCCTTGAGGCATTTACCATTTCTGTAAGCGCTCACGGGGGTTTGCTCGAGATGGGACTTAGAGTGCAGGAGGGGCAAAAAATGCTACTCACAAATCCAGCTGTGGGCGTGCGACAAGGCTGCAGAGTCCTCCGAGTAAGAAGCTCCCGAAATGGATCTTTCGCTGTGGCCTTTGAATTCGATTGCCCGACTCCGCAGTTTTGGTCGATCGCCTTTCCTTTGGCAGATGGGGCCGTTTAATGAAATTGTCCATAGGTTGCAACCTCGCGTCCTTGTTTTATAACTTTACAGAATGCTTCACAACAAAAACCGAGCTGGAATTCAGAGGGCAACGGTGACGACTAAGTATGGTGTCCCAATAGCAGTCCAAACCCTCCTGGAGGATAACCAGCCCACGGGTAATCGTTTCTATTGGCACCACAATCGGCCGCGCGTTCCTTGATCGTCAGGCGTGCATTGTGGATCTCTGCTGCGGCTGCGGAGGCTTAGGTTTCGGACTCTTTTCTGAATAGGCATTTCGTACTGCAGTTTGCATCTATACGAAAATAGCTATATTGTCGAATGGCGCCTCCCTTTCGAGGGGAGCCACCTCTTTGCGACTTCAGTCGTAACCATTCACTCCGGCCGCCTTAAGATTTTCTCAAAAACACGGCAGGCAGCGAAAGGCACCAAGGCATGTCAGCGGAGCATCAATGTTTGTCAGGGTTCTTCGTAATGCCTGCGACGTACTCAAAGAGAAACCATTGTCAACGATCCTTGCCATGGAAGGTCTATCCCCAGTTAAGATGAGGTATGAAGCTCCAGCCTTTTCAAAAAGCTAATCTTGTCTTTTCAATCCAAATTGTCAACAGGGTGGCAGAGCCCCGCATCTATCAAGTAAAGGTTAGCGGAGACGATGTGCGGAATTTCTTTGTAGGCATAACCCCTACCCAAAATGCTCGCCACGGCGTCAAGTTGCTCATTCAGACATGGTGCGAGAAGCACCGCGATACGTGGCCGAAGGACGGCGAGACAATTCCCATCGATCTAGATGAAGTTCAGGTCGCAAGGCAGGCACGATCCGCTGAAGCGAGATAGAAAATGACACAGGGCATTCAGACGACACCGTTCAATGTTGACGAACTACGGGAACGCCTCCAAAAGATGTCTGACGTGGAGCTACGCAAGTTCGGGCAGGCAGCTCAGCGTATGATCTCTCCGAAAGCGAATCCAGGCCAACCACCTCCGGAAGTGTTCGTGATTCAACTGGGTGAGGCACGAATAGAATGGAAGCGAAGAAAAAGCCGGCCAAAAATGACAAAACCGAACGAATATAAATGATTTCACGGTTGGCGACCGCGTCAAGGTCAACAAGCTCCGAGGTAGGATCGTAGACGCGACGATCAAAGCCATCATTGGTCGCACGGATGGTAAGAGGCTACCGGTGGATTTCGGGAAGGACGAAACGACGTTGATTCATTTGTGGCAGGTCGTTCGGCGCAAATAGTACCGAAGTCTGGTGCTGTCCTAATTTGAATTTCCGCTGAACAAAGCACGAAACGGGCCGGATGGCCCCTCTAGACGCGCATGTTGTTCCCATCGTTTGGCCTTCCCTCTGAGCCTAAACGATGGGATGAAGTCGTTTTTGCTTGGCTGAATCCGGCCCGACCAGATTCTAGTTCGAATCGAAAAGGAGAAAATTGAAATGAATGTAACAAAACAGGCGGATATTATTACAGCCAGCGAACAAGTTGTCGCTGACATAGCTATTTCCGTTGACAGGCGGTCTCGCCTTCCTGTGAAATAACGACCATCGCCAGGACGCATCGAACAAAAAGACCTTATGGGCCTTGATATATCAATTCGTGAGTGCGGTGATGTCACAATATTGGACCTTCGGGGGAAGTCGACCGTCAGCGGCGGTGAAAGCGAGCTATTGTGCGGCCATCTACAAGAATTGGTTGCCAAGGGTGCGAGCAAGCTGTTGTTGAATATAGCCGACCTGTCGCAGGTTGACAGTTCCGGCGTCAGCGTCATTGTACAGACGTATGTTTCCCTTAAACGGCACGGCGGCGACCTAAAACTGCTATACCCGGGCGGCCGGGTGCTGCAGGTGCTGACTGCACTTCACCTGCTAGACATTATCCAGAGCTTTGACGATGAAGCCAAAGCTCTGGCCAGTTTCGGGCCGCAAAGGTACTCAGCATCGACCTGAAGGCCGGTCACGTACAGGTTAAGCGTTCGGGGGCGGACGGCACAGTGATCTACAAAGACGCGAATATCACTGTGACCGCCTTTCCGACGAAGCACGCTTTCCCCGAAACCTACGGCTATCGATTCGACACCGCCGACCGCAGCATAGTGATCTCGGGGTATCCGTCCGGCGAACGCAGATTACGGTCCGCAGATTTCTTCGCTCCTCTTGCTGCTGGCAGGTGCCCGGCGATATAGTTACTCGCCATGGAGTCTTACATGGACTTTCACAAGATCTGGGAAGAGCAGTGCGAGGCCACCCGCACGATTCGTGAACGTTTCGGCATCGAGAACGCGCTCGACTATCTGATCGGCGAGAAGTTATTGAATTTTGCCAAGGCAGCAGATCAAGACCCCGATTTCGCTGCCGAGCTCCCGCGTTTTCAAGCGGCAGTGTGGGAGATCTTCAACCCCTATGAACTCCGCGGCTATGTAGCCAGCCTTAAGCCCGCCGCGAGGAAGCAACTCCAGAAGCTACTTTACGTTTCTTCGTGAGCGCGTGAGACCTTCCTCTGCGCAACAAGCCACTTGTCGGGAAGCAGTTCATCGAGGTGGCTGTTTGGGTGGGTGCTAATGCGCGCGAATAAATCCTGAAGATAACCAAAAGGCTCGACGCGCAGACGTTTGCAACTTGCGATCAGGCTACTCAATACGGCTCCGGTTCGCCCGCCTTTGTCACTGCCATAAAAAAGCCAGTTATTGCGACCAACCACGATGGATCGAAGACTTCTCTCGGCGCCGTTGTTATCGATCTCCAGTTCGCCGTCTTCCGTGTAGCGCAGCAGCGCTTCCCAGTTGGACAGGGTGTAATCGATAGCATCGCCGATCGGGCTTTTCGGTAGTACCTTCGGCTTTTCCGTCTGCAGGTAATTCTTGATGTCCTCCAGAATGGGACGCGATTTCGTTTGGCGTAACTCCCGACGCTGCTCGGGATTCAGGTTGCCCTGGCGCGCTTCGCGCTCAATTTCGTACAACAACTGAATGTAGGCCAGCATCACCGTAGCTCGACACAGGTCGGAAGTCAGCGCCTCAAAAAAATATCGCCTCGAATGCGCCCAACAGCCAACTTCCGTCAAGTTCTGCTTGCGATTCTTGAACATCGCGTCATAGCCGCGATAGGCGTCCGCCTGCAAGTAACCGTTATAGCCTTTCAAGAACTCTTCCGGCCCCTCCCGACTATGATTGCCGGTGTAGTCGTAAACGATGTAAGGACGGTTGCGATCCCCCACATACGTCCAGATCCGGCCGGTGCGCGTGCGGGTTCGCTCTCGATCCAGCACTGGCACTGGCGTATCGTCGGTCTGGACGGCCCTCGAAGTCAGCACCACCTCCTTCATGCGTTCCCATACCGGACTCACTAACTCCGCGCAAGCGGCCATCCAGTCGCACATGGTCTTCCGCGACAGCTCCACTCCGTGGCGCTGGAAAATCGACTCCATGCGGTTCAACGGAAGATGATCTCCATATTTGCTGACCGCCACGTGCGCCAGCAGGCCAGGCCCTGGCAGCCCCTTCTCAATCGGCGCCGCCGGTTTTTGTGCTGCCACCACACCACACCCTTTCGCACAGGCGTACTTGGGGCGAACTTCTTCAATGACCTGCAAGGAAGCCGGAATAAACTCCAGTCGCTCGCTGACATCTTCCCCGATCTTGTGCATGGGCGTTTGGCACTGCCCGCATTGGCGTTGCGATTCTTCCAAGTCGAACACCACTCGGCGACGCTCCAGTGATTCCGGCAGCGGTTTGCGGCCGTGCCCACGGCGCTCTGCCTTTTCTTTTTCTTCCTTTTCTTTGCCGTCAACACGGAAAGAGGAACCTGCCGCCGGCTCTTCGCTTGAAGGTGCAGCGCTCGTCCGCTGACTGGCAGCAATGATCTGCGCGGCAAACAGGAATAACTGGTTTTCGTCGATACGCTCCCGTTTCTGCCCGTAGCGATAGCGCAGCAGTTGTGCCAGTTGGTGTTGTATGCGCGCCAGGAGCTGGTCCTTGTCCTCCACTGCCTGCAGCAACTGCAAGACGATCTGCTGCAGAAGATTCACTTCCGACGGCAGATTGTGAGGATCGATTTCCATCTATCGGTTGCGCTCCCTCTCCTGCTGCTCCAGTTCCACCACCAGGTCCACCCATTCGTCGGTCAGTTCCCGAAATCGTTTGTAATTGGCAAGCTTCTCTCGCATCTCCGCCAGGCGCTCGGCGCGCACGAAGAGTGTTCGGCTCTTGCCCCGCCAGGTGAAACTGAGGTGGTAATAAGGCCCGTGCTTCTGGGGATTCTTGGGATCTTTACAACGACAGTCCGGCTTACCGCATACGTTGTACTGCTCGCTCAGGCTGCCCGGATGTATGGGCCCGAGCCCGGCGAGCTGCTGCTTCAGGTGCTCGATCTTGCGTTCGATTTGGGTGTTCTTCATATCCGATATCATTATAGTGCTATCGGATATTGTCAAACACTTTCTTTCAAAATCCCGAACTTCCTGGATTGTTTTTCCCTCAGCCCCGGCGATTGCTACCTTGCCGTCGCGGTCACTGGCGATATAATTCCGCCATGTCCATGACTCCGTTTATGAAAAGATTTCCCGAACTCGGAGCTCGTGAGACCCGCTCGGTGACCGTCCCAGACAAAGAGGATCTACCAAGCGGGGAGTACGGTTTTATCGAACTCTATTGCAATGAGCCGCAGTGTGATTGTCGGCGCGTGGTGGTTGTCGTGCTCCGGCCCGAGACCGGCTGGAAGTTTTGGGCCGTCATCAACTACGGTTGGGAAAGTGTGCAGTTCTACAAGAAATGGGCCGGAGCTCCCGCCTCGGATCGCTCCGAATGGCAGGGGCCGGAGCTTGATCCCCTGAGTGAGCAGACTCCCTACGCACCGGCGCTTCTGAATCTATTCAAGTGGGTCCTGCAGTCTCCTGGTTACGTGGAGCGCCTCAAGAAGCACTACCAACTCTTTCGGACCGCGTAGATGAGGAGTATGCAAAGACGAATCCCACGCTGCGCTTTCCGGAGTTTCCACAGCGGGCTAGGTAAGGGGGGAGGTTTCAGGAACGCTTCTGGGCGGCATCAATCGGTTGATTTTCCTGAAGCGTCGTTGTCTCTGGCAGGCTGTAGCGTTTCCTTCGTTGGCCTTTGCTCAAATCGATCCCTTCCAGGAGCAGACCCAATTCCCAGGCAGCGATTTCCTTCCGTCCCGTCTCTGAAAAAGGAAATTGAAAAGTGCCGGCCTCGAGTCGTTTGTACCAAATCGCCCAGCCATCGCGATCCCAGTACAAAATCTTCAAGCGGTCGGTGCGACGGTTGCAGAAAACCAGCAGGTGTCCCGAGAAGGGATTGCAGCGAATTACGTGCTCGGCCATCATCGACAACCCATCGAAGGAACGGCGCATGTCGCACGGCACCGTGCACAGGTAGACCTTAATCGCCGCCGGAAAACTCAGCATCCTTATTTATTCCCCGACTCCATGGCCGCAAGAACCGCTCGCAAGGTCTCTTCCTGAACTCCCTGGCTGATGCGCAGTCGACGACCGTCCCGCAGCACCAGCTCCAGTCCGGCCGGCATGTCCATACCGACTTCACTGACGAGGGCGAAACTGGCTGCTCTGTCCTGAACACTCGGCTTGTTTCGCTCCTGACGACCGGCTTTCAGTTTGCGTTGCCACCAATAGAACTGGCTTTCCTTCACGTGGCGCTGCCGGCAAAATTCCCGAATCGACATCCCGCTCCGCGCTGCATCCCCAATCGTCCTCCGCCAATACCGCTGCTTCTCGACATCGTGATTCTTCCTGTTCATCCCACACCTCCGCCTTTCCGCGACACATTGAGCCGCGCCGGACATTATTGTTGTTTACGATTTAAGAGTGGAAGATGGGTTGGCCGGACGGGTACTATTATCAAGAGTCC
>Ga0210392_10000732_pt1 | contig 18683 bp, 15 predicted proteins | sample IncBWC30OmetaG_FD_161057 | JGI IMG/M metagenome (GOLD analysis project Ga0210392, IMG submission 161057) | Forest soil microbial communities from Barre Woods Harvard Forest LTER site, Petersham, Massachusetts, United States - Inc-BW-C-30-O ...
GGTATCCAGCCGTACGGCGCCAGGTAGATCTCCGACCAGTCGTGGATGTCCTTCGCGCCTGGGAAGGTGTCCCAGCCGGACTGCCAGCGCGCCGGGATGCCGTTCAGCCGGCACAGCGTGATGAAGAACAACGCCTCCTGCCCGCAATCCCCGTAACGATGCGTCCGCGTATAATCGCTGATGTTGTCCAGCGTCCCGTATTCGGTCGAGAAACTGTATTGGATGTTTTTGCTGATCCAGTCGTAGAACTTTTTCGCCTGGCGTGCCGGATTTGTTTCATCGCCCAAAATCTGTTTCGAAAGCGCTCTCATTTCCGGAGTGAACACCACCTGCGGCGCCTCGCGGGTGAACTTGGCGATCTCCGCATCCTTGCCATCGAACGGCACGACCTTTTCCGGATCGATATCAAACCGCACGCCTTTGGTGGCGTAACGATATACGATTTTGAAAACCGCCGGCGCATTCGTCGGTGCCGCCTGTTCCATGTAGACGGAACGGATGGGACTCGTTGCCGGCGCGGTCTGGAGCACCTTGGGCGAACTGGCGATCAGCTCATAACCGTTTTGATACGGGTAGTCGCGCGGTATGGGCAACCAGGCGCGGATGGTTTCGCCTGCCGGCACCACGTTGGAGGCCACCGTCACCGTCATGGTCACCTCAAAGTTCTTGGGCAGCACATACGGCGTATGCCCGCTCTTCACGGCCTGCTTGATCGCCACCGCATTTTCCCACATGTCACCTTCCGCAGCCTCCTCGTGCAATGGCGTACGCCGCGGATTGAGTTCGGGATAACGGAAGAACAGGTTGGCCACGCTCGAAGCCATGAACCGCTCCTCCCCATCGATCATCCGAACATCAAAACGCTTCGCGGCGATCCAGCCTTCAAATTCTTCCCGCGTCAGGCCGCTGACCGAAGCCTTCAGCTTCTCAAATAGCGCGTCATGCGTGAGCGGATAATCCAGCCGGATGCGCGGCAGCCGGTCCAGTTCCTTCTCCAATTCCCGGCGCTCGGAGGATGGCAAGTTTGTTTCCGCCAACACCATCGTGATCACTGCCGTAGCCTTCATGAATTGCCCGGAATCTGCCAGCTGGCACGCCAATTCCTGGACACTCGCCGCCCCCGCACTGGCACAAATAAGCAATACCAAGCCAGTCGCCAAATATCGGAAAATGTTCATGGTGTACCTTGTTTTATCCTGTTAATCCCTCCAATAACGCCTGCGTGTGCGCCAACTTCGCACGCCAGTCCAGCAACCGCTGCTCGTGCTCTGCCAGCACCGCCGGCGGCACTTTCGTGGTAAAGCTCGGATTCGCCAGCTTCTGTTCCACCTTCGCGATTTCGGACTGGATCTTCTCCACTTCCTTCGTCAGCCGGATTTTTTCGGCTTCGACATCAATCAAGCCTTCCAGCGGCAGGAACAATTCGCCCAGCTTGGAATTCACCACCGGCGTGCCCTTGGGCGGCACGAACGCCTCGTTCACTTCCAACGCTTCCGCGTTGAGCAGCAGCTTGATGACTTCCGCGTCGTGCGGCGTCAGGTGCTGCGCGGGTTTGAAGACATATTTCACCTTCTTCGCCGCCTGGATGTTCCCGGCGCGACGCAGATCGCGGCCCAAACGGACCAGCTCGTACTTCGTATCCGTCATCTCGATATAGCAATCGTCCAGACCGTAATGGCCCCTAAATTCCTCGTCGAACGGCAGCGGCCACGGCGCGTTCATGATCGTCTTGCCGCCTTGCTTCTCCGGCATGTCCGTCGCGTAACCCATGCCGTGCCATAATTCCTCCGTGATGAACGGCAGGAACGGATGGAACATCCGGATGGTGTGCGACAGCACGAAATCGATCACCGCATGCGTGTTCGCCTTCTGTTTGTCATCCGTGCCAAAGAACACCGCTTTGCTCGCCTCCACGTACCAGTCGCAATACTCGTTCCAGAAAAAGCGGTAGAGCGCCGCGGTGGCCTCGCTAAACTTGTATTCGTTCAGCGCGATCGTCACTTCGCGGATGGCCGCATCCAGCTTGAGCAGGATCCACTTGTCATCCGGCGTCAGCAACGTACGCTCGATCTCGCCCTGCACTTCGTATGCCTGCGGCAGTGGGACAGGCGTCTCGCCTGTCGTGTTGGCCCTTTCCTCACCCGATGAACTGGACAGGCTGGAAGCCTGTCCTACTAACTGGCGGAAACGGCACGCATTCCACAGCTTGTTGCAGAAATTGCGGCCCAGCTCCACGTCCTTTTCATCGAACAGCACGTCCTGCCCCAGCGGCGCGCTGCGCATCGTGCCGAAGCGCAAGGCATCCGCGCCGTATTGCGAGATCAGCACCAGCGGGTCCGGCGAATTGCCCAGAGTTTTGGACATCTTGCGCCCCTGCTTGTCGCGGATGATACCGGTGAAATAGACATTATGGAACGGCAGCTCGCCCATGTACTCAAACCCCGCCATGATCATGCGCGCCACCCAGAAGAAAATGATGTCCGGCCCCGTCACCAGGTCCGTCGTCGGATAAAACTTCTTCAACGTCTCCGTCTTCTCCGGCCATCCCATCGTCGCAAACGGCCACAACCACGAGCTGAACCATGTATCAAGGACGTCGGGGTCTTGTTCCCAATCGTGCATCAACAACCACTCAATTTCAGCATCGTTTATTGTCGCAACTTCGACCTCGATATAATCCGAGAACACCTTCGTCTCACTCCAGTATGAAGTAGCATCTTTTGCTCCCGATAATGAAACTTGTACTGGAGTTCTGTTTGGACCCTTTAAAACATATTGTGCGCGGGTTGCTTCATCCTGAATCGGCACTCTGTTTCTCCACACCGGAATCCGATGCCCCCACCAAAGCTGACGGCTGATGCACCAATCCTGGATGTTCGTCAACCAGTGGTCATACACCTTCGCCCAGCGCTGCGGATGGAACTGCATTTTGCCGGAACGCCGAGCACCAGCTCGGCTCGATCCTGTAGCGTTTTCCAACGCGCCGAGCTGGTGCTCGGCGCTCCGTTCGCCCTGCTCCACACACGCCTTGGATTCCTCCACGGCGGGATATTTCAAAAACCATTGCTCGCTCAAACGCGGCTCGATCGGCACATCCGCGCGCTGGCTGTAACCTACATTGTTCTCGTACGGCTTCTCCTCCACCAACACGCCCTGCTCTTTCAAAATTTCCACCGCGATCTTGCGCGCCTTAAACCGGTCCAACCCCGCCAGCGGCCCGCCCGCCAGGGCGTTCATGCTGCCGTCGGCATTGATGACCTCGATGAGCGGCAGCTTGTGCCGCTGGCCGATGTCAAAGTCCGCCTTGTCATGCGCCGGCGTCACCTTGAGCACGCCCGTGCCAAATTCAAAATCCACATGCTCATCCCCGATGATCGGGATGAGTTTTTGATCCTGCGGCAATTCCGCCGGCAACGGCCGCACGATGTGCTTGCCGATGAGGTATGCGTAGCGCGGGTCTTTGGGATTCACCGCCACGGCGGTATCGCCGGGAATGGTTTCGGGGCGGGTGGTGGCGATGGTGAGCCAAATGCGGCCTTCAGAATCGATTTCAGGGCCACCGGTTTTAGAAGCCGCCCCCTCACCCTGGCCCTCTCCCCCGATGGGGGCGAGGGAACCGGCAACAGGCGTTTTGAGAACATTAGCATCAATTTCAGAGATTTTTTTAGATGGAGCCTCGTTACCTCGGCTGCTACAGGATGAGGATTCCGCCAACTGCACCCTGAAGTGATACATGAAACCCTTCTGCGGCTTCATCTCCACCTCTTCATCCGATAACGCCGTCTGCGACACCGGGCACCAGTTCACCATGCGTTTGCCGCGATAGATCAGGCCCTTCTTGTACAGCTCCACGAACACCTTCTGCACGCAGCGCGAATACTCCGGGTCCATCGTGAACCGTTCGCGCGTCCAATCGCACGAGCAACCGAGTTTCTTGAGCTGGTTGATGATGATGTCGCCGTGCTTGTCCTTCCACGCCCATACGCGCTTCAAAAACTCCTCGCGGCCCAGATCATGACGCGTCAACCGCTCATCTTTCTTGAGCTGCTTCTCCACCATCATCTGCGTGGCGATGCCCGCGTGGTCCGTGCCCGGCAGCCAGAGCACTTCCTTGCCGTCCATGCGCGCCTTGCGGCTCAGGATGTCCTGGATCGTGTTGTTGAGCACATGCCCCATGTGCAGCATGCCCGTGACGTTCGGCGGCGGGATGACGATGGAATACGCCGGCTTGGCCGACTTCTCATCCGCCGTGAAGCACCCCTGCTTCAGCCAGAATTCATACCATTTATCCTCAACGGACTGCGGTTCGTAAGCTTTTGGAATCTCGCTCATTGTAAATATTTTTTAACCACGGATGAACACAGATGGACACGGATAAAACTCATAACACCACGCGTTCAAACTCCAATTTCGCCTTTTTAAAATTCACGATCAAACCCACACGCAATTTTGCGATGCGGAGATAATTTAACATCTGCCCCCGTTCGTGGTCAGTAATACGGTCGATAACTTTTGTATCCACGATCACGGAACCAAAAACAATCAAATCATGGGCAAACTCTCCAACTACTTCACCTCGAAATAAAACTGAAAACCGCCGTTGCTGATCAAACGCAATTCCGTTTCGTTTGAACAAAACCGTCAACGAATTTTCATATATCTTCTCATTTAATCCATGGCCAACCTCATTTAAGACTTCGAATGAAAACCCGATAATCTTTTCGGTTTCAGCTCTTAAAATCAGCTTGGATTCGCCACCCACTCTCAAATCTGGTCTTTCATCCGTGTCCATCTGTGTTCATCCGTGGTTAAAATCATTTCTTCAACAACGCATATTCCATCGAGTCGACGAGCGCTTCCAAGCTCGCCTCGATGATGTTTTCGCTGACACCGACAGTGCCCCACTCGCGCTTGCCGTCGCTGGATTCGATGAGCACGCGCGTCTTCGCCGCCGTGCCGGCCACGCCGTCGAGGATGCGCACCTTGTAATCGGTGAGCGTGATCTTCTTCAGCTTCGGGAATGATTTCGCCAGCGCGCAACGCAACGCGGAGTCGAGAGCATTCACCGGGCCGTCGCCCTCGGCCACTTCATCATGCACCGTCTTGCCCACCCGCACGCGCACCGTGGCTTCGCAGATGGACTGTTTCGCATCGCGGCGCATGGACACATGGTATTTCTCCACCGTGAATTTCAGCGCCGGATTGTGATCCAGGATGCCGCGGATGATCAGCGCCATGGAAGCCTCGGCGGCTTCAAATTCAAAACCTTCGTGCTCGCGCTGTTTGATGGTGTCGAGGATCTGGCGCAGTTCCGGCGTGTCGTTCGTGATCTTGAAACCCAGTTCCTGCGCCTTGATGACGATGTTGCTGCGGCCGGAAAGGTCGCTGATGAGGATGTTGCGCTCGTTGCCAACAAGTTCCGGGTTGATGTGCTCGTAGCTTGACGCCAGTTTCTGCACGGCATTCACATGCGCACCGCCCTTGTGCGCGAACGCCGCGGAACCCACCCACGGCAGGCGCGGATTGTGGCGCAGGTTCGCCACTTCATCCACGAACATGGAAAGATCCTTGAGCTTCGCCAGCGATTTCGCCGGCACGCAGGTCTTCCTCATCTTGAACGCCACGCAAGGGATCACGCTGACCAGATTGCAATTGCCCGTGCGTTCGCCGTAGCCGTTGATGGTGCCCTGCACGTGGACCGCGCCCGCATCCAATGATGCCAGTGCGTTGGCCACGCCCATGCCGATGTCATCGTGCGTGTGGATGCCGATCTTGCAGTTCAACCGGCCGCGGGCGGCCTTCGTGATCGCCGCGATCTCGCCCGGCAGACAGCCGCCGTTCGTGTCGCACAACACCACAAAATCCGCACCCGCCTTCTCGGCGGCCTGCCAAGTGGCAAGGGCGTACTCCGCGTTCAGCTTGTAGCCGTCAAAACCGTGCTCGGCATCGTAGATGACAAATTTGCCGTGATCCTTGAGATATTTCACCGTGTCGCCGATCATCGCAAGATTTTCCTCCGGTGTGCAGCGCAGCACTTCCGTCACGTGCAACATCGAGGTCTTGCCGTAGATCGTCACCACCGGCGTCCCGGCCTCGATGAGCAGCCGCACCTGATCATCCTGCTCCACCGGCACACCCTTCTTGCGGGTGGACCCAAAGGCCGCCAGCTTCGCGTTCTTGAACTTGCGCTTCTTGGCCTGGGTAAAAAACTCGATGTCCTTGGGATTGCTCCCCGGCCAGCCGCCCTCGATGTAATGCACCCCGAACGCATCCAGCTTTTCGGCGATGCGCAGCTTGTCCGCCACCGAGAAATTGATGCCTTCGCCCTGCGATCCATCGCGCAGCGTCGTGTCGTAGATTTCGACTTGGGGTTTCATAAAATTTCCGTAAAAAACGGACGCACACTATCCCTGAAATTGGGGCCAAGGGCAAACCGTAAAACGGGGCCGGCGCTGGCTGCCAACGGGTTGCATCCGCCTTCGCCGGAACGAGGCAGAAGATTTTTAACGCCAAGGCGCAAAGCCGCCAAGACGCAAGGGTTTTGTCATCGGGGGTGGTGATCGCAGCGTTCACTGTTTGGTGCCTGGCGAGGGCCACGGCCGGACGGGCGAATCGCCCGGTTTCCTTGGTGCCTTTGCGCCTTTGCGTTAATTCTGGACTGCATGGTTCCGGCTTAGCCAAGGGGATCCTAGCCGTACGGCCACCCGGTGCGACAGGAGAGTTGAAGGTTTAGGAGCCGGGGCGGGGCGCGGGGTGCAGGGCGAGGAAGAAGACGATTTTTCGATTTTCAAAAATCATTCAATTTCCCAGCAAATCCGCAAATTTGCGACGCGACGGCCATGGCATCACACCCATTATCCCTAATTTTTACCGGGTGATTCTGATTTTCACGGGATTTTTTCGGTCGGACCCCCTTCCCACTCCCGAAAAATGAAAATAAATGGCATAAATCTGCATTGTACATTCCCGGGAGAAATTCAACTTTTCGGGTTCCATGATACAGTCGGGGTTATGACATGCCAATTGCATGCAGAACGGGGACTGAAACTCGGAAGCGAGGGTTCAGTTTCAAGATTCAAGTTTCGAGTGTTCAGTTCTGAGAGCCCGGCGCGTTGGGCCTTGTTGGGCTTCGTTGGGCTTGGTTGGACCATAAAAGTTTTAAAGGTACTGGCACCGGCGGAGAAGTCAGAGCCTCCTTACGTCGTCTCCTACAAGTCACCAAGGCGAATGGGGGGCAAGCCTACCATCCGCAATTCTGGCGTTCACCGGTATTCACCCGTATTCACCGGAATTCACCCATTTCGGAGAAAAAATTATTTTTTAACCACGGATGAACACAGATCAACACGGATTTAGGCAAAAACTCAAAATCCAAAATTTGCAAAAAGGCCAATGAAAACGAAAAAATTAAGCCAAATTAAGCCGCCGCGTCCGCGGAATGACGAAGCCCTAATGACGAATGATTAAAAAACAAATATCCAAGGTCCAACTTGTGGGGCGGTGGTGCGAGCCGCACTGGCACACGCTCCGGAGGCCGGGCAAATCCGACTGAATCCAGGTAAATCCAACCAGAAGAATATGAGGTTATGACGACACGACCGAAGAGCCGCGAAATTGAATCCATTCAAAATCCGTTTACCCGACGGGTACGCCCAGGCGGTGGTGGCCCGCCGTCAAACCCGTTACAACAACCCCGGCGTCGATGGCTTGGGCTGCGAGGCGGTGCGGATGACATTGGCCGCGCGCCGGGCATTGTCGGCGATCAGCTTCAGTTCCGGCTTCAAGGCCGGGTCATGGGCATGCTTCATCACCAGCCGGTCGGCATAGCCGCGGACGATGGTCAGGATGTTGTTCAGTTCGTGCGCGACTTCGCGGCTGATCTTCAGGGAAGACTCGGGGGCCGACGGCTGCGGATGCACGGTGGCATACGACGTGGTTCCGGTGCCCGGCGTCATCTTCTCGTATATGCTTTCTAGCGACGACATATGCTTCATTTAGCAAACATCGCGCCAACTTCCGGATTTCTTTATTTATCAATGTTTTGGCGGTGCCAAACCGAGTGTCCTCCCGTTTTGATACGAATGCCACGAACGTGGACAGAACTCGCGCTGGATTCCTGCCGGATTTTCCGTAAACTGCCCGCCGCAACCGTAAATTGATGAATTTGGCCCTTGAATCCCTTGGCTTGATCGCCGGCAACCGCTCGTTGCCGCTGGAGCTCGCCCGCCTCGCCCGCGCTGCCGGCGTCAAACGCATTGTTTGCGTGGCCTTTGAGAATGAAACCGACCCAGAACTCGCCAAGCTCGTGGACGACATCGTCTGGGTGCGCGTGGGGCAGATTTCGAAGATGATCAAGGCCTTTACCGACCGAGGAGTGACCCAATGTGTCATGGCCGGGCAAATTGCGCCGAAAAACCTCTTCGAACTGCGCCTGGACCTGAGAGCAATGGCCGCTTTTATCCGGCTCAAGGAAAAAAATGCCCATACGCTCTTCGGCGCGGTCGTGGAGGAGCTGCGGAAGGATGGTGTCGAGGTCATCGAGGCCACCCCGTGGCTGGAGCCCATCATGCCCAAAACCGGGTTCCATATGGGGCCGAAGCTGTCGGACGCGCAAAAAGAAGACATCGCCTACGGCTTCAAGATTGCCAAGGAGATTTCCCGGCTGGATATCGGCCAACTGGTCATCGTCAAAAACGGCACCGTGCTGGCCGTGGAAGGCTTTGAAGGCACGGACAAGTGCCTCGCCCGGGGCGGCGAACTGGGCGGCAAGGACGGCGGGGCGATCGCCGTGAAGGTCGCCAAGGTCGGGCACGACATGCGGTTCGACATCCCCTGCTTCGGCTCCAAGACCCTGGAGACCTGCGCGGCGGCGAGGATCGCGGTGCTGGCCGTGGAATCCGGCAAATCGCTTTTGCTCGACCACGAAATCTGCGAAACTCTGGCCAAGAAAAATAAAATCACCGTCACGACGGTTGCTTAACATTCAACACTCAACATTTAACTCCGAACTCTCAATTTTTTACCAATGCTCACCTCCCACGAACTCCTCGGCTTCATGTCACCCACCCTGGCGAAAGAAATCCTTTCTTTCATCTTCGAATCGGACAAGCCCGCCTACAAGGCCGCGCTCACGGCCGTCGCTGAAATCAAGCACGTCCGCCCGGTCTTCCTCGAACGCCAGCCGCGCGATGCCCGCCACGCCGCCATGCTCTCCGCGCTCACCAAGCCGAACCTGGATGCCGCCGCCGCCGCCTTCATCCGCGCCTGGCTCGTCCAGAAAAATGCGCCGATGCTCATCGATTACCTCAACGCGCTCGAAATCAAAAACGACAAGGGAGTGGTCGAAGACCTCCCGTCTTCAGTGGACGACGCCAAGCTGAAGGCCGCCGTGGAACTGTTGCTCGGCAAATACCCGCACGAAGTCGTGGCCGTGTACCTGAACGCGTTCAACGACCTGAACGGCGCCGGCTGGCCGAACCTGAAGGCGTTGCTGGAAAACGACACGCGCCTGCAACTGGGCGTCCACGCGTAAATTCCGCGGCTCACCGGACATGAAGCCGCATTCATTTTGCCAGCCCGCGGCTTCCTTCTTCCCCCGGGAAAGAGGAAGCCGGTGAGGACGGCTCAATCTACGGCAACAGCAAACTGATGAGCGCCAGGTTCAAAAAATGGTTGCGCCGATTTCTCGTCGCCTGCGTTTTGCTGTTGGCAATGACCGCGGCCATCAACCTCTACATCATTCGCAGCACCCGGAATCAGATTTGCAGTGAAATCCGCAGTCTTCCACAGCGGGAATTTGCGCTGCTTCTGGGCACGGAACCGGTCCGGCCCGATGGCACAACCAACCTGCACTTTCTGAACCGGACGGACGCGGCGGCAAGAATCTATCAGGCTGAAAAAGTGACGGCCCTGTTGATCAGCGGCAGCAAAAACAACCGGGGATTCAACGAGGTTTTGGAGATGAAAAACCGGATTGTGACCAACGGTGTTCCTGAATCAGCGCTCCAACTGGATTTTGAAGGGAGCCGGACATGGGAATCTGTCCGGCGCGCCCGGGACGTGTATCATCTCCAAAAAATCATCGTGGTCACCGACGCCTTTCATGCGCCGCGCGCCCTCTTTTTGTGCCGGCACTTCGGGATTGAAGCCGTTGCCTACTGCCCCGGCAAAGTTCCTTTCGGGTACTGGTCGGTCCGCTATCAGGTGAAGGAATATTTTGCCCGGCTAATCGCGGTTTTTGATATTCTGACTGAAAGCAAACATGGACAAAACGGATAATCTGATCAGCCGGGCCTGCCCGGTTTGTGGTGAAACGAAAGCCGAACCGTTTCTGACGAAACTGGATTTCCACCTGGTCCGCTGCACGCGGTGTTCCATGATTTACACCAATCCGGTTCCGGCCGAAATGGCCACGGGAACTTTTTATGACCGGGCCGGCGGCGAATATCTCACCCCGGAAAAAATTGAAAGCGATTATGCGGACGTCCGCTTTGAACGCGAACTGCGCCTGTTTCGCGCCCACTGCCAGCGCGGTTCCGTACTGGACGTCGGCTGCTCTTCCGGCGCGTTTCTATACCAGCTCAAAAAGCGCTTTCCAAACGATTACACCATTTTGGGGACGGATGTTTCGCAGGCGCCATTGGATCATGCCGCCAAGATGGGCGTTCCGGTTGTCCGGGGGGAATTCCTGACCCAAACCTTCGGGGAAAAATTTGATGCAGTGACTTTCTGGGCGGTCATGGAACACCTGGCCGAACCAAGGAAATTTTTGCAGAAGGCCGCGGCGATCCTCAAACCCGGAGGTTGCTGTTTTATTTTGACCCCCAACATGAATTCGCTGGCCGTCAGGGCGATCGGGGCAAAATACCGCTACATCTTTGCCGAACACCTGAATTATTTCACACCGCAAACGATGAGGCGATTTGCCGGATTGGAATTCCAGGTCGTGGAAATGCGCTCCACCCATTTCAATCCGCTGGTCATCTGGCAGGACTTTCGCGGCGGCGAACGGGAGATTCCCCGTGCCGACCGCATCAAATTGCTCAAACGGACCACCGGCTATAAAAAATCGCGCTGGCTGTGGCCGGTGAAAGTGGCTTACCGGGCGGCGGAAGCGTCGTTGGCCTCCGTCTTGATGGCAGATAACGTGGCCGTTGTCGGCCGTAAAAAATGAAAACCGCCACCCCCCAGTTCCCGGATTTCATGGCGGGCATGAGCAATTTTCAACAAGAAACTGCTGGCGGTTAAGGACGGCTTTTGTATCGTGAGACCACAACTTTAACAAAATTAATATTATCATGGAACCTCAAGGAGACATCGCACTCATCGGTCTGGCCGTGATGGGCCAGAATCTGATCATGAACATGAACGACCACGGCTTCACCGTGGTCGCTTACAACCGGACCACCGAGAAGGTGGACCATTTCCTCGCCAACGAGGCCAAGGGCTCCAAGGTCATCGGCGCCCACTCGATCGAGGACATGATCTCCAAGCTCAAATCGCCCCGCCGCGTCATGATGCTCGTCAAGGCCGGCAAACCCGTGGACGATTTCATCGAATTGCTCGTCCCGCACCTTTCGGCCGGCGACATCATCATCGACGGCGGCAACTCGCTGTTCGACGACACGAACCGCCGCGTGAAGTATTGCGAAGGCAAGGGCCTGCTCTATGTCGGCACCGGCGTGAGCGGCGGTGAAGAAGGCGCGCGGCATGGCCCGTCGATCATGCCCGGCGGTTCGCCCGCCGCGTGGCCGCACGTGAAGGACATCTTCCAGGGCGTCTCCGCCAAGGTCGAGAACAACGTCCCCTGCTGCGACTGGGTGGGCGAAGGCGGCGCGGGCCACTACGTCAAGATGGTCCACAACGGCATCGAGTACGGCGACATGCAGCTCATCTGCGAGGCCTACAACATCATGAAGAACGGCCTCGGCCTCTCCGCGCAGGAGATGCACGATGTCTTCGCCGAATGGAACAAGGGCGAACTGGATTCGTACCTCATCGAGATTTCACGTGACATCCTGGCGTTCAAGGATACCGACGGCGCACCGCTCGTGGACAAGATCCTCGACACCGCCGGCCAGAAGGGCACCGGCAAGTGGACGGTCATCAATTCCCAGGACCTCGGCATCCCCATCACCCTGATGGCGGAAGCGGTCTATTCCCGCTGCGTCTCCGCGCTGAAGGAAGAACGCGTGAAGGCCGCCAAGAAATTGAAGGGCCCGCGCCCGGCGCTCACGAGCATCGCCGCGCATCCCGAAAAGCGGAAGGCGTTCATCACGGACATCATGAGCGCGTTGTACGCCTCCAAGATCGTCAGCTACGCGCAGGGCTACATGCTCATGCGCGAGGCCGGCAAGCAATACGGCTGGAACCTCAACTACGGCGGCATCGCCCTCATGTGGCGCGGCGGCTGCATCATCCGCTCCCGTTTCCTCGGCAAGATCAAGGAAGCCTACGACAAGAACCCGAAGCTCTCGAACCTCATGCTCGATGATTATTTCCGCGGCGAGATCAAGAAGTCGCAGAAGGGCTGGCGCAATGTCGTGGCCACCGCGGCCAAGAAGGGCATCCCCGTGCCCGCCTTCAGCACCGCCCTGGCGTTCTACGATCAATACCGCTCCGCGGTGTTGCCCGCGAACCTGCTCCAAGCCCAGCGCGACTACTTCGGCGCGCACACCTACGAGCGCGTGGACAAGCCGCGCGGCGAATTCTTTCACACCAACTGGACCGGCCGCGGCGGCACGACCAGCAGCAGCACGTATAACGTGTAAGGATTAAAATTAAAATTCAAAGCGCGGGCTCCGGCCCGCGCTTTTTGCCCGAGGCCAAAACGTTTGTTTGACGCCTCATGGCAGAACGGCAAAACTCCCGCATGGCACAACTCGAATTGAAGATCGAAAAACTCGTCACCGGCAACGGCGCGGCTCCTAAAAAAGGCGACACCGTGACCGTCCACTACACCGGCACGTTCATGGATGGCAAGAAGTTCGACAGCTCGGTGGACCGCTCTGAGCCTTTTAGCTTCACGCTCGGCGCGAGCGAAGTCATCGCCGGCTGGGATTTGGGCGTCGCCCAGATGAAGGTCGGAGACAAGGTCAAGATGACCATACCGCCCGAGCTCGCCTATGGCCGCGACGGCTACCCCGGCGCCATCCCACCCAATTCCACGCTCATTTTTGAGGTCGAATTGCTCGGCATCGGCTGATGTCACTCATGGTCGCAGCCCGGGAGGCGGGAGGTATTTTTACTCTCGCAACCCCGCCCTATTTTGCTAGTCTTCCCGTCGCTTTTTAGGCGACCAAATCCATTGTATGAAAAAATATCTCGTTGAATTCATCGGCACCTTCTTTCTCGTCCTGGCCATCGGGATGGCGGTTATTGGCTCTGGCGCGGGCAATCTCGCCCCGCTCGCCATCGGCGCGACGCTGATGGTCATGGTCTATGCTGGCGGCCATGTGTCCGGCGCGCACTACAACCCGGCCGTGACCATCGCCGTCTGGCTGCGCGGACGTTGTGCGACCAGCGACGTCCCCTTTTACATCGTCGCCCAGGTGCTAGGCTCGACCGCTGCAGCGTTTCTGGTGCTCGCATTGAATGATCATCCCACCGTTGTGGCCTCGCCCCTGAACACCGTTCATGCGCTCATCGCTGAATTCGTCGGCACCTTCGCCCTCGCGTACGTCGTTCTGAACGTCGCCACCGCCAAGGGCACCTCGGGCAACTCTTTTTACGGTCTCGCCATCGGTTTCACCGTCATGACCATGGCCTTCGCGCTCGGCGGCATTTCCGGCGGCGCGTTCAACCCCGCCGTCGCCGTGGGCATCACTGTCATGGGCCTCGCCAAAACCGCAAACATCTGGATCTATCTCGTCGGTAATTTTGCCGCCGCCATCGTCGCCGCCCTCACGTTCAAGTTCATCAATCCGGAAGACAAATAATCTGACCCTCTCCGCAAGTGCCGCCGGCGACCTTCCTCCGCGAAACGTCCGGCGGCACCTTGCTTGCCATCAAGCTCCAACCCCGCGCTTCCAAAAACGAAATCGGTGAACCGCTCGGTGACGAACTGAAGGTCAAGGTGACCGCCCCGCCCGTCGATGCCGCAGCCAACCAGGCGCTCATCGAATTGCTTGCCGATACCCTCGGCTGCTCACGCGGTAAGGTTGAACTTATTCGCGGCCAGACTCCGCGCCATAAAACATTGATGTTGCATGGATTTACGCTGGACTCCGCTTTAAAATTGCTCCAATCGTAAAATTCTTTGTCACCTGTTCTCGCTTTCCTGCCACCTAAGCGACGTTATGATGACAACCAAGATTATGCCGGTCATGGCGAACAACGATGCGGAGCTGGTCAGCGGCACCCTCGCGGGCAACCGTGACGCCTTCAGCCAGATCGTTTCGCGCTATCAATCCCTCATCTGCTCGCTGGCGTACAGCGCCACCGGCAGCCTCGGCCAGAGCGAAGACCTCGCCCAGGAAACCTTCATCACCGCCTGGAAACATCTCGGCCATCTGCGCGAGCGCGACAAGCTCCGCTCCTGGCTTTGCGGCATCGCCCGCAACCGCATCAATAATTTCCTCCGTCGCGAAGGTCGCGAACCCAATCATCAGGCGGAGCCCATCGAGGAAGTCTCCGAGACCCATTCGCCCGAACCCTTGCCGGTGGACCACACCATCACCAACGAGGAACAGGCCATCCTCTGGCGTTCGCTCGAACGCATTCCGGAACTCTATCGCGAACCGTTGGTGCTCTTCTACCGCGAACACCAGTCCGTCGAGGCTGTCGCCGAAAAACTTGAACTCTCCGAGGACACTGTAAAACAACGCCTCTCGCGCGGTCGCAAATTACTGCACGAACAGGTCCTCGCCTTCGTCGAAGGCGCGCTCGAACGGACGAATCCCGGCAAGACGTTTACCATCGCCGTCCTCGCCGCCTTGCCCGCCATGACCTTCTCGGCCAAGGCTGCCACCGTCGGCGCGGCCGCCGCCAAGGGTGCTGGCGGCGTGAAAGCGGCAGGCGCGGTGGGCTTGTTTGGCGCAATCCTGAGCCCGTTGATCACCTTCACCGGCCTTTACGCCAATTACCGCATGGCGCGCGACGAAGCCCGTTCGGATGAAGAACGCGGAAACATCAAAACTGTTTTCCTGAGGGCTCTCGTGGTCGCGCTGGCGTATTGTGCCGTGCTGGCATTGCCGCTGTTATGGGCGTGCCGGAACCAGGATCATCCTTCAATGGTATTTTGGGGGTTGTTGTCCAGCCAGGCCATCGTCGTTTATATACTGACCCTGATGGTCCTTGTCCTGGCATCGCTTAAAGCCAGACGCCGGCATCTGGCCGAAGCCTTGGCCGGTGAATATGCGGGCCAGTTCCCGCCCGCCGCCTATGAATATCGCAGCCGTCTGAGCCTGTTCGGGCTCCCGCTGTTACATGTGCGGCTAGGCGATCGCTTTGACGTGATACGCGGGCCGGTCAAGGCCTGGATCGCCATCGGCAGCAGCCACGCCGTGGGTGTGCTCTTTGCCTCGGGCGGCGTCGCCATCGCGCCGGTCAGTTTTGGCGGTGTTGCCATCGGGTTGCTGCCCTTCGGGGCGATTGCCTTGGGCATCTTTCCCATCGGCGCACTGGCGCTGGGCGCATGGGCTTATGGCGGCCTCGTCTTCGGCTGGCAAATCTTTTGCGGCTGCGGTGCCGCCGTGAATGCGGCCATGGGCGGCATCGTCTTCGCCCGCGATTTTGCGGATGGAGTCGTCGCCCACGCGCTGCAGGCCAACACCCAGATCGCCACGGATTTCTTCCGGCAAAGCCTGTTTTTTCGCTGTGCTCAGACGCTGTCCAACCACGGCTTCCTCCTGATGCTGGGTTGGGTGATTCCTCTGGGCATCCAATCCCGCCTGGTCGCGAAGGACCGCCGCCGGCGCGAACAGAAAAATGCCTGAACCCGATGTTTAAAACTTTGACACGCTAATAACATGAAAAAATCCCTCATCGTCTTCATCGGGCTCTGTGGCGGCATCGCCTGCGGAATCGTTTTCCTGAACAAACAAAAACCGGCGCCTGCACCCGCCCCGGTGGCCGAATCCTCCACCGCCCAGCCCGCCGCCGCCGTGCCGGCACCGGCGGAAACGGCGCCGGCACCGAAACTGGCCGCTCCGCCTGCGGCCGCTCCTGTTCCGGCGACCATGCAGCCCGCGCAAGCCATCACCGCGGCGGCACTGGAAACCAAAGCGCCGGACACCGCCAATCCCATCCATCAAAAAGTCGATGCCCTGCTCTCCGCCAAAAGCGCCGCGGACAAGCATGCGGTCTTCGATGACCTCGTGAAATCCGGCCATATCGACGACGCCATCGCGGATTTGAAACAACGCATGACGGACAGTCCGACCGACGCCGCTATCCCCACCACCCTCGGCGAGGCGCAGCTCAACAAATTGCGCGCGATCAAAGAGGCCGGCGGTGACATAAACGACCTGGGCATCCTGGCGATGGAAGCTGACAAGAGCTTCAACGCCGCGCTGAAGATTGATCCGCAAAACTGGGAGGCAAATCTCGTCAAGGCCTCCTCCATGTATTACTGGCCGGCCGACCCGACCCGGGACAACGATGTCGTCCAGCGGCTCTCCGGCCTGATTGACCAGCAGGAAACGATGACGGCAAACCCGGCGTTCGCGCAAACCTATCTCATCCTCGGCAACCAGTACCAAAAAATGGGGCAGTCCGACAAAGCCACCGCCACCTGGCAGCTCGGCCTGAGCAAATTCCCCAACGACCCCGGCCTCCAGAAAAAAATCAACGGCCAGTGATTGGAAATTATTTGAGATTCTTTGTCAGTTTTCCGGCTGGCCGGACACTTATGTGGCAGTATGATGACATCCAATCCGATGCCCGCTGCCACGCTCAACGACGCCGACCTCGTGGGTGAAAGCCTCTCCGGCAACCGCGACGCCTTCGGCCAGATCGTCGCCCGCTACCAGTCGCTGATCTGTTCGCTGGCCTACAGCGCCACCGGCAGCCTGGGCCAGAGCGAGGATCTGGCACAGGAAACCTTCGTCGCCGCGTGGAAACAGCTTTCCGGCCTGCGCGAACCCGAGAAGCTGCGCCCCTGGCTCTGCGGCATTGCGCGCAACCTCATCCACGGCGCGCTGCGCAAACAGGGCCGCGAACCTGTGCACGCCGCCGGCCCGCTCGAGCTCGCCGATGAATCCCCCTCGCACGAAGCCACTCCGCCCGAGCAGACCATCAGCCGCGAGGAAGAGGCCATCCTCTGGCGCTCCATCGGCAACATTCCCGAGACGTACCGCGAACCGATGATCCTGTTTTATCGTGAACATCAATCCGTGGAACAGGTCGCTGCCGCCTTGGAATTGACCGAGGACGCCGTGCATCAGCGCCTGTCCCGTGGCCGGAAATTATTGCATGAAGAGGTGCTCGCCTTCGTCGAAAGTGCACTGGCGCGGACCAACCCCGGCCAGGCGTTTACGCTCGGCGTGCTGGCGGCGTTGCCGGTTATGCTCGCGTCTTCCGCGAAGGCCGCGACCGTTGCCGCCGCCGCCAAAGGCGGTGCGGCGGCGACGGGAACGAGTTTCGCTTCGGTGGTTTTGGGCATTTTGTCCGGCCCGGCGCTGGGATTCCTGTTCGGGTTCCTGGGCTGGCGTGAGGGTCTCAAAAACACCCGGACGCCACGCGAGCGCACCTTGATGAAACGTTTTGGGTTGCTGATGCTTGCCGGCGGCATCGCATTTTTCGTGGCCTGTTCGTTGCTTTCCGGCTATGTGGCCCCCCGCTTTTGGAACCATCATCCCGCAGCAGTAATGACGGCGTCATGGGTGGTCATGTTGGCCTGGGTCTTTTTTGCCTTTGGGTTCACGTGGCGGCATACCCGCACGATGCGGCAACTGCGCGAGGTGGAACAGCAAAGTCATCCCGAATTGTTCCGCGCCAAGCCTCCGGTTGAGACCTGTGAATACCGCAGCCGCGCCACGCTGTTGGGCCTGCCGCTGGTGCATTGGCGTTCCTTCGGAAAAGTGCGTCGGCCGGGCGAAAAGGTTAAGCCCGCCATCGGCTGGATCGCCTTCGGCGAACACGCGTACGGGATTTTATATGCCAGTGGCGGCCTGGCCGTCGGTGGCATCAGCACAGGCGGCATCAGCATCGGACTCCTTTCCTTCGGCGGCTTGAGCATCGGGCTGCTGGCGTTGGGCGGCTTTGCCATCGGCGCGTTGGCGTTGGGTGGCGGGGCCATTGGCTGGGTTGCTTCCGGCGGGATGGCGCTCGGCTGGCATGCTGCGATGGGCGGCATGGTCGCCGCGCACGATCTTGCCTGCGGTGGCGCGGCGCTGGGAAATCATGTCAACGACGCCCTCGCCCGGGGATTTTTTCAGCAGCATCACTGGCTCGACTTCACCCAAGCCGGCCCGCGCAATTTGTTTTGGCTGCTTTGTTTCGGACCGATGGCGATCCAGATGATGATTGGGATCTGGTGGCGGCGCAGAATGGAGAGGCGCAAGCAACAGGCATAAATCCTTTTCCTATGCACACGTTGAAACTAAAAATCTTGCTAGCCGCGTTCCTGGCCTTGCCGCTTTGTGTCACCTTTGCCGAACCGGTGTCGGATCGGATCACGGTAACAGTTCGGGGAAACGGTCCGGACGTGTTGCTCATCCCGGGGCTTGCCTGTTCGGACGCGG
>Ga0210392_10000733_pt1 | contig 18681 bp, 17 predicted proteins | sample IncBWC30OmetaG_FD_161057 | JGI IMG/M metagenome (GOLD analysis project Ga0210392, IMG submission 161057) | Forest soil microbial communities from Barre Woods Harvard Forest LTER site, Petersham, Massachusetts, United States - Inc-BW-C-30-O ...
CGAGCCCGCAGCCCCAGCACGCTGCAAGAACTGCGACGCGGTGCTGTTGGGCCGCTTCTGCGTCAACTGCAGCCAGGCCGCCAACGTGCACGTCCCGACCACCCGTGAACTGCTGCACGAGTTGCTGGAGGGGCTGACGCACTCGGATTCGCGTCTGTGGCGCACCCTGACGACCTTGTGGTTCAAGCCGGGAAAGCTCACTGAGGAGTTCGTCGCCGGCAGACGCGTCGCCTATCTGCCGCCGTTTCGGCTTTATCTGATCGTGAGCATTATTTTCTTTCTGATCGCTTCGTTGGTTCACACCAGCGGCCAAGCCATCATTTTTGACGATGCCATGAAGCCTGCCGGCTCGGCCGTGAATGTCTTGCCGGCCGGGAAACTCATCACCGGCTGCCAGGACATGGAGGTTTCGGACCGTCCGGCTTGGACCCCGCGGCTCCGGCATATTTGCGAGATTGTCTCCAAGGACAGCGGCCAGAGCCTGCTGCATGTTGCCGTCGGCACCATGTCGAAAGCGATGTTCATCTTTCTGCCGCTGGTCGCGTTTCTGCACATGCTGATGTATTGGCGCCCGCGCTATCGGTACGCGGAACAATTGCTGTTCTTTGTGCATTTGCACGCCTATTATTTTTCCGTGGGGATTCTGCTGATTCCAATCATCGCGGCGGCCAGCACCTGGCCCAGGCTCGCAGGAACGGCGGGTATTCTCGAAACCGTGCTCGGCTGGGCCCTCCCGGTTTACACTGTCATGGCGATGCGGCGGGTGTTCCGCCGGAGCTGGAGCGGCACGCTGCTGAAGGGCGTCGCGCTCTTCTTCGTCTACATGATTGTGTTCGCCCTCACCGTGGGCGTTGTATTCGTGTACTCCCTCTTCCAGCTGTAAAATGCGTTCTTTAAGCCAAGGAGAAATCCCATGAAACGACTAGTACCGGCGTTGGCTTTGGTGGTCGCGTTTGCCGCCGTGGCGGCGGATCGCGTCGCAGCGCCCGCGGGTGCGGAGGTGTATTTCATCGCCCCGCAAAACGGCGCGAAACTGCATAGTCCGGTCACCATAAAATTCGGCCTCAAAGGAATGGGAATTGCGCCGGCGGGCATCAAGTTCGACAACACCGGTCACCATCATTTGCTCATCGACACGGACTTGAGCGAGCTGAAGCTGGATGCGCCGATGCCGGCGACGGACAAGATCGTGCACTTCGGCAAGGGCCAAACCGAGACGACGCAGACCTTGACTCCGGGTAAGCACACCCTGCAGCTCATATTCGCCGACTATCTGCACCAGTCGTTCGATCCGCCCCTGACCTCGAAGAAAATCACGATCACCGTGGATTGAGGCCGGGCAGGCTCCCGGCGTGCGCGCGATCCTGCACATCGACATGGACGCCTTCTATGCGTCCGTGGAGGAGCAGGATCGCCCCACACTCAAGGGCAAGCCCCTCATCGTCGGCGGCACCGGCGGCCGCGGCGTCGTCGCAGCCGCGAGCTACGCCGTGCGCCGCTTCGGCGTGCGTTCCGCCATGCCCATGCGCGAGGCCCTGCGGCTGTGTCCGGAGGCCATCGTCGTGCATCCGCGCATGGCGCGCTACAAGGAGATTTCCGATCAGGTCTTCGCGATTTTTCGGGAATTCACGCCCCAGGTCGAAGGGCTGTCGCTGGACGAGGCCTTTCTCGACGTCACAGCGAGCCGACAACTGCTGGGGGATCCCGAGGCAATCGGTGCGGAGATCCGCCGCCGCATCGCCAAACGAACCGGACTCACGGCCTCGGTCGGAATCGCAACCAACAAGCTGCTGGCAAAGATTGCTTCGGATTTGAACAAGCCCGACGGGATGTGCCGCATCGGTGCCGACAATATCCGCGAGATTTTGGATCCGCTGCCCATCCAGAAATTGTTCGGCGTGGGACAAAAGACCTTGCCGACGGTGCTCGCCGCCGGGATCCGCACTTTCGGCGATGCGCGGCTCGCCGGCGACGAGGTGCTGTGGCGGGCCTTCGGCAAGCACGGCAAAACCATGCGGGATCGCGCCAGTGGGCTCGACGATCGGCCGGTGGAACCCGATCGAGAGGAAAAATCCATCAGCGCGGAGGAGACCTTCGATACGGACATCCGCGCGCCCGCCGAGCTGACCGCCCAGCTCAGGGGTTTGGCGGATCGCACCACATCGCGGCTGCGGGGGCAGAAGCTTTTGGCCGGGCGGGTGAGCGTGAAGATCCGGCGCGGCGACTTTACGACCTATACCCGCCAGCGGGCGCTGGAGCCCCCGACCCAGGATACGGGGGTCGTCGCCGCGGCCGCCGAGGCGCTGCTGAAGGGCTGGTTGGCGTCGCAGCCCCGGGCGGCCGTTCGGCTGCTGGGGGTGGGGGTCTCGGACCTTAAGCTGCTGAAGCAAGCGGATCTGTTTTCAGGTCCGGCACAGGACTTGGGCGCTCGCCTCGATTCGGCGGTGGACGGCATCCGCGACCGCTTCGGGGAGGGGCTGCTCACCCGTGCCAGCCTTTTGCCCCGGGATCCCGGCGAGGGAAACTAACGGCACGCTGGTATTATCCTATGAGAGCCTGTCTGAGTATGCTAGCCATATGTACACCAGCTTCTTTGGGCTCGCCGAAAAGCCCTTCGCCATCACTCCGGACCCTCGCTATCTCTATTTGAGCGAGCGTCATGCCGAGGCGCTGGCGCATTTGCTGTATGGCATCAACGAGTCCGGGGGCTTCATCCAGCTGACCGGCGAAGTGGGAACCGGCAAGACCACGGTCGTTCGCACCCTGCTGTCGCGCGTGCCGCATCACGCCGATGTCGCGGTGATCTTGAATCCGCGCATCACGCCGGTGGAGTTTCTCCTCACGATTTGCGAGGAGCTCGGATTGGCCATCGCTGAAGGCCAGAGGGACAGCGTCAAGGAGATGGTGGATGCGCTGAATCGGCGGCTGCTGAGCGCCCACGCCGAAGGCAGGCGCATCATCGTGCTGGTGGATGAGGCGCAGAACCTCTCCTTCGACGTGTTGGAACAGGTCCGGTTGTTGACCAATCTGGAGACTCCCACTCAGAAGCTGCTGCAGATTATTTTGATCGGGCAGCCTGAACTGCGGGAATTGCTGGACCGGACGGACCTGCGCCAGCTGGCGCAACGAATCACCGGGCGATATCACCTGAAGCCCCTGTCGCGCGAGGAGACCAAGGGCTACGTGCGGCACCGGCTGCGCGTCGCGGGCGCGACCGCGGAGATATTCACGCCGGGCGCTCTGGTGGAATTGCACCGGCTGTCACTGGGCATCCCGCGCGTCATCAACGTGGCCTGCGATCGTGCCCTGCTCGGCGCCTACACGCAGGAAACGAAGAAAATCAACGCTTCGCTGGTGCGCCGCGCCGCGGGCGAAGTCTATGGGCGGCGATTTTTTCCCACCTGGCTGGGGTGGGTGGTGGGTTCAATGAGTGTTGCCGCGCTTGCGGCCACCCTGTTTCTCGGCTGGCAATTCTGGCGCCACCAGAGTCCCGTGTTGAGCGCATCGCGCGCCATCAAAAGCGCCACCGCGGCCGGCGCGGCGCCTCACGCGGCGGCCGTGGCGCCGGCCACACCCGCGGCTGTCGCCGCGCCCGCGCCCAAACTCGCGTCGGTCAACGCGCTGCTTCAGGCCAACGAGGCGAACACCACCGATGCGGCGGCCTTCCGCCGCCTGCTGGCGCTGTGGGGAACCGCCCTGTCGGATGACCGGGATCCGTGCGGACAGGCCGCCAAGGCGGGGCTCGCCTGTCTCGATCAGCGCGGCTCTTGGGCGCAGGTGAAGACTTTGAACCGGCCTGCCATCTTGACGCTGACCGATGATCGCGGGCAGCGGCACCGGGTCGTCCTCTCGGGCCTCGACGACAAGACCGCCACGTTGAATCTCGGCGAGCACAACGAGAAAGTGGCAATCGATGATCTTTCGCGGGACTGGTTCGGGGAATTTACGCTGGTGTGGAAGCCCAAAACGTCGCACACGCGTTTGCTGTCCGTCGGGATGCAGGGAGACGAGGTTCGATGGCTGCGCCGCAGTCTGAATGCCCTGGGAGGCGGGGCTTCGGATCCGGAAAACGCGGATGTCTACGATCAACAGTTGGCAATCGCCGTGCAGAATTTCCAACGCGAGCATCGGCTCAATGTCGACGGCATCGCCGGCGTGCAGACTCAGGTCGTGCTCGACACGGCGCTGGCCGATCCCAATTCACCCCTGTTGTTGGCCAACGCACTGCGCGGCGGGTAGGTATTCCATGTCCTTCATTCTCGATGCACTGAAGAAATCCGAAATCGAACGGCAGCGGCAGTCGATGCCGGGATTGATCGACGCGCCCTCGGCACTGCGGCGCGGCCGGCTGCCTCTCTGGGCCATGCTGCTGGGATCGCTGCTTGCCATCAACATGGTGGTCTTGATCTTCGTGCTGCTGCGAAACGGCTCCCCGGCCGCGGCCTCCGCGCCCGCAAGACAGGCGGACACCGCGGCGGCGCCGCCGGCGGCGGTCAAATCCCCGGCGGTCGACGATCATTTCAGTCCCTTGAGCGGGGCGCCGGTCTATGCGCCGGAAATTCCGGTGCCGGCCGCCGACAGCTCGTCCGATGCACCCGCCGCGGCCCTGGCCGCGCCTCACGCCGGCGCACAGCGCGCGGCGCCGCACACGTTTCGCCGTCCCGATCCCGTGCTCATCGACGCGGAGGCCGACGACAATGACGAATTGCTGCCCTCGATCAACCAAATCAATCTAACCGGAGCGCAGGCGCTGCCTGAGATGCATCTGGATGTGCATGTCTACGCAACCAAGCCCGCCGATCGTTTCGTCTACATCAACATGCGCAAGTACAGGGAAGGCAACACACTGCAAGAGGGACCTGTCCTGGAGCGGATTCGACGCGACGGCGTGGTGCTCAATTACCAAGGAGTGCGTTTCGTGTTGCCGCGGCAATCATGATTCGCCGCCTTCCGCCAGGCGCCGCAGCGCATCGCCCGTCATGCGATAGTTGACCCACGCAGGATCCGCCTGCGCTCCCAAGCGTTCATAGAAATCACGCGAGGGCCGGTTCCAATCCAGAACCTGCCATTGAAAGCGGCCGCAGCCGCGCTCCAGCGCGAGCGCCGCCAGATGACTCAAAAGCGACTTGCCGATCGCGCGGCCGCGATACGCCGGGCGCACGAATAGATCCTCCAGGTACAAGCCGGGTTTCCCGAGAAATGTCGAAAAATTGTGAAAAAAGAGCGCGAACCCGGCCGGCTCACCGTCGAATCGGGCGATGAGCGCCTCGGCGTGCGGTCTGGACCCAAAAAGCGCCTGACTGATCGACGCCTCGGTCGCAACGCTCTCGTGGCGCAGCTTCTCATACTCGGCCAATTCGTTGATCAGCGTGAGAATGAGCGGCACGTCCGCGGGATTGGCAGGCGAAATGTCGAGGCCGGATGGCTGTGTCACGGAAGCTTCGCCCCTGTGGGCGGGTTAGGCCCGATCATGCGATGATAATCCCATGCGCAAGATTTTAACCCTCACCATGAGCGGTTTGGTGACCGTGCTGCCGCTGGCGCTGACGATTTACGTGATTTGGTGGCTCGTCAACACCGTCGAGGGTTGGCTGCGCCGCGCGCTGATTGCAATCGGGCTGGTCAGTCCCGCAAATTACTGGCCGGGCCTCGGGCTGATTGCCGGCTTCCTGTTGCTGCTGTTCGTGGGCAGCGTGGTCAATGCGTATGCCGGCAAAATTCTGCTCAAGTACTGGAACGATTTTTTGGGCCGCATCCCCTTCGTCAAAACCCTGTATGGCGGATTTCGCGACGTCGTGAGCTTGCTGCCCTCCGGCAGCGGCGAGAAGCGCGATCTGCAGAGGGTCGTGCTGGCGCGATTCGCCGATGTGCATGCGATTGGATTCGTAACCCGCGAGGACGTGCCCACGGTGCTGCTGGCGCATGGCGGACAAGATTGGGTTACCGTGTATTTTCCCATGAGCTATGCATTCGGCGGATACACCATTTATCTGCCGCGGGACCGCGTCCAGCCGCTCGACATATCGGTCGAGGATGCGATGCGTCTGGCCATCACCGCGGGTCTGACGGCCGCCGGCAAGCGCAACGATCTGTAGGAGCCTGTCTGAGCATTCAACTTGCCCGCGACCGTGGCAGATTTCGCCTCAGGCGAGGCGGATTGAAGGCGGCGATTCTCGGCATGGCGATGTCGCAGCCGGTCGCGGCATTGGCAACCACCGCGCCCGGCGTCAAGCCGGCATCGCCCGCCGACAAATTCCAGATATGGCGCAGCGAAGCGGTGCGGGCGCTCGCCGCGCGGGGCGACGCGAATTCCGTGGCGACGGCGGCGGCACTGAGCTTTACCAGCAGCTTTGCCGCGCCCGGCGCAGCGCCCACGGCCCTGCAGTTGATCGCGCGCGCCAGCGATCTGGCGCCGGAGAACGCGGCGATCGGCTGGCTGCATCTGCAACTGTGCGCCACGGCTCCGGCATGCGACAGCCGCGAGGCGGCGACGGTGTTGCGCTGGGTGGATGCCGACAACGCCGCGGCATGGCTCGCGGAACTGTCGACGGCGCAAAAGGACAAGGACACCGTTGAAGTGGAGCGCGTGCTGGCCGACATGGCGCGCGGCACGCGCTTCGATCTTTATTACAACCAGATCATGGTGATGATGTTTGACGCCCTGACCGGCGTGCGCCATGAGCTTCCCGGCGGTGTCGTCGCGTCGGACACGGCCAGATTGACCGCGCTCGCCGGGGTCGCGAACGCGGAAATCGTTCCTGCGTTTTCATCCCTGATCGATGCCTGCCGCGAAGCGGCGCCCAGGAGCGAACGCCGGGAAGACTGCATGAAGGTGGCGAAGATCATGCAAAGAGGCGACACCGTCATCGTGCAAATGGTCGGGTTCGGCGTCGAGCGGCGCCTGATTCCCGCCGACAGCAAGGAAGCCAAGAGCCTCGCGGAGCGCAGGCGCTTGCTGGAGTGGCGCATGTCGGCCGCCGGCAAACTGGACGTGGCCATTTTGCCCTGGACGCAGAGCGCCCGCACGCGCACGCGGCTCGCGGCCATGCGCTCGAGGCCTCGCGAGGAAGACGTTTGCATCGCGCTGCTGCGCGAGCACAAGATGCCCCTTGAACCGGCGGAGAGTCACCGATGATCGATTTGTACTATTGGCCCACGCCGAACGGCCACAAGATCGCCATGTTCCTGGAAGAGACGGCGATGCCGTACACCATCGTGCCGGTGAACATCGGCAAGGGTGAGCAGTTCAAGGCCGAATTCCTCGCCATCTCGCCGAACAACCGCATGCCGGCGATCGTCGATCATTCGCCGCTGGAGCGCGGCGCGCCGATCTCCGTCTTCGAGTCCGGCGCAATTTTGCTGTACCTGGCGGAGAAGAGCGAACAATTCATCCCGAACGAGTCGCGCGGACGCGTGGAGGTGTTGCAGTGGCTGTTCTGGCAGGTCGGCGGCTTAGGACCGATGCTGGGCCAGAATCATCACTTCGCCCGGTATGCGCCTGAGAAGATTCCCTACGCCATCGACCGCTACGTGAAGGAGACCAATCGCCTCTACGGCGTATTGAACCAGCGGCTCGCGGACCGAGAGTTCCTCGCGGGAATGTATTCCATCGCCGACATGGCCTGCTATCCCTGGATCGTCCCTTACGAGGCGCAGGGACAAAGACTGGAGGATTTTCCGCATCTGCAGCGCTGGTTCGAAGCCATCAAGGCGCGGCCGGCAACGATCCGCGCCTATGAGAAGGGCGCAACCATCAGCACCGCCACCACGATGACCGAAGAAGCGAAGAAAATTCTCTTCGGCCAGACGGCGCAGACGACGAGCCGCAAGTAATCAGGGCGGCGCGATGCCGCCCATGAATCGGCTTTAAGGCGTCTTCACATCGTGCGACTTGAACCACGCCAACACGTACGCCGCCTTGTCGATGAGCAGACTGGGACGCGCCGATATGTCATGCGACGCGTTGGGAACCCTCACCAGCGCCGTGTCGATCTTGCGAAGTTTTAGCGCCTGGTAGAATTGTTCTGCCTCGCTGGACGGCGTTCGGTAGTCGACCTCGCCGGTCATCAGCATGGTGGGTGTTTTTACGTTGCCCACGTAGGCGAGCGGCGAGCGCTTCCAGTAAGCCTGCATGTCGTCCCAGGGAAACTCGCCGAACCAATAGCGGTAAAAATAATTGTTCATGTCGCCGGTGAGCACGAAGCTGGTCCAGTTGATGACCGGTTTGACGACCACGGCGGCACGAAAGCGATCCGTGTGTCCGACGATCCAGGCGGTCAGGACGCCGCCGCCGCTGCCGCCGGTCACGAACAGGCGCTGCGTATCGACATAACCGCGGCCGATCACGGCGTCGACGCCCGACATGAGGTCATCGTAATCCTTGTCGGGGTAGTCGTGATGAATCAGGTTCGCGAATTCCTCGCCGTAGCCGGTGCTGCCGCGCGGATTCATATACAGGACCACGTAACCGGCGGCAGCGTACAGCTGTATTTCCGCGGCGAAGCTCGGCGCGTACATGGCGAACGGACCGCCGTGAATTTCCAGCAAGAAGGGATATTTCTTCGCCGGATCAAAGCCCGGCGGCTTGACGATCCAACCCTGCATGCGCCGATGGTCGGCCGAGGAATCGAAAGTGATTTCCTCCAGCGCGCCGATCGTGCGTTGCCCGAGCAGGTTGTCGCTGAACGCGCCCAAGGTCGTGATGTCGCGCGGGGACGTGCCGGTGGCGAGCGCCGCGGGCGCGGTCGCGCTCGCTTTGGTGAATACGAAGCGGCCGTTCGGCGAGATGGAAAAAGATCCGCCCGAATACGGCCGGGAGACATCGTTGCCGCCGACACCGTCCGCGAGGGCGCGCATCTTGCCCTGCAAATCGATGGCCGCGATCTTGGTCGACCCATGATCGTCGTACTGGAACACGATGGTCTTGCTGTCAGCCAGCCACTTCGGGGACGCGGCGTCGCGATCGAGCGAGGCGGTGAGCGAGTGCGCATGACTGCCGTCGCTGTCCATGACGTACAGCTGCACGGCCTGATAGCCCAATTGCCGGTCGTCGAACCCCAGGTAAGCGATGTGCTTGCCGTCGGGCGAGGGAACCGGACGGCGGTCGGGACCGCGCCGATCGGTCAATGCGTGGATCGAGCCGTCGGACAATTCGACGCGGTAAATCTCGCTGTCGAGCGGGTCGTAGTCCGCGTCCGCGCGGCGGTTGGCGCTGACCAGGATGGCGGTTCCGTCCGCGGTGAAGGCGGGCGGACCTTGATGATCGAAATCCCCATGCGTCAATTGCCGCGCTGCGCCGCCATCGGCGGAGACAATGAAAAGCTGGTTGAACGTGCTGGGCAGGTAGCCCTCGCCGTCGGCGCGGAACACCATGCGGTCGATCAGTTTCGGCGGGTCCGCCCACTTGGCGTTCTTGGGCGTCTCCGGCAATTCCACCTTCAGCGGCTTGCGCTCTTGCGCCACCGGCATGGTGAAGGCGAGCCAGCGGCCGTCCGGCGACCAGGCGAGGCCGCCGGCTGCTTCGGTAAAGTTGCTGATCGGCGCACTGACGCCGCTCGCGGTCCAATACATGAAGAGCTGGGCGGAACCATCCGCGGCCCGGGAGAGGTACGCGATGCGCGTGCCGTCGGGCGACCAGCGCGGTGACCCGCTGGTCGGTGCGCCCGAGAGGGGCCGCTCATTCTTGCCATCGACGCCGACCAGCCAGACGGTGCCGTGGGCTCGATCGGTCTTGATGTCGAATCCCATCCGAACGTAGGCAATGCTGCGGCCGTCGGGCGAAATTTCCGGGTCGGACGCCCATTGAAGATCGAACACATCCAGCGGCTTGAACGCCGGCTTCGCCGGCTGTGCCAGGCTTGGCGCCGCGAGGCTGCATGCGGCCAAAGCCGCGGCCAGAAGTCCGACGCGCACCGAAAACAGTCTACCCATTGATGATCTCTTTGCCGGCGACCCAGCAGTAACGTTGATGTTCATTCACCATTCCCACCCCCTGCATGAAGGCATAGCAGATCGTGGTGCCGACGAATTTGAAGCCTTTTTTCTTGAGCTCCTTGCTCATGGCATCGCTCTCCGCCGTCGAGGGCGCAATCTCGCCCAGATACAAGGGCCGGCGGCGCAGCACCCTGCCGTTGGTAAACTGCCAGAGGTAGTCGCTGAAAGATCCCAGGGAGGACCGGATTTCGAGGTAGGCGCGCGCATTCGCGATGAAGGCGTCCACTTTCAGCCGATTCCTGATGATGCCCGGATTTTGCAGCAGCCGGTGCCGCCGCGCGGCGCCGTAGCGCGCCATTTTTTCGGCGTCGAAATGATCGAAGGCCTGCCTATAGCTGTCGCGCTTGCGCAGGACGGTGATCCAACTCAGGCCCGCCTGCGCGCCCTCCAGGCACAGCATCTCGAACAGCGCATGGTCGGCGCGCACCGGCACACCCCACTCGGTGTCGTGATACGCGACGTAGACGGGATCTTCCGGACACCAGGCGCAGCGCAGCTTGCCATCCGCATGCCGCTGCGCCTTGAGCTTACGACGATCTGCCGCCACGGATCAGATCAGTGCGACTTGGCGGCAATAACCTCGATCTCGACCAGTGCCCCGGGCGCCGCGAGGGCGGCGACTTGAACGGCACTTCGCGAAGGCTTGTTGGGATTGTCGGCCGTGGCGAAGAATTGCTTGTATCCCGCCATCATGCCGGCGAAATCCATCTTGTTGTCCTTGCCCGGATCGCCGACCAGGAAGACCGTCATCTTCACGACATCGCTCATCGTGAGCCCCAGCCGGGCCAGGGTCCCCTTGATCGCGTTGAGCGCGCCGACGGTCTGCATCTCCGTATCGCCATAGGCGGCGACGCTGCCCTTCGGCGCATCCTTGTTCACGACCGGCGGCAAGGCGCCGCTCAAGAAATAGGTATCGACCCCGGCCTTGACCGTGACGGCCGAGGAAATCGGAAAATCATTGCCGTCCGGGAGCGGCAAGCGCTCGACTTTCGGATGGTCGGCGGGTTTCTTGGAATCGGCGGCCATCACGGCGGAAGCCGATGAAACCATGGCCAGAACACTCGCGGTGAGAATGAGCTTGCGCCCAAAGTTCATGCTAGACATCGAATCCCCTGGTGAATTATCCGTGCAGCCGGTGAATTATCCGTGCAGTCGCACAGCGTGACGAACCTTGTAGACCAATTCAATGCAATCCACGCCCCGCGTGCGCCGCGCCGTGCTGCGAATCTCATGCATGAGCTTGAGAAGAACGCGCGTGCTTTGATCCGACATCAAACTCAGGCGCGGATCGACTCCAAGATGCAAGACGGCAAAGCGCTCGTGCGCCGAGCGGACGAAAACGGCGACTCCCACGGGCCTGCCGTCGTCCGAGATCGCGAACAGGGTTTGGACCCCTTCTATGTCTCCCACTCGGACGCGCAGACCGCCGTCCTGCTCATAGATTTCGGGCACGCCATAGGTGTCGATGGACTGCTGGATGCCGACCCGTACCCGGTGCTGATTCACGTTGAAGAACAGCAGCTGCTCCAGGGCCGGACGGTGCTCCACGGCCAGCTTCGACGTAATGCCGATTGATGCGCCCAACGAACCCCCGAGTATCCCCCGCTCCTCAAATGAGCGGCCAGTCACAGAACTTAATTAACGCAGCGCAACAGACATTGTCTGCGGCCTGAGACTCCGTATCGTATAGCGTCGCTCGTTGAATGACACTAGCGTAAGCATTCGTCAGCGTTGCTGCAGTGCAGTATCGCCGCCGCAGCGCTCGAGTCAACCGGGTCCCGCATGAAAGGAAACAATCGGTGCTAGCTTCTGACGAGGACGGCAGCACATTAGACGCGCTGAAGTTCAGCCTCGCGAGCGATATCGTCGAGATTGTCGTCCTGACCGCGGACGATGCCTTCCTGCAGACCCTTCGCGAGGCAGTGGGCGGCGCAAGACGCCTGTGGCACGTTCCGTCAGCCGACAAGGTGAGCGACCTTCTGGTCGCCGGAGAGGTCGGCATCGTGGTGCTCGACGTGCAGGCGCTGCATGATGGCGCGCGGATCTTCGTGGAACAGATCAAGCGCCAGTTCCCCGATCTCGTGCTCGTCGCCGCAGGCCATCGCGACGACGAGACATCGCTTGCGGCACTGATCAGCGCAGGGTTGGTGTATCGCTTCATCCACAAACCCATGTCGCCCGCGAGGGCGAAACTGTTTGCGGAAGCCGCCATCAAGAAATACGAGGACCAGCGCCGCCGCGCAGCCGAGACGCTGCCGCGCAAAGTGGCCTCGCCGGCCGGTCGTGGTTGGTTTGTCGGCGCCGCGTTGGCGGCGCTGCTGGTCGTGGGCGCGATAGCATGGATAGCGCATCGAAACAACGCCGAAGAGGCGGCGCTGCGCGGCATGAGCGAAACCGCCAAACCCGCCGCGGCTGAATCTCCGATGCTCGCGCGGGCGGCGGCGGCACTGGCCGCGAACCGGCTGACGGCGCCGTCGGGCGACAACGCCTTGGAACTGTATCTGCAATTGCAGTCGCGCAATCCTGCGGACCCCGCCGCCCGCGCAGGTTTGGCCGAGGTTCACGAACGGCTGCTGGCGCGTGCGGAGAATGCGCTGCTCGAAGAGCGCTTGGACGAGGCCGCGGCCGCCATCGATACGGCGCGCCAATCCGGCGTCGAGAGCGGCCGAATCGCCTTCCTCTCCGCGCAACTCGCCAAGTCGCGCGAGCAAGCCAAGACCGCGCAGGCGCAGGTACAGCCGCAGACCCGTCCGCGCAGCACCGAGCCCAAGCCCGAGGAAGACCGCCTCGCACCCTTCCTCACGCTGGCAACTCAACGCATCGCCGATGGCCGGTTGCTGGAACCGGCTCGCGACAGCGCCCGCTATTACGTGCAGGAGGCCCTGCGGGCGGACCCGCAGAATCCGGCGGCGCTCGACGCGAAACGCGCATTGGCGGCGAAATTGCTGGAAGACGCGCGCAGCGCGATCGATCAGCGTGATTTCGCGCGCGCGCTCTTTGTGATCGAGGGCGCCGATGGCATCGCCGTCCCCGCGAACATCGAATCGGTGCAAAACCTGCTTGCCGCCGCGCGCAAGCAGGCGGACGTGGACGCCCGGAGCCAACTCCTCAAGAACGCCAACGAGCGTTTGCTGCAGGATCGGCTGATCGAGCCCGCGAACGACAACGCCAAGTACTTCTATCTGACCTTGAAGCAGCTGGATCCGGGCAATCCCGCGCTGGCCTCGGTGCTGCAGGATCTGGGAACCCGTCTGGCCAGCAAGGCGCGCCGCGCGCTCATTCTTGGACAGCTCGACGCCGCCAAAAGCTGGCTGGAGGAGGCAGGTTCCGTCGGCTTCAGTTCCGCGGAAACCAATTCGGCGCAGCGCGATCTCGACGCCGCCGTCGCCAAGCAAAACTTCATGACGACGCTGATTCCCGCGAGCCAGCTCACGGTGCTGAAGAGCGTTCAGCCTGTTTATCCGATGAAAGCGGTCAAGAACAAGATCGAGGGTTGGGTGGATGTCGAATTCACCGTGACGGAAGCCGGCAAGGTTGGCGATGTCAGCGTTCGCGCGGCCAGCGTGCCGGGTGTATTCGAGGATGCCGCGGTCAAGGCGGTATCGCAGTGGCGCTACAAGCCGCAGTTGCGCGATGCCAAGGCCGTGCCGGTCCGCAGCCAGATCCGCGTCCGCTTTACGCTGCCGTAGGTTTCTATGCGGCCGAGCAGCGCGCGAGCGCGGCGGACGCCGTTTCCTGGGTCAGGGCCCCGATCTCCGCGCCGATGCGCAAATCATCCACCGCGCCAAAGGCGTGCTTGCGCACCATGCCGTGGCGATCGATCAGGACCAAACTGGGTGTGCCGCGCATTTTGTACCGTTCCATCGTGTGCGGAATCGGGCTTGCGGGATTGGGCTGATCCAGGGCAATGGGAAACTTCAGCCGATATTCGTGGATGAAAGCCTTCAGCACCGCCGTGTTGAACGCATCGTGATGTTCAAACGTCGTGTGCATGCCGATCACCGTGACATCGGCGGGCGCAAAGGTCTCGAAGATCCTCTGCGCTTGCGGCACGCCGGAGGCAATCGAGTTGGGACACAGGACTTGAAATGCCGCCAACACCACCACTCGCCCTCGCAGTCCGGAAAGCGCGAGGGGATGATCCGTGTTGAACCAGGTCTGAACGAGCAACTCCGGCGCGGCCGTCGTGGGGGTTGTCATAAATAAATAAAAGCGGTTGGACCCCGGTCCGCACCAGGGGCGCTCGAGACATCCTTGATCGGTTTTTTTTAAAGATAACCTTAAATCGCGCCGGTGGGAAGCGATGAGGCGCCCGTCAGGCGCCTGTCAGAGAATTTCGCGCGACGCGCAGCGCGCCCTAACGATTGAGGGAGGAGCCCATGGAAAGATCTTTTTCCCGGCGCTTGCGTTCGGCGACTTCCTCGCGATCCACGCTGATATTGATTGGAGCCTTGATGCCGATGCGAACCTGCGAGCCGTTGACGGCCATCACCGTCACTTCGACGTCTTCACCGATTCGTAACGATTCCCCAGCGCGGCGAGTAAGTATGAGCATGGGCGCATTTAGTCATGCGCGAAAATGTTTGCCTGTGGGCAATACTTTCAATTCATTGTAGGACTTCACCGACTTGAGGGGATGAGAATCCGGCGAAGGTCACCGGTCGGGTCGGGAGCGTGGCCCCGGTGCCTAGCGTTCGGCGATAACCCGTTCGCTGCTGTCCGGGTTTCCCCAATTGCTGACGGTTGCTTCGTAGAAGGCCAACTCCTGCAGCAGGTCCTCGAGGCGTTGTGCCTTGCCCATGGCGAAGCCCTGCCCGTAGTCCACACCCAAATCCGCCATGCGCACGCGCAACACGTCCGTCTCGACGTACTCGGCAATGGTTTCCATGCACATGACCTTCGCAAGTTGCGCGATGGCCTTGATCATCGATTCCGAGCGCGCGTTGGCGACCGCATCGCGAACGAAGCTGCCGTCGATTTTGATGTAGTTGACCGACAGGTCCTTGAGGTAGGCGAGGGAGCTCACGCCCGTACCGAAGTCATCGAGCGCGAATTGGCAGCCCAGTTCCTGCAGTGTGCGCATGAAGACCTGCGCCTTTTCGAGATTGCCGATCGTGGCCGTCTCGGTCAACTCGAAGCACAGGACGCCGGCCGGCACGCCGCTCGTCTTGAGCTGGTCCACGACGAACCCCAAGAACGATTCGTCCTGCAGCGACTGGCCCGAGAGATTGATGGCGAAACGCGCAAATTCCTCGCCCACCGATGCGCTGTGTACGCCGAGCAGTTCACAGGCCCGGCGCACCACCCAACGATCGATCGTCGGCATGAGCTGGTAGCGTTCCGCCGAGGAGAGAAACTTGCCGGGCGGGATCAGCTCACCGCGTTCCCCGAGCATGCGGATCAGCAGTTCGAAGCGCGGCCGCCCGTAGTTGCCGCGCAGCGGCAGGATCGGCTGCGCGTCGAGGCGAAAGCCGTCGCTATCCAGCGCTTCGCGCAGCTTGCCGATGACCAAGATGTCGGTGTGGCGCCGGATGATGCTCTGGTCCGAGTCCTGAAACATTTCAACGCGGTTGCGCCCGCGGTCTTTCGCGGCCTTGCAGGCGATTTCCGCGGTGGCCAACGCGTGCGCCAGCGGGTTGTCGGAGCGGCCGATGGGCGCCACCCCTAAACACACCGAAACCTCGAATGCACCTTGGCCGGCGCGCGGCACGATGCCTTGCGCGGCGGCGCGAATCTGTTCGGCGATGGCCGCGGCGGCCTCCATGCTTGAATTGGGGATGAGGGCCGCGAGCCGGTCTCCCGAAATGCGCGCCGACAGCGCCGCAGGCGGGAGGGTTTTGGCCATCCGGTCCGCCACACTGACGATGACATCGTCGCCGACGTGCATGCCGAATGTTTCATTGATGACATGCAGCCGGTCGATGTCGAGATACAGGATGCTGTGCGACGTTGAAGCGGCGGCCGCGGCGAGCACGCCGCCCGCGTGGCGCTCGAATGCCTGGCGGGTCATGAGGCCGGTGCTGGTGTCGTACTGCGCTTGAATGATGCTCGTCGAGCGCTTGGCCAGCATTTCAGCGACGCGCGTCTGCTGCAGGTCGAAATCATGCGCGCTGGGCGGATTGAAGAGCGCGAGCACGCCCATGACGCGCTCAGAATGGTGCCGGATCGGGCATGCCAGGATCTTGTACGGCGCGGCAACGTCGGTCGCGACCTTGGATATGTGATTGATGACGATGGTGCGTTGCTGCATCTGCATCCACGCCGTCAAATGATGTTGCGCCCGCTTGAGCGCTTCCTCCGCCATGGGCGCACCGCTGCGGGTCATGGACACGGAGATGTTCTTGTCCGGCACCCAGAGTGCGGCCAGCGCGCACCCCATGCGATCGAGACCGGTCTTCAGGATCTGCGAAAATTCATCCGCGTCGCTCGCCGCAGCCTGGTTGGAGGTGATCTCCATCATGAGTTCGAGATCGCGCTCTTTGACGTTCAGATCGCGTTCGCTCGATCCCAGTTTGGCGCGCAGCGCCAACTCGCGGCGCAGGCACTCGAGGGCCGGCTGGACCAGTTGCTTGATGTTCTGCAACGGGCGCGGCTCGATTTGCGTTCCCGACAACCTGATCACCAAACTGACGAGACCCAGCAATTCAATGTGCTCGCCGCGCACGGCGAAGCTGTAGACCACGCGGTCCGCATCGATGGTTCGCGCAATGCCCGGAAACTCGGCCGTATCGGACAGGGCATTGGCGATCGCGTCGTTGATGAGCTCCGGCTCGTCGCTCAGGTCCACCTCATCCGAGGCCCATACCAGGTTGGAATAGCCGTCATGGATCACGACGCCGCGCAGGCTCGGCATGAGCATGCGCAGCAAACGGCCGTACGGGTCGAATGATGCTTCCGCGGCATGCGTTTCGACGACGTTTGACTTGATATCAAGCACTGAGGCCATCTCGGGACAGGATTGAGGTTATAGCCACGAATCAATGTGCTGGAATCCCTGTCCAGCAGCTTTGACGAGCGTCGCAATTCAACGCAAGATTTGGGAGGATCGTGCGTAGGACAGCGGCGCAAAGCCTGAAAAATTGACAATATCCAGCGCTTCTTGTGATGCACCTCCCGCTTCGCCTTAAGAGCCCGCCGCAGGCTCCTTGGGATGCCGGTTATGGCCTCCGCGAGCGCGTCAAAACCTTGAGCAGATAGCGCCCCCCCGGAATGCGCACCAAGCGGAATACCCTGCGCCAAAAGCGCCGCGCGTCCGCATCGATGCTCGCCAGCGGCAGGTTCTCGTACAGGCGCTCCAAAGGTTCATGCACGATCGCGCTCGCGGCGGAAACACTCGAGGCCCGCTCGCCGGACAGGAAGGTCAACAGCACGTTCTCGGCATTCCAGGCGATGCCGAGGTCGACGATCGGAACCGCACCGAAGGCCTGCGCCGCACCGGGTTCCGCGCCCAGCAGAAACACGTCTATTTCGTGCGGGGCCCGCCGCGAGAGTTGCCACGCGCCGTCGCCCAAGGCCTTCGGTTGAAACGCGCCGGAAAAATTGCGCCGTAACGTGGGGGACATGACAGCATCCTACCCGGGATTGGCCTGGCAACGAGTGCTGTAGGATATTGAAGGTGGATGAACCGATAAAATTGCTTCCCGGCCAAGCCTTGAGCAGGAGCGGCAGACCGCGGCTCGACTATTTTGCCGTGGCCAGCCTGGCATTTCCGTTCATGGTGAACAGCGCCGTGCAAGCGGTGCTGAATGCAACCGACACCTGGTTCATCGGCCGGGTATCGCCGGCCGCCACGGCGGCCATTGGCGCGGTGTACTGGCCCGTGCTGGTCTTCGTGCTGCTGTTGGGCGGCGTGGGTCTGGCGGTTCAGACGCTGGTGGCGCAAGCCTACGGCGGCCGCCGTTATGCGCGGGCGTCGCAGGCCACCTGGACGGCGATGTGGGCGTCGCTGTTTACGGTGCCGGTATTCGCCTCGCTGGCGCTCCTGGGCGGAAAGATTTTTGGACCCTTCGGGCTGCCGGCAGACATTGAGCAGCTGGCCCTGACGTATTGGTTTCCGCGCATGATGGGCGGCCCCTTGAGCGTGGCCCTGTGGGCGGTATTGGGTTTCTTCAACGGCATCGGCCGCCCCACCATTACGCTGCGCATCGCCGCCGGCGTGGCCGTGATCAATGCGTTGCTCAACCAATTTTTCATGTTCAACTTGGGTATGGGCGTCGCTGGCTCGGCGTGGGCAACCAACGCTGCGCAGCTGATCGGTGTCGTGATCGCGCTGGTGTGGTTCCTCGGGCCGGCGACCCGCAAGCGCTTTCGCTCGCATCTCACCATGCGGCTGCACGTCGGGACGCTGTGGCATCAGCTGCAGCTGGGCTTTCCCATGGGGCTGCTCATCGCCGCGGACATTCTTGGGTTCGCGATGTTTCAATTGATGCAGGTGCGTCTGGGAACGGTCGATGGCGCCTCGACTCAAATTGTCATGATGCTGACATCTTTCTGCTACATGCCGGCCGTGGGTATTGCCATGGCGGGCACGACATTGGTCGGCCAAGCGATCGGCGCCCATCACAAGGACTGGGCGCTGAAGGTCGGCAACGGCATCGTCTGGATCGCCGTGCTCTACATGGGGGCGATCGGCGTGCTGCTCGCCGCCTTGGGGCCCTGGGTCCTGCCTTTTTTCACCAATGGTGCGGA
>Ga0210392_10000734_pt1 | contig 18668 bp, 16 predicted proteins | sample IncBWC30OmetaG_FD_161057 | JGI IMG/M metagenome (GOLD analysis project Ga0210392, IMG submission 161057) | Forest soil microbial communities from Barre Woods Harvard Forest LTER site, Petersham, Massachusetts, United States - Inc-BW-C-30-O ...
ATCGAATGCGTGGTGGGGGCGGCGGGGGCGGTGGCGCTGCTGGCGTATCTTCTGACGGCGGGGCGGAGGATTGGTCAAGCCCAGGCAGAGGCGCGGGTTTAGTTTTCAGCTTCGAGCTTCTTGCCCAAGGGCTCACGAACCATCTGCTGTCGGGAATGGGTGGTTGGAAATCGCGGTGCCAAGTTTCTGCTTGCCAAAAGGGGATACGTTCGTGATAGCTTACCGTTAGTGGATACTTACCGTTGATGGATGCGGCGCTACAGACCGGGTTGGACGCGCTGGGGGACTCGACGCGGATGGCGATTTTTCAGAAGCTGTCGGCTGGGCCGCTGGCGGTGAACGAGCTGGCGGGCATGATGCCAGTGAGTCGCCCGGCCGTATCGCAGCACCTCAAGATTTTGAAGGATGCGGGGCTGGTGACGGACAGGAAGTCGGGAACGCGCCGGTATTATGCGCTTGATCCGGAGGGTGTAGCACGGCTGCGGGCGCATTTCGAGGCTTTATGGGACAGTTCGTTGCGGGCGTTTCAGGTTGCTGCAGAAAAAACTTAGATGGGAGAGACTCATGCAGATTTCGAGCGAGGAAGCCGTTGTTCGTAAGAGTGTGCGCGTGGAGGTTCCGATCGAGCGCGCGTTTTCCGTATTCGTGGAGCAGATGGAAAGCTGGTGGCCGGCTAGTCACCATATCGGCGCGACGGCATTTGAGACGATCATCGTGGAGCCGCGGGTGGGCGGCCGCTGGTATGAGCGCAATGTGGAAGGGCAGCAGTGCAACTGGGGGACAGTGCTGGCGTGGGATCCGCCGCATCATGTGGCGTTTTCGTGGCATGTGGGGCCGGGGCGGGAGAGTCCGGAGTGGGGGTATGACGCGGACCCGGCTCGGGCTAGCCGGGTGGATGTGAGGTTCACGGCCGAGGGTGATGGGGCGACGCTGGTCGAGTTAGTGCATAGCGGGCTGGAGCGTCACGGTGCAGGGGTCGAGCAGTTGCGCGCGGCGTTTGAGGCACCGAATGCGTGGAGCGGCATTCTGGCGCTCTATGCGCAGGCAGCGAACGGGAAGGAGGCGTGATGAAGGCTGCGATCTTTGTTCGCGTGGCGGCGGGGTTGGTGTTGCTGCATGCGGTGCTGCATACCGTCGGCGGCGTGTTTGGCAAGGTGCCGGGTGGACCGGCCGCAGTGGCGGTGGCTGCTATGAAGGCGAATCAGTTTGTTGCCTTCGGGAACACGCGAACCTTCTGGGACTTCTACATGGGGTTCGGATTGGGCGTGACGATCTTCCTCACGATGGAGGCGGTTGTGCTTTGGTTGCTGGCTCCGCTGACGGTGCTTCACGGAGAGAAGGTGCGGCCGGCGCTGACTGCGTTTGCGATTGGCTACCTGGTGTTTGCGGTGAATTCGTATCGGTATTTCTTTCTGGGGCCGGTGGTTGCGGAGGTGTTGATTGCGGCGTGCCTTTTCGCGGCTGTGGCTTGTACTCGTGGAAGTGCGGCCGTTGGTGGGGTGTGAGGGGGCGGCATTGGAGGGGTAGCCGGTGGTGGGGGAGGGTCTGCGGGGGAGGTGCGCCCAGAGGTGGTGAACCTGGCGTCCCGGCAATGAGCAGGCGAGCGGGGGAGGACCGGGTCCCCGTGCGTGGAGGTGTAGCGGCATGGGGATCGAACGGGACGCTCAATCTGCATGAAATAAAAGGGGATGATGGGGCCGGCGGTAAAGAGGGCAGAAACGTGGTGGGGGTGCGGTTGACGTGGGGGCTTGGAGGGAAAGAAGATGCATCCGCTGGGCGTGGTTCGCCATCATATAAGTTGACAGTAAGTCACTCACATGCGAATATCGTGAGGGTTGGTCAAGAGATTTGGGCCAGGGCTGAGGTTAGGGCTGCGGCCAAAGGATGAGGTCAGGTTATGGGAAAAATTATCGGTATTGATTTGGGAACGACCAATAGCTGCGTGGCGGTGATGGAGGGTGGAGAGCCCAAGGTCATTCCGAACGAAGAGGGTGGGCGCACAACGCCGTCTATCGTTGCGTTCACCAAGAGTGGAGAGCGGCTGGTGGGCATGGTGGCGAAGCGGCAGGCGATCACCAATCCGGAGAACACGATTTATTCGATCAAGCGCTTCATGGGCCGCCGGCTGAACGAAGTGGGCGATGAGTTGAAGATGGTGCCGTACAAGGTTGTGGCCAAGGGCGACAACATTGCGGTGATCGCGCAGGGCAAGGAGTACACGGCGCCGGAGATCTCGGCGATGATTTTGCAGAAGCTGAAGAAGGCTGCTGAAGACTACTTGGGACAGAGCGTGACGGAGGCCGTGATTACGGTTCCGGCGTACTTCAATGATGCACAGCGGCAGGCGACGAAAGATGCTGGCAAGATTGCGGGACTGGACGTGAAGCGCATTGTCAACGAACCGACGGCTGCTGCGCTCGCCTATGGATTGGATAAGAAGAAGGACGAGACGATTGCCGTGTATGACTTTGGCGGCGGTACGTTCGATATCTCGATTCTTGAGGTTGGCGATGGCGTGATTGAGGTGAAGTCGACGAATGGCGATACGCACCTTGGTGGCGATAATCTCGACCAGCGGATTGTGGACTGGTTGATCTCGGAGTTCAAGAGCGAGACGGGTCTGGATCTGCACTCGAAGGGCAACGAGATGGCGCTGCAGCGGCTGAAGGATGCTGCCGAACGCGCGAAGATCGAGTTGTCGACGGCGCAGGAGACGGAGATCAATCTGCCGTTCATCACGGCCGACGCTAGCGGACCGAAGCACCTGGTGCGCACGCTGAGCCGCGCCAAGCTGGAGCAGCTTGTGGCTGATCTGCTGGAGAAGTCGGTTGGTCCTTGCAAGCAGGCGATGAAGGATGCGGGCGTGGACGCTAGCAAGATCGACGAGGTTGTGCTCGTCGGTGGACAGACGCGTATGCCGGCGATCCAGGAGCTGGTGAAGAAGCTGTTTGGCAAAGAGCCGCATAAGGGTGTGAACCCGGATGAGGTTGTGGCGATTGGTGCGGCGGTCCAGGCTGGCGTACTTGCGGGCGATGTGAAGGACCTGCTGCTGCTGGATGTGACACCGTTGACGTTGTCGATTGAGACGATGGGCGGCGTGGCGACGGCGATGATTCCGCGCAACACGACGATTCCGACCAAGAAATCGGAGACGTTCTCGACGGCGGCTGATAACCAGACCGAGGTTGAGGTTCACGTGATGCAGGGCGAGCGGCCGATGGCGGCGCAGAACCGGACGCTGGGCAAGTTCAAGCTGGGCGGCATCATGCCGGCTCCGCGGGGCGTGCCGCAGATCGAGGTTACGTTTGACATCGACGCGAACGGCATTCTGAACGTGAATGCGAAGGACAATGCGACGGGCAAGGACGCGAAGATTACGATTACGAGTTCTTCGGGTCTGAGCAAGGAAGAGGTCGAGCGCATGGCGAAGGATGCCGAGGCGCATGCGGCCGAGGACAAGGAAGCCAAGGAGAAGATCGAGGCTCGCAACCAGCTTGATTCTTTGGTGTACAACGTCGAGAAGATGCTGAAGGACGGCGGCGAGAAGGTCGAGGCGTCGGACAAGAGCGAGGTTGAAAGCGCGCTTGCGGAGGCGAAGTCGACACTTGGCGGCAGCGATCCGAGCACGAGCGACCTGAACTCGGCGAAGGACAAGCTGACGGCGGCGAGCCACAAGCTGGCAGAGGCGGTTTACAAGGCCAATGCGGCAGGTGGTACGACGGCGCCGACGGATGGCGACGCAGCGGCGGCTGGAACGGCAGACGAGGCGAAGAAAGACGAAGGCGTGATCGATGCGGAGTATGTCGACGCGGAGAAATAAGTCGCGTTGAACTACTAGATGTTGATTTGCGTAAAGGATAAGGAGGGGCTTCGGTCCCTCCTTCTTCGTAGAGGCAGGGATGTGCGCGGCAGGGTGGTACCGACCGCGTGGATTGGACGAAAGTCGGGTTGATGGAAGTGAGTCTGTTGTGGGTGGTTGGATCATCCAATAAACAGGGTGAACGAAGGACCAGGAGGTGACGCGATGACAAACGATAGCGAAGGACGGCAGGACCAGGCGTGGCCTGGGGCGGTGCGCTGGGACCTGGGGGATGCGAGTGTGCATGCGCAGGAGGTTCTGTGGCAGTGCGATGCGCTGCGGGCGGGACGGCTGTATCAGCGGAGTGTGTTTGCGACGCGCGAAGAGGCAGAGGCGTTCGTGGTGAAGATGCAGGAGAGTGAGCCGGACCAGATGTTTAATGTGGCGGCGATCAAGGCGAGCACGGTCTGGAATTAGAGGAAATGCCCCGACGGGCGTTTCGTCGCGTGGCTACGGCCAGGTTGATTGAGTGTTGGTGAGCGGCGGGACTGATGTCCCGCCGTTTGCACGCGCAGAGGATGATGCGAGGTGAGGGTAGTGCCTGAGGGGAATGAGATTCATCGGTGGGCGGAGCGGCATGCTGCGGCGTTTGCTGGGAAGACGGTGAGAATGGATGGGCCGCAGGGGCGGTTTACGGATTGGGATTTGCTGGATGGGCGGAAGCTGCGTCGGGTGATGGCCGTGGGGAAACATTTGGGGTATGACTTTGGGAAGGATCGGATTCTGCATGTGCATTTGGGATTGCAAGGAGATTTTACGGAGGGGTCGGGTGCGCTGCCGGCGGTGAAGGGGGCGTTGCGGTTGAGGATGTGGAATGCTGCGGCGGTGAGGAGACCCACTCCTGACGATAGGGCTGTCATGAATGGGGCACCCAGCGGAGAGGCGCTGCGAATCCAGGTCTCAGAAGCGAGACCTGGGGCACCCGGTTCCGTGGCGACGAAGCGGCATGGGTGGTATTCGAGCGACGATGGGACCGGGCATTTGCAGCCGGAACAGATTGCGTGGGTGGAGCTGCGCGGGCCGATGGATTGCTCGGTGTGGACGGAGGAGATGTGGGAGAGATTGTTGGAGCGTTTGGGGCCTGATCCGCTGAATGGGGATCCCGTCGATAAGGCGCTGGAGAGGATTGGGAAGAGTAAGAAACCGTTGGGGGTGCTGCTGATGGAGCAGGACGTGATGGCGGGGGTGGGGAATATTTTTCGAGCGGAGGTGTTGTTTCGCGCGCGGCAGAGCCCGTTTACTCCGGGGAGGGAGGTGCCGGCGAAGGTGGTGCGGACGATGTGGAAGGAGCTTGAGCCGTTGATGCGGGCGGGGATGGTGGATCGTCGGATTGTGACTACGCTGGCGAAGGATCGGGTGAGCAGGACGGGGCCGGTGCTGGTGGGGGATGAGCACTATGTGTATCGGCGAAATGGGCAGGATTGCCGAGTATGCGGGACGAAGGTGAGGAAGCGGGAGGGGTTCGCGGGGCGGAATTTGTTCTGGTGCCCGGGGTGTCAGGGCGGGACGGAGAGTTGAACGTCTAAGGGACGAAAGGCTATTCACTGAGACGGTGGGTAGAGTAAGTTGGGAAGAAGATATGGCGACGACAAAGACAAAAGATTATTACGGCACGCTGGGCGTGAAGAAGACGGCGACGGCGGAAGAGATTCGCAAGGCGTTTCGGAAGCTGGCGCGGAAGTATCACCCGGACGTGAATCCGGGCGATAAGAAGGCTGAGGAGAAGTTCAAGGAACTCTCCGAAGCTAACGACGTGTTGAGCGATGAGAAGAAGCGGAAGATTTATGACCAGGTCGGCTTCTACTCGGACAACATTGATGCGGCGACCGCGGAGGCGTATGCGCGCGGCGGTGGTGCGCCGGGTGGGGCGGGCGGGTTTGGCGGAGGTGCGGCTGGCGGTGGTGGGCGCGGGCAGGGCGTGCCGTTTGATTTTGAGGGATTTGATTTTTCGGGGTTCCAGGGCGGGGGGAAGGCTTCGTCGCGCGGGCAGAGTGCCGAGGGATTTGGGGGCAGTTTTAAGGATGTGTTTTCGGGGATGTTTGGCGGCGGCGGTCGGCAGGCGAGAGGGCCGCAGCCGGGGACGGACTTGGAATATCAAGTCGAGATTGATTTCTGGACTTCGATTCGCGGGGGGCTGACGCGGCTGGAGATTCATCGCCAGGAGCAGTGTCCTACGTGCAAGGGCAAGGCGGTGCTGGGTGGAAGCACGGAGTGCCCGGAGTGCCATGGGAGTGGGCAGGTGACGCAGATGGGCGGGCGGATGAAGTTCAACATTCAGTGCCCGCGTTGTGGAGGGACGGGCAAGGTGCAGAACGCCTGCCCGACGTGCGAGGGTGCGGGCGTGGTGACGAAGCGCGAGCCGCTGTCGTTCAACATCAAGGCGGGGACGCGGGATGGGCAGAGAATTCGGCTGGCTGGGAAGGGCAATGCCGGGACTGAGGGCGCGCCGAATGGGGATTTGTATTTGATTATTAAAGTCGGGGCGCACAAGCTGTTTCGGCGGGTGGGCGATGACATTCATATCACCGTGCCGGTGACGGCGATGGAGGCGGCGCTGGGATCGAAGATTGAGGTGCCGACTGTGGATGGGGTGGGGACGGAGTCGGGACGCGCTACGGTGAAGATTCCGCCGGGAACGCAGACGGGGCAGAAGCTTCGGATGCGTGAGAAGGGTGTGACCAGCGCTACGCGGGAGGGGCATCGCGGCGATCAGATTGTGGAAGTGAAGATCGTGGTGCCGAAGGTGCAGGATGAGCGGTCGAAGGAGATTTTGCGGGAGCTGCAGAAGCTGAACCCGGAGGATCCGCGGGCGGCGATGCTGGCGGAGGTGTAGTCGCGCTGTTGTCGATGGACTGTCCGGAGGCGTACATGGCTGAAGTGAAGAACGGACGGTTTGCGGCGGAGATCGATGGGGACTTTGTGGTGTTCCTGATCGGGATGCGGATCAACAATCTTTGGGCGGTGCATAAGTGGCTGCCGGTGTCGCTCGCTATGCCTCGGATGCTGAAGGAACTGAAGAAACAACCGGAGTTGGGGTTGCTGGAGGCGAGTTACTTTTTGAGTCCGCCGATTGCGATGACGGTGCAGTACTGGCGTTCGTTTGAGCAGCTGCATGCGTATGCTCATGCCGAGGATAAAGATCATCTGCCGGCGTGGGCGGAGTTCAATCAGCGGGTGGGGGCTACGGGGGTGGTGGGGGTGTTTCACGAGACGTACATCGTGTCGGCGGGAAAGTATGAGGCGGTGTATGTGAATATGCCGCGGATGGGGTTGGCGCTCGCGGGGGAGATGGTGCCGGCGGTGGGGAGGATGCAGTCGGCTAAGGAGCGGATGGGGGCTTCGGGGGAGAAGTAGTGGTGGAGGCGGCTGTTAGCTTTTAGCTTCTAGCCAGACACAAGAGCGGGCGCTCGCTTTGCGAACGAGAAGCCGGTTCCTCGCCGCGCTCAGAATGACAACAAAAAGCAAGGGCAAGAGCGACATCAGAGACAAAAGAAGAAGCAGATCCCTGCGGCATGACAGCTAGAAAGGCAGGGTCGAAAGCACACTACCGAGGATGGACCTCAGCCGCGTGTGAGCTTGAGTTCGCTGGGGGCTTTGGGGAGGATGTGGTGGTTGGTCAGGGCGTTAGCGTATTGGAGGGTTTCGGGGAAGGCTCCGGCGAAGCGGGCGGCCAGCCAGGCTTGTGGGGAGATGGTGATCTCGGCGCGGCCGCAGGCTACGGCGTGGAAGATGCGGTTGGCGGCGTACTTGGTGGAGACGGCGAGGCCGGGGGTTTTGGCGGCGAAGGTGAACCAGCGGCGCTCGAACTCCACGTCGCCGACGATATTGACGTGGTCTTCGCCGCCGGTGCGCATGAGGCCGGGGCAGACGGTGGTGACGCGAATGCCTTTGTGGCGGAGCTCGGCGTGGAGACCTTCGGAGAATCCGACGAGAGCGAATTTTGCGGCGGTGTAGGGGAGCAGGTGCGGGACGGCGATCTTGCCGCCGAGGCTGGCGATGTTGACGATGGAGGGTCCTACGCGGACGGCGGGAGTTAGCGTTGCGAGGGCAGCTTGCTTGCGCATGTGGGGGAGGGCGGCCCAGGTGGTGTAGAGGGCGGCGAAGAAGTTGACCTGCATGGTGCGTTCGAAGATCTCGAGGGTCTGGGATTCGATGGGACCGACGTCGATGATGCCGGCGTTGTTGATGAGGACGTCGATGCGGCCGAAGCGGGCGATGGTCTCGTCGATGAGGCGCTGGGCTTCTTCGGGCTTGGAGAGGTCGGCGGCGACGAGGTGGAAGTCTTCGGGGTGGAGGTGGGGGAACTGGGCGAGGAGGGCTTCCTGGGCTCGTTGGAGTTCGGCCATGTTGCGCGAGACGAGGACGAGGCGAACAGGGTTGCGGGCGAAGCGGGTGGCGATGGCAAGGCCGAGGCCGCGGGAGCTTCCGGTGACGAGGACGACGGGGCGCGGTGCGTTGGGGTCGTTGGGATTTGAGAGGGGCATGAGCTTGCGGTTGCGGACGGCGCGGACGACGAGGACGGCGGCTCCGGTGGCGACGACGGCGGAGGCGACGGCGACGACGGCGATTCCTGCGGCGGTGGCGGTGGCGGCGGCGGCGAGGGTAGCTAGGTTGAGTCGCTTCATATGTGGATTATGATGCCGGACGAGGGAATGGAGTACTCGGCGGAGGGCGAAAGGGGTATTCTGCAGGGGGGATGGCTGCGAAACCATGGCTACAAAGCGAAAATCCAAGGGTGCGTACATGATCTCGGCGGTGGCGGAGATGTACGAGATCCATCCGCAGACGCTGAGGCTGTATGAGCGGGAAGGGTTGCTGCGGCCGTCGCGGTCGGATGGGAATACGCGGCTGTACACCGATGAGGATTTAGAACGGCTGGAGTTTATTTTGAGCCTGGCGCGCGATATGGGCGTGAACATGGCGGGGATTGCGATTGTGCTGCAGATGCGCGAGCGGATGGAAGAGATGAATCGGCAGATGCAGGGGTTTGTGGATTATGTGCGGACGGAGATGCTGACGCGGATGCAGCAGGCGGCTCCGCCGCCGGGGCTGGTGGCGGTGCGGCGGCCGTTTGGGGTGACGAGCCGGGACGCCGCACGGGAGCCGGCGCCGCATGGGACGGGGCGGAAGAAGGTTAGCTAGGGTGGTCGCGTAGACTTGAGGGTGGTGCTGGCTCCGGCGGGGTGCTGGCGCGGGCCAATATCCTGATTGGCTATCTTTGTTCTCGGTCTGGTGCGATGAAGGTTTTGCTGCACGTTGTTTTCTGGGTGGCGATGGTTGGGTCGGTCACCTCTTCGATCTATTGCGGGATGGTGCTGGCCGCGGCGGCGCGGTTTGGTCTGCGCAAGCGGCGGGAGCAGCGTGCTGTGCCGGACTTTCTGCCGGCCGTAAGTATGCTGAAGCCGCTGCATGGGACCGAGCCGGGGATGGAGCGGAATATCGCGTCGTTCTTTGAGCAGAAGTATCCAGGGGAGTGGGAGCTGCTGTTCTGCGCGCGGTTCGAAACGGATGAGGGATTGAAGCTGGCGCGGGCGGTGGGGCAGCGCTATCCGCAGGTAGACGCGCGGTATGTGACGTGTGGGGAGCCGACGCCGAAGTTTCATAATGCGAAGGTGTATTCGCTGGCGAAGATGGATTCGGTGGCGAAGAATGATTTGTATGTGACCAGCGACGCGGATGTGCGGGTGGAGAAGGATTACCTGCTACGCATGGTGCAGAACTTGAAGGATCCGGGGTTGGGGATTGCTAGCTGCATTTATCTGGGGACGGCGCAGCCGGACACGGGCAATGGTGGGCCGGGGTTCGCGTCGCAGCTGGATGCGGTGGGGAAGAGTGTGGAGATGAGCTCGGGTGTGCTGGTGGCGGACATGCTGGAGGGCACGAAGTTTGCGCTGGGCGCAACGATGGCGCTGCCGAAGAAGAGCTTCCAGGAGGTGGGCGGGTTCGATGAGCTGGGACAGTTTTATGCCGATGATTTTGTGATTGGGAATCGGCTGGCGGCGCAGGGCAAGGGCGTGAAGATGGCGACGTACATCATTCGGCTGATGGTGCAGGATTCGCCGTTCTGGCTGAGCTTTCGGAACCAGCTGCGATGGATGCAGAGTACACGGCGGTCACGGCCTTGGGGACATTTGGGCAGCGGGCTTACGTTCGCGATGCCGTTTGGGTTGCTGGGGCTGGTGTGGGGATTGTTGAGTGGGCATGCGGTGTTGGGCGGGGTGTGGCTCGCGGCGATGGTCGTGAATCGGTGGCTGCAGGCAGGGGCGATTCTGGGGGTGCTGGGGGATCCGGATATCTTGTACAACGCGATGATTTATCCGCTGCGGGATGTGCTGGGGTGGGTGCTATGGGTGGGGAGTTATGGTGGGGAGAACTTTTATTATCGGGGGAAGGTTTACAAGTTGAAGGATGGGGGACGGGTGGAGAGTCCGGAATGAGTTGCCAGTTCTCAGTTGTCAGTTCTCAGTTCTCAGTTCTCAGTTCTCAGTTCTCAGTTCTCAGTTCTCAGTTGTTAGTTGTCCGTTGTCAGTTGCGGCAGTGGTTGCCTTTCCTGAGAACTGAGAACGGACAACTGAGAACTTTTATCTGTTGGTGAGGATGGTTTTGTTGCCGGCGGTGGCGTAGGTGTGGACGGTGCCGAAGGGGGAGAGGGTGCGGGTGCGGGACTCGGGGTGGTTGGTGAGGAGGAAGAGGCGGTGGGGGCCGGCCCAGAGGTGGGAGAGCTGGGCGTCGTTGAGGAAGATGTGGGGGGCGTCGGGGTAGAAGCTGCCGAACCAGGGGCCGTTGACGCGGCCGTTGACGAGCAGGATGGGGGCGGCCGATTGCGGGGTGTAGAAGAGCAGTGCGGAGCCGGAGGTGAGCTCGCCGTCGTTGAGGAGGAGGTCGCCGGGGCGGAGGTCGCGGTCGATGGCAAGGGCGAGGTCTTTGGAGCCGAGGATGGGGTAGAAGCGGACCAGGCCTTCGTGCGCGGCGAGCAGGATGGCGGTCATGGCGAGGGCGATGAGGAGGTTGGCGGCGAAGGGGTTGGGCTGCTTGCGTGATGCTCCGCGGCGAACGAGGTAGGCGATGGGGCCGAGGGTGAGCATGCCGAGGGCAACGGCGAGGAGTGGGCCGCGGAAGAAGCCCATGGCGGGGCCGGTGAGATCGAAGAGGTGGCCGAGCGAGAGGTTGTAGAGGTTGGGGTTGGAGCGGAGGACGTCGCTGAGGGTGGTGTTGGGGGTGGGGGCGTGGGCGGTGAGGGCGAGGTAGCCGCAGAGGAGGAAGAGGAGGGTGCCTATCGGCAGTAAGAAGTAAAGCGCAGCGCGGAGTGCCTGCCTGGCTACGGGAGTTTGGTTGCGCAGGCTGGCGTCGGCGGTGGCGAGGAAGCCGCCGACGAGGAGGGCGAGGGCGGGGAGGGCGGGGAGGTGGTAGTACTCCTGGCGGGAGGAGAGGGTGAAGAAGCCGAGGATGATGCCGGCCCAGAGGAGGCAGGAGAGGGCTGCCTCCCGGTCCTGCGCGGACGGCGAGAGTTGAGTGATTGTCGAGGGAGAGAAGTCAGCGTCGGAGTCGAAGCGGAGGCTGGTGGACGGCTTGGGGGAGCGGAGGGTGAGGTAGGCGTCGCGGAGGGCGGCGGGGAGGAAGGCTACCCAGGGGAAGAGCCAGAGGAGGAGCAGGAGCCAGAAGATGGGGATGGGGACCTGGCCGTAGTCGTGGGGGATGCGGTGGCCGAGGAAGCGGGCAATGTGCTCGTTGTAGAGATAGAACCAGGCCCAGCCGGCGTGGGCGGGGAGGCCGAGGCCGGAGGGCATCGGGATGGGTGGATTGCGAATGATCGCGAGGATGTGCCAGGGCGCGGCGATCGCCAGGAAGACGAGTGTCGAGGGAATGAGCTGGAGCTTGTGAAGGAGTTTTAGCTGGTGAGTGAACGCCAGGTAGAGGAGAGCGAAGGCGAGCGGGAAGACGACGCCGATGAGGCCCTTGGTGAGGAGGTTCAGGGCGGTGACGGTGGCGAAGCCGAGCATAGGGAGGAGGGAGGAGTCCTGCACGGAGTCCTGCGCGGACGGCGAGGGTTTGGTTGTGGCTGGGCTGGCCTTCGCGCGGTCGACAGCGATGAGGAAGAGGTGGACGGCCAGGGTCATCCAGAGGGCGATGAGGATGTCGGGGATGTAGAAGCGGGTGTAGATGTAGGGGCCGAGGCAGGTGGCCATGGCGAGGGCGGCATAGAGGCCAGCGCGGTCCTGCTGGTCCTGCGGGGACGGCGAGAGTTGGGTTCCGTGGCTGTAGAAGCGGATGCCGAGGGCGTAGACGGCGAGCAGGAGGGCGAGGACGCCGAGGGCGAGGGGGAGGCGGGCAGCCCAGTCGTGGACGCCGCAGAGGCGCATGGAGCCGGCGGCAATCCAGTAGATGAGGGGGGGCTTGTCGAAGAAGCGGATGCCGTCGATGGTGGGGGTGACGAAGTCGTGGCGCTGGAGCATCTCGCGGGCGATCTGGATGTAGATGGAGTCGACGTCGTCGAGGAGGCCGGGGGTGAAGAGGCCGCCGATCTGGAGGATGGCCCAGAAGGCGACGATGAGGGCGACCGAGGAGGTACGCCAGCGGCGGATGCGCGCTGTGCGGGTGGCCGGGATGGGGGGCGCGGACGTCAATGGGGGTTGCGGCTTTCGTGGTGCGGTGGTGAGAGCTTTTCGTTGTCAGTTGTCAGTTCTCAGTTTTAGTCGAAAATCGACGCCAAGATCAGACATCCAGTAGCAAGCGACTTTGGACAAGAACTGAGAACTGACAACTGAGAACTAAGAACCAGGGGCTAGTGGGCGGTCGGTGATGAGGGCTTTGCCGGAGGTTTGCTGGAGGATGATCTGGCGAGAGCCGAGGAGACGGTCTACGTCGTCACGCTTTTCGAGCGGGACGAAGAGGAGTTTGCGAGGGCCTGTGCCCCATTGGGCGAGGAGGTCGGCGGAGGTGAGGAAGATGGGTGGGGCGTCGGGGAAGGTGCTGCCGAAGAGCATGGAGGTGGTGCGGCCGTCGACGAGGTCTACGCGGCGGTTGAGGTAGAAGGGGATGGAGGAGCCGAAGGCCTGGTCGCCGTAGAGGAGGACGATGTTGTTGGCGGAAATTTGGTGGGTGCGCTCGAGGCTTTGGATGGTCTCGGCGAAATTTACGGAGGAGAGCATGGGGTTGAAGCGGACGAAGGCGATGTGAGCGGCGATGAGGAAGACGCTGCTGGTGGCGGCGATGGAGAGGATGGCAGAGAGGAAGCGGCGGCGGGTATAGAGGAGCGAGGCGATGCCGGGGCCGATGAGGAGGGCGAGGAGGGCGAGGACGGCGGGGAGGCGGAGGGCGGCGAAAGAGGTGCCGGTGAGGTCGAAGAAGTGCGACATGGAGAGGGTGTAGTCGCCGACGTTGCGGTGGGCGAGGAGGTCGCCGATGTCGGGGACGAAGGGGAGGTGGCGGGACGACCAGAGACCGTAGGCGAGGGCGGCGGCGATGGCGAGGCCGAAGACGGTGTAGGTCGCGAAGGTGAAGGTGAGGGCGCGGCGGAGAGTGGGGTCGAGGGTTGAAGCCGAGGGAGGGGATCCCGTGGAAACCCACATCTCAGACGCGAGATGTGGTGCACCCGGAGTGGTGGGGGTGTTGGCAGAGCGTTCGATGGAGGTGAGGGCTGCGGCGAGCAGCATCAGGAGGGGGAGATATACGGGGAAGGTGTAGTACTCCTGGTTGGTGGAGAGGGAGAAGAAGGCGAGGACGAGGGTGGAGAAGATGAGGAGCAGGAGGATGGTTTGATGGCGGAAGGTGAGGGCGGAACTGCGGGTCTCCCCGCTGCGGCCTGCGGCCTCCGGTCGAGATGACAGACTTTTCGCAGGGCGGGCGAGGAGGGTGCCGCGGTTGCGCCAGGCAGTGATGAGGGCGGCGGGGGCAAAGAGGCTCCAGGGAAAGAGCCAGACCAGGTGGAGGGTCCAGTAGAGGGTGGTGGGGAGCTTGTTGTAGTCGCGGGGGATGCGGCGGCCGAGGAAGCGGAGGACATGCTCGTTGATGAAGTAGAACCAGAAGAAGCCGTGGCCGTCGGAACCGCCGGTGTTGCGCAGGCCGGCGAGGATGTGCCAGGGGGCGGCTATGGCGAGGAAGAGGAGGATGCCGGTGAAGGGGCGGAAGCGGCGCCAGTCGGGGAGTTGGCGGGTCCAGAAGAGGAAGACGAGAGTGGTGGCGAGGATGAAGACGATGGCGACGAGGCCCTTGGTGAGGACAGCCAGGGCGAGGGCTATCCACATGAGGTAGGGGTGCTGCGCGGACGGCGAGAGTTTTTCGTCGCCGCGATTGAGGGAGCGGAGGAAGGCGTAGAGGGTGAAGGCCAGGAGGAGGGAGAGGAGGGCGTCGGGGATGAAGATGCGGGTGAAGAGGAAGACGCCGGCGGCGGTGAGGAGGAAGAGGCCGGTGATCAGGGCGGCGGTCTGGTTGAAGGCGCGGCGGGCCCAGGTGTAGCCCAGCAGGGCGAGGCCGAGGATGGTGAGGGCGAGGGGGAAGTGGACGGCGAAGGCGGCGGCGCGTTCGGCTTGCGGGCTTGCGACGAAGGGTCGATGCGCGGGTGCCAAGAGCTTGAGGCTGACGGCGGTGATCCAGTAGGGGAGGGGGGGCTTTTCGAGGTAGCGGATGCCGTCTACGTGAAGGGTGACCCAGTCGCCGGTGGAGAGCATGGATTGCGCGGCCTGGGAGTGAGTGGAGTCGGCGTCGTCGAGCAGGGGAGGGGTGAAGGCGGCGGAGACGTAAAGGAGCAGCCAGAGGCCGAAGAGGATGAGGAGGCGGGTACGTGTTGTGTGGTTGGCGGGGGCCGAGGTTGGAGTGCGGGGTGGGTGGGTGGCAGCCCGCATCTCGGGAGCGAGATGTGGGGCAGCCGGGAGGGTGGCGCTGTTGACGGTGACGGCCACGGGTTCGTGGGCTTGGGTGGAGGCTAGCGATGGTCGGGGAGACGAGGCGTCGAGCGGCATAGGGGGTGGTACTCGGGGTGCGGGTTGAGGGGATGCGAGCCGACCCGCGAAGAGCGATGTTCCTAGCATAGCGAAGCTGCGAAGGTTCCAACGGGCGGGTTGTTGATCGGGTTAACGTACGCGGCCTGTATGGTGGCGGCAGGTCGAGCGGTTGGCCCGGTTTTCCACCGCATTTGACGTGTAAGGATGCAGAAGACGATGCCTACGTTTGCAGCAATCGATATCGGGTCCAATTCGTGCCGGCTGGCGATTGCGTCGGTGCAGGCGCATCGGCTGAAGACGCTGGTGGAAGACCGCGAGGTGACGCGGCTGGGCGAGAGCGTGTTTGAGACCGGCGTGATTTCGCCCGAGGCGATGGCGAACACGATCAAGACGCTGAAGCGATTTCAGAAGGCTGTGCAGGCGCAGGTGGTGGACAAGGTACGGGTGGTGGCGACGAGCGCGGTGCGGGATGCGCGCAACTCGGATGCATTCAGGGCGTGGGTGAAGTCGGCTACGGGATGGAATGTTGAGGTGATCTCGGGACTGGAAGAGGGGCGGCTGATTCACCTGGGGATTGTGACGCACGAGCCCGGGGCGCAGGGCCGGTGTTTGCTGATCGACCTGGGCGGCGGAAGCTGCGAGGTGACGATTTCAGATCACGGACGGATCCAGGAGATGGTGACGCTGCCGCTGGGAGCGGTGCGGCTGCAGGCTGAGTTTCTGAGGAACGATCCGCCCAGCAAGGAAGATGTGGCGCGGCTGCGGAAGTTTATCGATCGCGAGCTGGGGAGGGCGGAACGGAAGCTGGGGCAGCCGAAGGTGAGGCTGGTGATTGCTACGTCGGGCACCGCGGCGGCGCTGGCCGAGGCGAGCAGCGCGCTGCAACTGGGGTTGGAGAAGAAGGGTGTGCGGGCCGGGATCGGGAAGAAGGCGGCGAAGAAGGTTGCTGCGAAGAGGGTGGAGATTCTCACTGCAGAGACGCCGGCGGTGCGCAAGATGGCGGACCGGCTGGCGAAGCTGAATAACGCGCAGCGGGCGGCGGTGGCGGGGATCGGGCCTCGGAGGTCAGAGATTATTGTCGGCGGCGCGCAGGTGTATGCGGCGCTGTTGGAGCGGATGCATTTGCCGGGGTACCGATTTTCAAGGCTGGGGCTGCGGGATGGAATCCTGGCGCAGATGCTGGCGGATGCGGATGTGCGCACGAGCGCGCACCGGACGATGGAGGCTGAGCGCTGGGAGGGAGTGATCGAGGTCTGCCGGAGGTATGGGGTGGATCCGCGCAAGGTGGAGCCGGAGAGGCAGCATGCGGTGCAGTTGTTCGACCAGCTGGAGGCGGTGCACCAACTGCCGGCCGAGTATCGCCTATGGCTGCAGGCGGCGGCCATGATGCAGGAGGTGGGGAAGTACATGAACCACCAGGGGCATCATCGGCATACGCAGTACATTATTGCGAACTCGGAGATCTTTGGATTTTCGCCGGCGCAGCGAGCGATTGTGGCGGCGATCGCGCGTTACCTGGGAAAGAGCCGGCCAGAGCCGATGGATCGGCCGATGCGGTACGTGCCGGTGGAGGAGCAGGCGCATGTGCAGAGCGCTGTGGTCCTGCTGAGGCTGGCGGAGGCGCTGAACCAGGATCGAGCCACGGCGGCGGTGCGGGTGCGGACCAAGGTGTATCCGAAGCGGGTGGTGCTGGAGCTGATTCCGGCGCGGGGTGGGGCGGAGCTGGAACAGTGGTCGCTGAAGAAAGAGGCGGGTTACTTCCGCGAGGTTTTTCGGCGCGAGCTCTTGATTGAAGTGGTGTAGAGGGCGCGGACCACGCGGGGATCAAGCAGGGATTGAAGGATGGCGGTGTTGCGCTGCAGGTTGACGCGGGCGAGCGAGCCTTTGCGCAGGCGGACGCGGGCGGGGGTCGTGTCGGGATCGTCGTTGGTGCCGACGCCGAGCAGGTGGCCGAGAAACTGGGTGAGGTTGGGATTGTGGCCTACGACGAGGACGTTCTCGGAGGCGGAGGACTCGCGCAGCAGGCGCTGGAACTGGGAGAAGGTGGCGGCGGGGGCGAGACCGTTGGAGATGACGATCTTTTGCTCGTAGCCGGTCTCGGTGGCGATGAGCTGGGCGGTCTGCTGGGCGCGCTTGAGCGGGCTCGAGACGACGAGATCGAAGCTGAGATTGAGAGCGTTGAGGACGTGGGCGAGCTGGAGGCACTGGGCCTTGCCGTCCTTGTCGAGGGGGCGCTTGAGGTCGAGGAGCGGATTGGCGCGGCGAATACCGGCGCTGGCGTGGCGAAGGATGAATAGGTTCATTGCTCAGTCGTTGGATGCGGGTGGACGCGGGTTGGGTGGTTGAGGCCGCGGTGGCGGGGGATGGAAGATGCCGGGGTCGGGTGCGGGCAGCGAGGGTGCGGCCGGCTCGGGGTTGGATTGGGGATCGTTGACGGGTTGGAGAGCTGTCTGCATGAGGCTCTGAATTGATTCTAGTGGAGTTGCCAGATTTCTGTGTAAAGAAGACCGCAAAGGAGTTCGTGGCGGGCGATGCGCGTGAAGCCGGAAGAGGCCAGGGCGGACTGGGGGTCGGGGAGGTGCGTGACGCGGAGCCCGGTGAGGATGCGGAAGGCGCGGTAGAGAAAGCGAATGTAGAGAGCGCCGACGGGGCGGAGGAGGGGGCGTTGGGGGATCGCGAAGTCGGAGAGGAGCCAGAGGGTGCCGGGGGCGGTGTGGGCGGCGATTCGGCGGGTGAGGGTGGTGAGTTCGGGCTGGGTGAGGCAGTCGAGGAAGAAGTGGCTGACGATGAGGTCAGTTTCGGGGGCGGGCGTGAGGGTGAGGGCGGAGGCTTGGAGGGTCTGGAGGCGGTCGGCGTGTTGACGGCAGCGGTGGCGGAGGAGAGAGAGCATGGCGCCGCTGGTATCAATCGCCACGGTGCGGAGGTTGGGTTGCTGAGAAAGGAGTCGGGCGAGGAAGCGGCCGTCGCCATCGCCGAGGAGGAGGGCTTGCCGGCGGGGCGGGAGCTGGGGGAGGAAGTGGGTGCGCGTGCGCTGCAGGAGCGGACCCAGGGCGAGGTATTCGGCGAAGCGGTAGATGCGGGCTACGGGGTCGAAGTTGGGTTGGGCGGGTTGCCGGGACGTCATCGAACGAAGGGGAGGAAGAAGAGGGGGGTGAGGAGGACGAGGTCTGCGGCGGCGCGGAGGTGGATGGGGGAGAGGCGGCGGCGGTAGAGGTTGAGGGCGAAGAGGGCGGCGGTGCTGAGGGAGCAGGCCAGGGCGGGAAGGGCGATGGGGAGGGCTCGGCTAACCGAGGCGATGGTGGAGGCGGCGAGGACGACGAGGGCGATGGTGGTGAGGTGAGCGGTGGCCCAGCGGGTGGTCCAGTGGGTCTCCTGTTGCGGAATGTCGTCGGTGCAGGGCAGGTCGTCTGGATCCTGGGGGCGCGGTGTGGGGTGTTCCCAGGCATAGAGGCAGAGGCAGTTGAGGGTGCACACGCCGGCGAAGAGGAAGGCTGAGGGGAGAAGGTTGGGGCGGATCCAAATGGCGGCCGAGCCGAGGAGGTGTATGGCGGCGGGGGTGGGCGTGGTGCGGACGAGGGTGGGGATGAAGACGGCGGCGGGGAAGAAGATGCCGACGGCGAGTTCTTTGGGCAGGAGGCTGGTGGGGCCGTGAGAGGCAGGGCGGATGTGGATGAGAAACATCCAGGCGCCCAGGAGCGCGGCGAGCAGGGCGTAGAGGTGGCGGGCGTCGGGGTCGATGCCGTTGAGGAGGACGGCGAGGGCGATGCAGCCGAAGACGATGACCGTGACGAAGGCGTGGCGGTGGGCGTGGTGGAAGCGGTGGCGGGCTTCGAGGCCAGGGGAAGAGATGCGCGATTCGGGGAGGCGCG
>Ga0210392_10000735_pt1 | contig 18644 bp, 30 predicted proteins | sample IncBWC30OmetaG_FD_161057 | JGI IMG/M metagenome (GOLD analysis project Ga0210392, IMG submission 161057) | Forest soil microbial communities from Barre Woods Harvard Forest LTER site, Petersham, Massachusetts, United States - Inc-BW-C-30-O ...
CCCCTTTGCGCTCACAGATTCTTTGAAGAAGGTACAAGAGCGCCTGGGTCGGATCGGCGGCCATGAAGTGCTCGCCGAACATGCCGTAAGCGATACGAGCGCACACTGACAGGCGAGCAGAGTTCTGGCCACGCACGTCGTAAAAGGCGCCGAGGGCATGCTCGACCATGTCCTCGCCCTCTTCCCAACTTTCCGGAACTTCGGTTTCGCGACCGTTCCCGACCTTGACGATCTTCACTCGCCCGAATCCTCTTCGGCTAAGACCGGCTCGCGGCGCAGCGACCAGCCGTGCAGACGCGCCATCCGGTCGATGACGTCGATGAGCATCACTTCTCGATCTTTTTCCTCAAGATGTGGCCAGCTAAACCTGATGCTCATTTTGATCGAGACGTTGGTTACGATGGCCGCGGCTTTGACGTAATCGCTTGGTTGCACCTGATCCCCCTGCTCAGAATGGAATCTCCGAGTCGTCGTGAGTGGTCGGCCCCATGGCGTCGGGATCGGCGGCTTGGCGGATCTCCTCGGCTTCCTGCTCCAGGTCGACCACGAAGCCCGACTTCGAATATTGCTCCCATAAGCCCCGCATCCGCGCCCCTTCAGCCGGGTCTTGGATGTTGCCGATGTGCTCGTAGTCGTAGGAGAAATAAGGGTCGCCGGTCGGTCCGGTGAACTTCCGCTGAACGATCCGGTAGCGTTGATAGAACTGGTCGATGCCGCGCGCCTTGACCGCCGAGATGAACTTCTGAGTCGGGGTGACGCCGGTGCGCGTGTTGGTGAAGACGCACAGTTGCTTGACGCCGTTCGGTAGGTCGATGACCCACAGGACGTCGTAGGTCAGCGTCGCAATCGGCTTCGAGTTCCGGTCGTCGGGGTTCTGAGTGCCCCACTTGGTCGCGCTGTGGTCGGTCACCAGCTTGCCGATCCGCCATTTGATCAGGTTCGGATTGTTAGGGAAGCGAATGTCGAAAACTTGGTTCGGCACGTCCCAGGAAATCCCGTTCGACGAGCTCGCCAGTGGGCCTTTCTGGCTCTCCGATCCCGGCACTTTCGGCGCCCAGACCTGATAGGATTTGCGCACCAGGATCATCGTGCCAACGACCGAATGACCCAGGCTCTGCTCGAGGATGGTGATCCAGAAATTGCCGGGGGAAGCCCCCGGCGTGCCGTTCATCACTTCCGGCGACATGCCGGCGAGCATCTTCAGCCGCGGCGGCTTGAGGTCGGATGAGTCGATGTTGCCGAGGCTCGCCCCGGTCGAGGCCTTACGCGCCCAATCGGGCACATTGGTGCTTTCAGGAGTGGTGAGGTCAGTCGGCATGATGCGGTACATCCCTTCGCGATAGCGATAGTGAGGTCGTTCGAAGTTCATCGACGTCAGTTTTTTCGAATACTGACGTAGGGCGTCTGGCTGACCTTGAAGATTTGCTCCGGTAGCGGCCGGCCGGCGTCGTACTCGTCCTTGGCGTGCGCGCCCATAGTCATCGGATGCACGGTTTCCTTGATCATGCCGCCGTTCTGGGTCTCGCGCAGATACTGCAGCGCCTGGTCTGGCTTGAGCATCGAGCAGGACCAGCGGTCGTTGACCGTCACCAAGCCGACGTCGTCGACTCTGACGCTCTTCACTTGCTGATTGGTGAACATCGTTGGGATCAGCTCGCCCGACAGGACGTCGATGTGCTTTTGCACCTCGGAGAGCTTGCTTTGCAGGTCCGAAACGGTTGCCTTCAATCGGGCGAAGTAAGTGACGGTTTCGGGAACGTTGTTTCGGCTAAGGACCTCTTCGGTGTCGCGCTGGGCGCGCTGGAGGAGGTTGTCGAGGTTCCTGGCGACATATTGCGCCGAGGTCAGGGTGTCGAATTCCATAATTTTTCCTTTCGAGATGGAGCTCAAGTCTCCAACCGAGGACAGAAATATGTGCGATTGACGGCACTGTCAAGCCCATTGTAGGCTATCCACAGGAGGCCCCGATGTCAGTCCTGACCACCCTCGCCTTGATGGCTACCGCCGTTGTCGCCAAGCTGCGCGATCCCGAAGTCGCCAAGCTCAAGGCGAAGATCGATGATCTCGAAAGCGAGCTGGAGGACGTCCGCAGGACACGCGACGGGTGGCGCGCTTTGGCCGAAAATTGGCGTGAGCGGGCTCTTCAGCTGGCGGAACGGCAACGTCCGCAGCACCATATCTCGGAAGCGATGCGCCTGCAGGCGCAAGCGCAAATGCAAAGCGCCCAGGCGCAGCAAATTAACATGATGCAGAACGTGATGAACCAGCAAAACCCAGGTCTCCTCGCCCAGTACGCCCAGGCGAATTCCATGTTCTGCAATTGCGTGCCGGCGAGGCACGACCTGTTCAGAATCGGCTGACCGCTTCGAGCGCATCGACCAGCCTCATCCAGCCGTCCGCCTCCTCGCGCCGATCATGGCGAATCGCCCGCATCGTCATCCGCTCGGCAATGCGCTGCAGGACGCTAAGCACGGTCTTGGGCTGGTTGGCTTCGATCAATTCGGTGACAAGGAGGACGAGGGCCGCTTTCTCGGTAGCGGTCAGCACCTCACGCCGTGAGGCCTTTCACCGCCCACATGATCGCCTCCTCCACCTTCGTCTTGGCAAGCGAAGCTTCGCGCCCTGCCGGGACGCAATCGTCAATCTGGCGCATGAACATAAGCCCCAAATCCTTGAGGCGAACCATCGCGGACTTTTCAGCCTCGGTCAGCACCCGATATTGATGCCTGACGTCGTTGTTGACGACGCGCTCGTCGCTTTCACTGTTCACCCGGCCGAAGCTCACGGCGCTGTCCTGTGTCTCTGGGCGCGCGTCATATTCCCGCGCTTCACACCAAGCTTCGTAGGCTTGTTTGAGCCTTTTTTGAGCGCGCCAGACTTCTGCAAGGCGCTCGTCCCGATAGCAAACGCGCTCGATGTTCCCCAGCCCTTCGCCTTTAGCTGCTTGACCGCTTCGTCCAGAATTTTCGGCATTCATGCAACCGCGATGGCGTTAGAGAGGCTGGCCGGCGTCGAGCCCGCGGCGTTGTGCGCGGTCAGCTGCATGGTGATGTTCGTGCCCGAATCGGCCGCTACTAAGACATGGGTCGCTGCGGTTGCGCCCGAAATATTCACCGCGCCGCGCCGCCATTGATACGTGTACGAAGTCGGGACGTAGGTCCAATTGCCGTGAGTGGTGGTCAGGGTCGAGCCGACTGTCGCCGTGCCCGAGATGACCGGCGGCGAGGTCTGAACCGGCGGCAGGACCTTCGAAAGCTCGGCGGTGATCGCGTTTGACATGGCGAGCGGCGTCAGATGACCGGCCTTGCCGCGATTGATCACCAGCAAGACATTGTTGGCGAATTTCGTATTGGTGCGGCGCCCGGGTCTCAAGCCGGTTGGCGGCTTCTGCAGCGTGGCGTCGCGGCGGGTGGTGTCGGTATTGAGCGCCGCGGCGATGGCGTTGAGCTCGGCTGCTCGGTCGCCTTTGTACCATTTGTCGCTTTTGACCGCGAGCAGGATCTTGTTGGTGAAAGTCCCGATGTCGTAGCTCATTTACCTTCCCCCGAAGACCGGGCCGGGCGATGGAAACCCGACTCCGGGTCCATGGATAGCCCAGAAACCAGGCCCCTTATCCGCCGGGAATCCGACTCCTGGTCCTTTGACAGCCCAGAACCCGGGTCCCTTGGCCGCCGGAAGCCCGACTCCGGGTCCAGAGAAGCTCCAAAATTGACCGCCAGGATCATTTGGCGCTTGCGCTCGATAATGGGGCGGAGGAGCGGCAGCGCCGCCACCGCCGCCGCGGGCCCCGCCGCTGTAGCCGAGATTATAAGACGGCGGGGCAGGAGGAGGCGGCCGATAGCCGGAAAGATCGAGCGCGGTGCCGAGAGGCGTTCCGCCGCCACCTCGACCGCCCCCGGCGGCGTCTGCATTAGGTCGTAAGACCATGGTGAACGGCGAATTTGGTTGTTGACCAAGCGCGGGATTGGCAAGCGCGCCCTGCGGGGCTCCCCCGCCCATCCGCGCAGCTGCGGCTGCGGCGACGCCCTGCGGATCCCACGACCTGGCGTAACCGACGCCCTGCGGATCCCACGGATTGCCATAGGGAGGCTGACCTTGGGGAGCTGCCGGCGGCGCGGCGGCTTGCGGGCCTTGGCCTAGCCCTGGCGGCCGAGGTGGGGGCAACGGCGCCCCAGGTGGAGCTTGAGCTGTCGTTTGCGGCGAGGGAGGAGCAATCGGACTATTGACGTTGCTGTTCGCCCCGCCGGGGGCGTAGCCCAAGCCTGGTACTTTGGTGAAGTCAAACGGATTGTTGACTTGCTTCATAATCGCGGGGCTAACCGGCTTATTGGCGGTTATCGAACTTTTGCCGCCGCCATAGCCGCCGCCGCGGAACATGTTGCTCGAAGTCGGTGGGGCGCCGCCAAAAGCCGCGGTGAAGGCATTCGGGCTGGCGTCGAGGCCAACGCCGTTCAGCGTTACGCCTGGAACCGGCGCGGGACCCCCTGGTGTCGGGGCTGGAGTCGGCTGCGGAGCGGCGGCCTGTGGTTGCGGAGCAGCGGGCGGCGGGCCGCCAGGGAAGGCTTGCGACGGCTGTTGGACCGGGACGATCTGTCCGGTAGTCGGGTCAACGGTAAAACCCGGCGGCGCGTCCCAGGGATTAGCCATCAGCGTTCCAGGGGTGTGACGCCAGCGACCTGTTGCGGCCGATCAGCAGGATCGCGCTCGTCACGCGCGGCGACCCAGTTGGCGATCCCTATCTCTTGCATCTCGCGTGAGCGTTTCAATTGCTCCTGGCCGACCGTCACGACCTGGCTTTCGACAGCTTCGCTTTCGGGATCGACCGGAACGTCGGGCCACTGGTTGTCCTCGACGCCGGGGAGCTGCCCGGGGGCGCGATCTCCGAGGCGGCTGGGCGACTGCTCCAATGGAGGCAGCGTACGGGGTGCGGCTTGAACGGTGGTGTGAGCGGTGCGCTTGATGGTCGCCATGGCGGGCTCCTATCGGCTTGGCGGAACATCCTCCAAAGCGCGCAACTTTGCAATTGCCATCAATCGTTCTTCGCCGGGTGGACATTCAGCCCATTCGAGCGCCGGCAGCGGAATATCGATTCGTTCGCGGAACGTCTCATGTCGGAATGAACGCGTTGGAAGCGGAGCCAGCGCGGTGAAGCACTTCTGCGGTTTGGGATAATGCCAGACGCGATAGATGTGACAGGCGTCGGCGGGCGTGGCGAGGATCAGTAAGAGTCCGGGCCCATAGCATCGGGATCGTAGGGTCCGCGGTCTTGCCGTTGGTTTTTGTTGTAGCCCCGCCACTGTGGCGCCCCTTCGGTCGACCGGATGTCGTTCGCATCAAAGTCGCCTGGTTTATAGTCCCAGTTCGGCGTGATTGGCAAACTGTGCGCCTCGCTCATCAACTGCACCGTCTTGCCGTAACCCCAGGTAAACTTGCGGATGTCGCCGCGCACCACTTCGATCACCCCGGCGCGCTCGAATTCCATCATCACCTGGCCCGCCTCGACCTTGCTGCGCCGGCCGTCGACGCGAAAGATGGCGTCGCGCAGATTGGTCGAATTGAACCATGCCATCAGATCCTTGTCGTTGAGCACCCGTGCGTCGGCGACGATAGCTCGCGCCACCTCGCGCGCCTTCGACATGGTCGAGCGTACGATGTTCTCGTCGTTGCGCGAGGAATATTGCAGGTTTTCGAGTTCGCCGCGGGTGACCTCGAAGTCCATGAAATAGCGCATGAGGTGCTGCTTGAATACAACCGCCTCCAACGCCTGGACGAATTCGGTGTAGAACGGCTTGAGACTGTTTGACCAATCGAGGAATTCGCGGTCGGTCATCCGCTTGTTTTCGCCGGTCCACGACATGATGAAGAAAAACGCCCGGTCGGCGGCGTCGACCGGCGAAAGCCCGATGTCGGGCGAGTTGGAGGCGATCAGGAGCCGAGTCGGGACATAGTAGTCTCTCTGATGCCCGAACTTGACCTGGCCCGAGACGTAGTCGGCGCGCACCAGTTTCTTGATGGTGTTGATCGCCCCGACCGATTCGAGCCGCACCTCGTCGATGAAGGTGATCAATTTGCTCAAAAACGGAGTGATGACGAACTTGTTTTCGGTTAGCGCGTCGGCCGCGGCGCCGCCGGCCATGATCCCGAACAAGGCCTTCATCAAATTGTCACCGAACAGACTTTTGCCGATCCCCTGCCCGCCGACGATGATCGGGCAGACTTGCGGCTTGATCTCGGGGCGCTGGGCGATAAAGGCGACGAACTGCTTAAGCCACTTGATCTGCTCGTCCTTGTCCTGGGTCAGGAGACCGAGCATTCGGTCGAGCATGGTCACCGCTCGACCCATGATCGCCGCATCGATAGTGGCGACCGGCTTGATCACGAAGCCGGGAAAAACATTCAAAACCCGGTATTCGTCCGGATGCTTATCCTCGCCGTTTAGCAGCCCGTAGACCGGGGAGTAGCGCAGGATGGACCCAGGCTCGTAGCCAGGGCGAAACTCCCGGTGCTGGACATCGGTGCGCAGCGAGGAGCCGGCGTAGAGCTTAAACGGGTTCTGCGGCTTGCCGGCGACGAAGATGATCTCGTTTTTGTGCCGCCGCTCCAGCTCGTCAACCTTGTGTTCGTGATGCAGCCCTTTGAGCAGCTCATCGCAATCGAGAAAGTTATCCATCGTCCGGTCGTAAATGTAGAGCTCGCTCATCCGCTCGACCGCATCGATGTCGAGACCGGCGCGGAAGGCTCGCCGGATGCCGACCTTGGCCTGTGGGCCGAATAGCGTCTCGATAGCGCCCCAACCCGGGACGGGCGCGGTCGAGCTGCGCTCTAACGCCGCTTCGGCGTGCAGGAAGGCGACGCCAAGATCCTTGCTTGCGCCCATCGCGCCAAGAAAGTTGAGCAGCTCACCGGCGGTCGGGGAATCCTCGATAGGCGACCAGCACACCCCTTCGAGGCTCTTGCCGCGCGCGTTGATGTCCTGGCCTTCGCGGATCAGTCGAGCGACCCAGCCGCCCATCACCCGCGTTAGGCTCTCGTCCCATTCTTCAAGCCCGTCGAGATAGTCGTTGATCCAATAGGCTAAAGTGGCGAAAGCGATGGCGCGACAAATAGATTTCATATTTGTCGCGGCGAGTTCTCTAACTTCGAGATCGTCCAGCCCGGTCTCGGCCGTCTCGGCCGCCGGCTTGCCCCACGGGCGCCAGACGACGAGCTTCTCGGCGAAGATCGAGCCGGGAAGGGGCTTCGAATCGTGCCAGATCGCCTTCGAGCGTGCGGTCGGCATGGACGAATAGGCGAATTTGGTCTCGACCCAGCGGCCGTTCTTGTCGGTGTGGCCGCGCGGCCAGAGCTCGCGCCAGCGGTCGATGGTCTCAGGATCGTCAATTCTCAGGATGATGGAGGTGATGAATTGACTTCCGAAGGCGGCGCGGGCGTCGATTCGAAGCTCTCGGAAAGCCTTAAATAAGAATCCGAGCCAGATTTCGTCGGGCGCTTGGATCTGCAGCTCGATATGCCCGTTGACCAGGCGGACGGCGAGATTGCGCTCGTCATCCTCGTTCGCCCATTCGTTAGGGTCGGTCTTGAGCCCGTCTGGCGGCCGGATCGCGTCGTCGGCGCTTGGCGCTCTGCTTTGCGGGCCTAGCCAGACTGCCGGGGCATTTAATCTCCTCTTGGTGATGAAATCGACGGTTAAATATCGCTGTATTCGGGTTGATTCCCACGGCATTTGGCGCACCTGTGGGTCGAGATTTCTGCCCGATTCAGCGTCCTGTCAAACCGCTCATGTGGACAACGTTGGATAACTCCACTACATGTAATGTTGGCCTACGCACCTGGGCTAAAACAGACCATTGGGCCTCCTGCTGCTTGGCGTTGCAGGGGGCCCTTTAATATAAATCCTTGCCTTGCCCAGCCGTGCCTGGCCACGCCTGGCCACGCCTAGCAAAGCCAGGCACAGCATCGCCAAGTTCCGCTCTGCCGCGCCCTGCCCCGCCCTCGCCTTGCTGCGCCATGCCGCGCGTTGCCACGCCGTGCTTCGCCATCTCATGCTATGCCACGCCAAGCCTTGCCCGGCCGCGCGATGCGTTGCCGAGCCAGGCAGAGCCACGCCGAGGCTTCGCGCCGCCATGCCGGGCCGTACCTTGCCCCGCCACGCGCCGCCGGGCCTCGCGTCGCCGTGCTTCGCCAGGCTTTGCCCAGCTAAGTTGAATTATTCCGCCGCTATATCAAGCGTTTGCTCAACGATCTCCCAATGGTCGACGCGATAACGACCGTATGGACCTTTTCGCGCCGGTCGAAAATCACCGAGCCCGATACGATTGCCAGCGTCATCGACAATTTGTCTGAAGATGCCTGGACCGAGAAGAGTGATGTCGAGGTGAACGATGAATTCCAATCTCCAATCATCAAACATCGGGCGATGACAAAGGATACGCCCTTTTGTCGAAGGGTTGACCACAGGACGGGTGTCGACCTTCCAGCCTTGTTGATGGATGACTGGAATACTAATGCCTTCGATATCAAGGCAGGAAAACATCATTGACTCTTCTTTAGTCGTGATTTGTTTTTTTCCTGCCTTATGAAATCGACCGCCGTCTACAATACTGCGTAATAAATTAGGCTGTGGAACCATTATTTTACCGTCGAGGCCTACATACAATTTACTTTCACAAATTTCGAGCGGCGTTTTGCGTCCAGCCGCAGCTGAACTACCTCGGACGCCGCCAGAAGCGATTAATGCGGCTTCATCAGAAAATTTATTCATGATTAGTGGCGTAATTCCAGTAACAGCTATTTTGATCTCCACTTTATCTTTCCTTCTGTAGACCCATGCCTCGCTGAGCCACGCCCAGCACCGCCTAGCCAAACCGTGCCGAGCTACGCCCGGCCACGCCGTGCTTGATCTACATAAATCCGATCTATAGTGACGTCAAGACGCTTTCTTGCTGTCCTTGAGCACAAAATCACCGCGCAGTTCGTCCACGATGCGGCGGATCAATTCGCTGATGCTCAAATTGCGGCGCGTAGCTTCTTGGTTGAGCCACTGCGTCGCCGCGTCGCTAAAATTAATGGTGATTCGTGAAGTTTTGGTTGTCATAAATCCATGCCTTGCCTAGCAACGCCGTGTTCGGCCGTGCCACGCCATGCTAAGCTTTGCTTCGCCGAGCAGAGTTAAATTGACTCATTAAATCCTTGCCTCGCTGCGCTCTGCGCCGCCCGACCACGCCTCGCGACGCCAAGCCTTGCTTGGCCCCGCCGCGCCATGCCATGCTGAGCGCTGCCTCGCGCCGCCCGGCCCGGCTGGGCATTGCCAGACCACGCCACGCCTAGCTTCGCCACGCCACGCCTAGCCTCGCGCCGCCCGGCCCAGCCACGCCTTGCCCAGCCTTGCTACGCTTGGCCGTGCAGAGAATAGCTCTATAGCTGATTTTTAGTAGAGTTGTAAACCTCAAATTCTGATCGAGCGCGCAAAGCCTCACTCGCCGCTTCACAGTATTTCGTCCATTTCGCCGTAGCGAGGTTAATTTGTCGCGTTTCCGGCTTGTCTTCGAACCCCTTTTCTAGACACAGTATTTTGTCCTCGACGCCAGTAATGCGCCATTGCTCTTGATTCAGGCTCAACCAACAATGATCGTCACTTTGAAAGCCGCCGCTTGGATCGCGAGGAACATCTTTGTGCAGAAAGCGAGCAGGGAAAATCCCGATCTTAGCGAGTCCGATGATAGCTTCCGGCGCCGACGCTGGCTGACGTTTGGCCTTCCCCTCGCTCTCTTTCCAGACGAAATGGAAAATCCTCCACTCGCGCATGACGGCTTCGAACGCCGAGTCCTCCTGCAAGTACCGCGGCAAGCGCGGCCAGCGGAGGCAGTGCTCCGCAAACCGGGCTGACCAGTCGGGCTCTTCGAGCTCGATCTCGCCGGCTTCACGCGGGGTCACGCGCAATCGCCCTGAGATAGTCGGCGCGCGTCGGGGTGCATGTGCAGCGTGTTTCGAAGTTCGCATGCTCCATCAGCCATCGCATCCGATGGTTCATCAGCTTCATCGAGGCGAGCATGTCCGTCGCGTGCCGACGCGCCGCCTTCAGGTCGCGCTTAAGCTCGCGGATTTCGGCTCTTAGCTCGGCGTTTTTGACTTCGAGCGGCTTGCGAATCTTTTTGATCGGCTGAACCAGTTCGACAATCGCGTTCATCTTTGATCCTCCGTTAAAGCCATGTCTCGACTATCTTGACGTCGTCGCCCTCCCGCCGGCCGACGCACACCAGGCCGGCGCCGCGGAACACCTCACGCAGAAGCCCGAGATCGCCGCCCATCAAGTTTTCGGTCGGGCCGCCGGGAACCTCATGTCGGCGGGCGACGATCTCGTCAGGGTGGTCCTTCGGCTTGTCGTAGATCGTCCACAGCGTCAGTTTGCCGTGGCTGGCCGCTTCCGCCTGAACCGAGACCACCATGCGGGTCAGATCTTCGATATCGGCCATCCGGGCCCCGACAGGCATAACGGGCATAAACCTGATCCTTTTTAAGCCTCGCCATCAATGATCGCCGCAAAGGGCAATCCCATGCCGCTTTAATTTTTTCGTTCCGTTTTTGTAATTGTTCTGGTGTCAAATCCTTGCGTTGCCCCGCTTCGCTGAGCCCCGCCCTGCTTCGTCGCGCATGGCCCGACCGCGCATAGCCCTGCTTGGCCTCGCCCTGCCTTGAATTAACGCCGTCTCCGTTCCTTGCGTCGCGCGGTGCGCTGCAGCTCGGCGTTGACCCGGGTGAGGATCTCGTCGGTCAGGTAGATCGCCCTGGCCTCGTCGCGCCCGAGCCGGTCGATTTCCTCCTCGACCTCGTTCACCTGCTCGCCAGTGGTCGGATAGGAGTCAGCCTTACCCGTCAGCGATTTGTAATAGATGGTGTTCTTCGACACCCCGAATACGCGGGCCAAGACGGGGCCGCTGACGCCCTTCCGATTGTCGTAGAGCAGATTGATCGCCACCCGGTCGGCAAAGGTCAACGCCCTAACCTTGCGCCGGGAACGGGCCATTAGGGCTTTATCCAACTCGATACTCATCGGTTCGTCCAAGTTTGTGTCCCTCAGTGCTTTAGCAGGGCGAGCGCGATGGCGCCCATGACAATTCCGAGCAGCACCCAGGTCGGCGAGCGCCTAGCAAGCTGCCATTCAGCGGCGCGCACCAATTGGGCGAGGATCTGGTTGAGGGTCATTCTGCCTCCGGAAGCTCGGAGGCCGGTCGTTTCGTCTGATCGGAGCTTTTATAGCGGGTTCCCATTCGACGTAGACGGTCAAGCTCCTCGGGACTCACCTCTCGCTTTTTGGCAATCCCAACATATCGACGGATAATCTCTGCTTCATTGGGCGAGGGGAGGTGGTCGAGAAACAGCATTCCCTCCTCGTCTCCGTCATTGGTCGGATCGGTAAAGGGGGCGAGCGCCTTTTTGGCGTACGACCATTCCCTAACCGACTCGCATCCGATGTAAATCTGAAATCCAGGCGTATGGGGCCGATCAAGCGTTCCTGGGATTGCGTAAATGTGTCCGCGTTTACCATTGATGCGCCAATCACTGCATTCGTCGCGGCGCAAGGCATTGTCCCGGCTCAGGAGAGCTTCGGCCAATTTCAGCAGTGCAGGGCGCTGAACGACAGGCGGATAGACGTCGCTCACTTGATCGGCCGGCCGAAGGCGCGGGCGATCCGTTTGCGCTCGGCGTCCAGAAAGTCGATGGCGTCGGCGTTGTCGACCATGGGAATCTCGGACGGCTTGATCCGGTCCTCGGCGGCGATCTTCCGCTCAAGGTCGGCTATGAGCTTATGATCGATCTTGCGGCGCGCGGCGCCGTATTGGCTCTGCCAAGAATTAGGTTTCACGCCGGTATGCTCCAAAAGGCTGTAGACGTAGATCACGCAAACGATGAGCAGGATCGCCCGTTTCATTTGACGCCAGCGAGCTCCATCAGCTTGGCGTGAAAAGGCTCGCTCGCCTCTTTCAAGGCCTTATCGAGCTTCTTCAAATCGGCCGCCGAGATGTCGTCCTGCCCATCCGCCGACCAGTAATCGATCATGGCGAAATGGTATTTTTTCCACATTGCGCCTAGCTCGGTGGCGTCGAAGCGTTTGACGCGCTGGTATTCGTCCTCGGTCAACGGATGTCCTCCTTGTGCTTGCGGCACAAAATGATCAGCTGATGGCTCAGTCGTTCGTGCAATTGGTCGAGGGCGGGCAAGAGATCGCGCCGCACACAGCCGCCCTTCGGCGCGCGGATGTAGGTCTGCGCCGCGATCTGGATGTCGCGCGCGGTCGCTTCGACCGAAGCGGCGATGGCGCGGGCATCAGTCAACGCGGGTGACTTCCCAACTGTGGTCGGGCTGCAGGATCAGCAGGAGGGAGCAAAGCGGGTAGTAGTAGACCTTCTCTTCGCCAATCTGTGTCCACGCCGCGGGCACGTAAGGCGGATCGCCGGGAAAGTGCATGATCATGGTCATGCGGTTGAGCTTCATGCCTGCGATGGGCCGAAAACCGCCGCCGTGGGCGTAGCGGTCCTCCAGCTGCGCTTTGACCGGCCGCTTATCCTCGGCGAGCAGGATGTCGGGCAGGAAGCCGAGCCAGGACGGATGAAAGGCCTTGTCGATAGCGGTCCAAACCGTGGTCATGGCGTTTTCCTTACGGTTGTGATGTCGTTCCTACTCAGCGTGCGAGGGTGCGCCATCGCTGAGCAGGGAAGGCATCACCTCCTCTCTCAGGCGTCGTAATCGCGGTGAAATTCGAAATCACCGCGATCCGCGGCCTCGTCGTCGTCCGCGCCGCGGCATTCGGGGCAGATGTGGACGTCCATGCCGCGCCAAGTCTGGTCGCGGCAGTCGGTTTTCAGTTCGCCGCAGCAATCGCAGCAGCTGGCGCGGTCTTCGAGATCGAGGGCGGTCATGAGAATAATCCTTCGATGAGCGCGCGTTCGCGCTTGGTGACGCGCGGGCCGGCCGCCTTGAGGGCGCGCTCGATGCGGGCCTTGCGGAAGATCGCGCGCGCTTGAGCGCGCTCTTGTTCGCGCGCCCTGATCCAGTTCTCAGCGCCATTGCTGGTGGCGAAACCGGCGACGAACACGCCTTTATCGAGCACCAACCAATCGTGCTCGGCGTGAGCGGGAGTGTCGTTGAATTTCAGCGTGAACATGATTGCACCTATGTTTGCCAGGGGACCAACCCTGCTAAGAACCATATAATGGGCGCGTTTGCGCCTGTCAAGGACAATTATCTGGACTTTTCTAGAAATCGTTGCGCCTCGCGAAAGACGGCCTCCGGTTCGGTCGCTTGGATTTCGCGGTTGAGCAATTCGACCGTTAGTTCGCACATGTCGGCGGCAAACCAGCGGCCGTCGGTGGCGCGCCAATCGCCGTGTTTGTGCTTGGTCCAGTAGGCGACCAGCATGCGGGCTTTGACGTGGGTGCGGGCATCTTCGGCGCGTTGGGCCTTAGCGGCGCGCTGATGGGCGGACTTATCGACGTTGTGCGGGCGGGTTGTCATGCGCGTTGCCTTCGGGGTGAGGGAACGCCGTGGCTTTCGTGAGCGCCGTCGAAACATTCGGAGCTTGTTCGCCAGCGGGCTTCCGACCAGTGCTCCCAATTATCGTCGCTGCGCCACGCCCATCCGGCGGGCAGCGGCCGGGTTTGCTCGCCGGTTTGGTAGTCGGCGGCAAGATCGTCGCCAGCTGCGCGAAAGGCGATCTCGATTTCAATCGGTTGTTTCTGGTAATTTTCGAGCCAAAATTTGCCTTCGTATTTTTGGGCTTTGTTGTCGGCGAGGCGGGTTTTGATATCGGTTGCGTCGGGGACGCCCATGCGGAAGCGGGAGATTCGTTCGTGGATGGCGTGGGTGTAGTAGGCCTCGCCGAAGGCCTCCTCGCCGAGTTTATGGAATTCCTCGGCGATCCGGCGGTAGTGGCGGCTTCCGGCGCGGTCGCAATGGCTAAGCAGGCTGGTCGACGAGACGGACAAGCCGAAGGCTTTGGCCACTACGGTGCGGCTGAAGCCTTGTTGGAGGGCGTAGAAGGCGCCGCACAAATCGGCGAAGCGCATCCGGGGCCCCTTGTGAAGGGGAGACTCGGCTATCATGAGTTTTAGCTTTTCCGTAGGCTTTAACATATTTGCACCGCTTTCTTTGTGGAGAAATGTCAATATTGCTAACTTAGCACATAGGAGCTTCTACAATCAAGCCGTTTGCAAAGCTATGCGAGCATATCACCCGCGCGGAAAAAAGTGTCGAAAATAACAGTGTTTACCAAAATTGGTAGTGTAGAACTAGCTCCGCATTTTTCCGCATATATAATAGGCCGAATACCTTTGTACACGGAGTTATTTTCTAATTTGATATCATTTGCACTCTGGGGGAGATTTGGGGTTTTCAGGCCCTCGGTTCGGTCCGCCGGAGGCCCACCTTCCCACAAAAAAGCCGGGGTGATATACCCCGGCTTTTTCGAACAAGTATACAGTTGGCCTACCGGAGAACAAAGCCCGATTTATCCCGCTTGGCGCGGTTTCCTTTTGGCTTCAGCCAGACCACAACGCCCTTTGGATCCAAGTGGCGGAGGTCATGTTCGTCGCCGTCGATCACCGCGGCGCCGAGATAGCTCGAAGGCATTGGCCGCGAGCTCACAACGGCGACGTTTCCGCCCGCTGCGAGCACTTGCCGACAGTCGTCCGTGTTGGTCTCGGAGCGGCTAAAGGTCAGGTGATAGTTCGCTGGCATTTTGCCAGCGGCGTGAGCCAGAGCGCGCTTTAAGCTCTTGGTATAATCGACGAACTGCAGATGCGACCAGCGGGTGAATATCCACGGCGCTAGGCCTTCCCATGCGAGGTCAGTCGCGCCGTTGAGACGAACGCACAGCTGAAGGCCTTCGCGGATGGCCTTGCGTTCGGCGCGTTCGACGCCAGCGATAAGCTCGGCCATGAACGCCTTGCGGTCTTCCATTAGCAAGCGCGCTTTCATCACGCGTGAGCGCCGAACGCTATTCATGGCGCGCAAGCGGCCGCCCTTGACCATTGCGGCTTGACCTGAGTGCAAACCCAAACAAAGGGCGATGCACCCCGGCGAGGCATTGCCGCAGAGATCGCCGACACCGGCGTAGCGGTGCGGGGCCATGTAGTTAATCGCGTTCATCCATCCGTAAGCGCGCGCTTTGATCGCTTTTGGCGAGTCGAGCGAAAAGAACTGTGTAAATCGCATAGTTTGCACCCTCTGGCTTTGTGGTCTGATATTTAAATGCGTGACATAGGCGCGCAACCACGCGCGCAAGAGGGAGATAGCATCCGAGTGTCAAAATGTCAAGAGACTATACGCAATTAAAGATTGGATCACCTATGCGTTATGGGCATCTCTCACATGGGCCTGCCCTAGTGATAGCGCAACATCTAGTGGGTGTTTAGCGCATGCTTAGCCCATAGCTCTAGTGGTCTATGAGCGCGCTCCGCGCACGGATTGTGCAACCATGTCAATTGGTTGCGAGGCTGTTAGCCTATTAGCGAAGCGTTTGGACCCCCCCCATGTGGGGCTTCTAGCGGAACCGGGGCCGGGGGTGTCGCCGATCACGCAATGAGGTATACTTATTAACAAATGTGCGCAGATAAACCCTATCTTACTCTGGTCGATCCCAACGCTTCTCCTGAGCATGATCTCGAATTTGCCCCGCTTCCCTACTATCCTTGGGACGAGCGCCCCCCTTCTCTCCCGCTCGATCCGGATGAAGCGGCGACCGCCATCCATCTCGCGCATGGTTCACTGCCCGACGCCGCCTCCCTTCTTCGCATCCCGGAATTTCGTCTCGCCCGCCTCATCCGCCAATCCCCTCGTCTGCAGCGTGTGTTCGAAGAGGCTTATTCCCTCACTGTCGCCCGCGCCGCCAGCATCCCCATTCGCACCCTCTATTCCCCGACCGCCGACCAGCGCGCCCTCGAATGGGCTTCGACAAAAGTCCTGCAGTCCCGCGCCGCCATGGGGCACCCTCTGAGCCCCGCGCCGCCCAGCACAATCCAGTCCAGCGCTCAGATCCAACTCACCCCGAAATCGATTACCTTCCGCTGGAGGACCGACGCCGATGATGTGGCGGATCAGTCATAAGTTCGACCCCCGGGCCGCCTCGCTGGCCGACCGGCATTACAGTCGGCGCAAGCCTGGTTCGCCGCAATTCATGCCGCCTGGCCAGACCTTGGTCCTCCTCGCCGACGATGCTGTGTTCGGCTGGTGGCGGCCTCACCCGCGCTCGGGCATCAGGGCGATGAACGGCCTCGACGGCTGGACCTGCACGATTTTTCGCAACGAGGGCCCGGTCCTTTCGTCCCAACTCATTCTCGCCGCCGAGGCCATCCTCATCGCCGAGCACGATGTCGGGCCTGACGGTCTCCTGACTTACGTGTTCGATGCTAAGGTGCGCTCTCCAAATCCCGGTGCGTGCTTCAAAGCCGCGGGCTGGCGGCGCATCGGCCGCTCGGCGGATGGGAGGAAGACATTACTGCAGAAACAGCCGAGCTGACCGAGGAAGTTGTTCTCCCCTACAAGCCGCGCAAACATTTCATCCCGCTCCACCAGTCAACCAAGCGCTGGAAATTCGCCGTCTGCCACCGCCGCGCGGGGAAAACCGTCGCCCTCGCCAACGAGTTGATCGCCGCGGCTCTCAATAACCCGCGCCTCACCCCGCCCCCCAGATACGCTTACATCGGGCCCTCGTTCGACCAGACCAAGGACCTGGTGTGGAGCTACCTCAAGCAGTACACCGCTAACATCCCGGGCATCCGCTCCCTCGAAGGCGAGCTGACCATCGTCTTCCCCGGCGGCGCGACCATTCGGCTGTACGGCGGGGCGCTGGCCTACGAGCGCATGCGCGGCGTCTACCTCGACGGCGCGGTGCTCGACGAATACCCCCTCCTCGCCCCGCAGGCCTTCACCTCGGTCGTCCGTCCCGCCCTCGCCGACTACCGCGGCTTTGCCATCGTTTCCGGCACCTCCGCCGGCGACGATCACTTTCACAAGCTCAAGCTAAGGGCCGAGGACGACCCCGACTGGGACATCTTCGACATCAAGATCACCGACACCGGCACCGAGGCCTTGCCGCCGGAAGAAGTCGAGAAGATGCGCAAGGACATGTCGGTCGACGAGTTCGCGCGCGAGATGCTCAATTCCTTCGAGGCCCCGGTCGAGGGCGCCTACTACGCGGAAGCCTTGAACGACTTGCAGCTCCAGGGCCGGGTTTGCAAAGTCTCGCCGGATCTGAATACTGACGTCATCACTGCCTGGGACCTGGGTATCCGGCATCTGCAGTGTGTATGGTTGTTCCAGCTTGCCGGAAGAGAGGTCCACTGGATCGACTACATCGAGGGCACGGGCAAGAAGCTCGCCCATTATAGCGACTTGCTGCATTTGAAGGCCAAGGCCGGCGGCTTCAAGTACCGCGCCCACCTTTTGCCGCACGACGTCGAGGTGCGCGAGCTTTCGACCGGCCACTCGCGCAAGCACGAACTGTTCTCCCTGCTCGCCGAGCCGGTGTTGACGGTGCCCAACCACAACACCGAGGACGGCATCACCGCCACCCGCGGCGTGCTCGGGGTCTCCTGGTTCGACCAGGACGCCACCCGGCGCGGTCTCGCGCGCCTGCGCTCTTATCGGCGCGGCAAGACCGGCCAGGCCATTCCCGACGAGGCCGAGGACGCGGCCGACGCCTTCCGCACCGGTTGCGTCGGGATGGCTTTGGTGTCCTCAATGCGCCATTCTGGCGGCCGCTTGCGCAGAAAGATCAGGGGCCTCGTCTGATGGTCGGTTCGCTTCACCTGACCGACGAAAATGTTGCGCAGATTGTAACTTTGCCGGGACAAGCGCATTTTGCCATTGACGGCCGACACACATGCAGGGAGTGCAGCCATTGGGCGAGCAAGGGACAGCGGGATCCGAAGGGCAACCTGAAACCGGCCCGCTGCCGGAAGGCGCTGTTCATGAGCAGCGCCAAACTGCCCGAGATCCCGTATCGGGCGTGGGCGTGCAAGCACTTCGAGGCAAACCCCACCCCGCCAGCGATCTAGAGAGCCTCGACATGCATGCCGGCATGGATGAACCCGAGCTCTTGATGCAGCTGCTCGTCACCTTGGCGCGCGAGAAGGCTAATCGTGGCGGCCGAGCCGAATGGTTGATCGTCGCTGACGCGGCGCAAGAGGGAGTTGACGCGTTGGAAAGGGCCAACGAGACGCCGCGCCGTTGAGCTTGTCATAAATGTGGCGTACGCCTGAAACGTCTAACTTTGGAGGAACACGATGCCACAAGGATTTATGGCTTGGATCCAACCGGTTGATCAGGGCGCCCATCCCGATCAAGGACTCCCTGGCGGCCGACCCGGCCGACCTGTCGATCCCAGCTGGGGCGTCGGCGGCGGCGAGCATCCCTCGCATGGCCTCCCTGGTTTTCCTGGCGCTCCCGGCCATCCCGGCCATTTGCCGGCGCGCCCTGGCCGTCCGACCGATCCCGACTATGGCGTTGACGAGGGCACAGATGCTGGTCAGCTTCCCGTCTGGCCGCTTGATCCCGAGCACCCTGATGTCGGTCTGCCTCCGGTCGCTGGCCAGCCGCTGCCGCCGACTGATCCGCCGCCTGGCACGGTGTGGCCGCCGCTAGAGATC
>Ga0210392_10000738_pt1 | contig 18539 bp, 19 predicted proteins | sample IncBWC30OmetaG_FD_161057 | JGI IMG/M metagenome (GOLD analysis project Ga0210392, IMG submission 161057) | Forest soil microbial communities from Barre Woods Harvard Forest LTER site, Petersham, Massachusetts, United States - Inc-BW-C-30-O ...
TAACACACACAGACGGAAGTCTGTGCTACGCAAAACCTCAAAAGCGGACGGCCTCAGAAGGTCACCCTACATAGGCAGCGCACTGTCAGGAAAAGACGACAGCGGTGACGCGAGTTGCGGACAGTCGGTGGCCTGTTTGTTGTTCCCCTTCCCGCTAACTGCTGGAAATAGAGAAACCTAGATGTTCGACGGCAGAGCCATTCTGGCGACGCGCCTGCTCTCACTCCGTTACTCGTGGAGGGAGAAGTGTCCATCAAGGCCAAAAGATGGTTGGCAGGGATGCCGGCGCTAGGAACAGCTGGCTTGATCTTAAGTACGCTCGCGTCGGCTCAGGGGCAAGAGTTGGCGCAACCAGAGACGCGGGAGGCGAACCACAGCGGAACGCGAATCGCGGATGGAGCGCAGCACGGGTTGCCCGTAGAGGTTTATGCGGTGGTGCCGGGGACGCGGTTTCTGGTGAGTCTACAGCAGGACATGAACACAAAAGGTTTGCGGAAGAACCAGGAATTTCGCGTGCGGACGCTCGAGCCGTTGGAGGCAGGCAGCGGCATTTACCTGCCGGCAGGGGCAGAGATTCGTGGGCATGTCAGCCGAGTAGAGTCGGCAGGAATGACGGGTCGTGCCAAGATTTGGTTGACGTTCGATGAGATCCGAACGAAGTTCGGGAAGCTGCCGATTGTGGCGGAAGTGATGTCGGTACCGGGTGACCACAGCATCAAGTCCGGGCCGATGCAGGAAGGCGTAATCGAAGGGCGCGGAGGAACGCAAAAAGATGCGGCGCAGGCGGCTGCGGCGGGCGCAGCAATGGGCGCGATACAAGGAGTGAAGGCCAAGAACAAGAAGGAGGCGGCGGAAGGCGCGGCCCTGGGAGCGCTGCAAGCGTACCTGATGGAAGCGGGGCGAGGGCAAGAGTTGGAGTTGCCGAAAGGCGCGAAATTGGAATTGGAGCTGGAACGGGCGTTGTACCTGGTAAAGGAATGAAGTTCAAAAAGTTAAAAGCTAAGAGTTCAAAGTTGAAGACCCTAAAGGGAGGGAAAAGCATCCGCCTCCCGCTGGCGCGGGCAAGCAGAAGGCGGTGGCTACCAAGGCAACGCCGGAAGGCACAACCCCGGGCGCCGTGGGCGCTTGGCAAAGCGGGAAGGAGATTGCTAGAGTCGAAGCTGCCCAAAGAAGCCGTAGACATGATATTGGTAAGGTGAGGCCGAGCGCATGGCAGAAGAGCAACGAGCGGTACGGACAGTGGAAACCGGGGAACACAAAGACCGCATCCTGATTGTCGAAGATGAAGACAACGCCAGGAAGGGTTACGAGCAATTGCTGCAGCGGTGGGGATACGAAGTGCTGGGGGTGGCGACGGCGGAAGACGCACTGGCGAAATTCTCGAATTTCCAGCCCGATACACTGATTGCCGATGTGGAATTGCCGGGCATGAACGGCCTGGACCTGCTGAAGCAGCTGGGGGAAGAAATTCGCGACGTGCCGGCGATCATCATCACAGGCAAAGGAAGCGAGGAACGCGCGGTAGCGGCAATCGAGTCGGGCGCGTTCTGGTACATCGAAAAACCGCTGAAGGGGCCGGTGCTGCGAGCGTTGCTGGACCGCGCGCTGAGTAAGGCGCGCGACGCGCAGAATTTGCTGGTGCTGCAGAGGCAGTTGCGCGAAACGGGCCGGCTGGGAGAGTTGGTGGGCGGCTCGAAAGCGATGCAAGAAGTGATGCGGATTATCGAGACGGCGGCGCCAAGTTCGGCATCGGTGCTGATCACGGGTGAGACGGGATCGGGGAAAGAGATTGTTGCGAGGACGCTACATAAATTGTCGCCGCGGGCAGGGGGACCGTTTGTAGCGATCAACTGCTCGGCAATTCCGGAATCGCTGATGGAGAGCGAGATTTTTGGGCACGAGCGCGGGGCGTTTACGGGAGCGGCCGAGCGTCGCATCGGGTGCTTTGAACTGGCCGACGGAGGGACGCTGCTGCTGGATGAGATTGGCGAGATGCCAGCGCCAACACAGGCGAAACTGTTGCGCGTGCTGGAAGACCGCAAAGTGAGGCGGCTGGGAAGCAAGGTGGAGACACCGGTAGATGTGCGTGTGCTGGCGGCGACGAACAAGGACCCGGAACAGGCGGTGGCGAGCGGAACAATGCGGCAGGATTTGTATTTCCGGTTGAACGTGTTCCACATTCACTTGCCACCGCTGCGGGACCACAAAGATGACATTCCGCCGCTGGTGGAGTATATGCTGCGTGATATCAACACAAAACACGGAAAGAACGTGCGGGGAATCGGAGCGGAAGTGCTGGACATTTTTATGGGGCACACGTGGCCGGGAAATATACGCGAATTGAGGAACGTGCTGGAACGGTCGGCGATCATGTCGGAGAAGGATTTAATTTCGCGAGCGAGCCTGCCAGGTGAGTTCGGAAAGATCGCGGCGAAAGGGCCGAATGACCTGTCGTCGATAAAATTCCCGATTGGGACGACGGTGGATGCCATGGAGCGCGAACTGATCGTGCAAACGTTACAGGCAACGGGAAATAACAAGACACGCGCGGCGGAATTGTTGGGAGTGAGTTTGAAGACGCTGCACAACAAGTTGAAAGAATACGGAAGCGATCGAAACGAAACGGAGTCGTAGAGAAGTATGCAGCTGGGGCTGCGGACAAAACTGACGCTGATCATGACCGGTCTGGTGCTGTTCACCGTGACGGCGCTGTCGCTGATTTTCCTGGAACAATTACTGCAACGGGTGCTGTTCGAGACGGACCAGCGCGCCAACGATCTGGCGCGCGGGGTATTCGATTCGGCGGGGCATGCGCTGGAAGACGCGAAGCTGCGAGGATTCCTGCCAGCCTCCAATGAAGAGGAAGACACCCACGACTATGTGAGGAAGGCGTTTGAAACCAGCGACTGGCTGGAGGCGCGGCTGAGATCCTCGACCGATGCGCCGTGGGTATTTGAAGTATCGATTGTGGACCGGGATGGAGAGGTGCTGGTGTCGAGCGATCCAGCGGCGCCCGGCAAAGTAGCGCTGCGACGGCCACCTCTTGAGCAACTGGTGCAGAGTCCATTTATAAAGCAAGTGCGAATTCTGGCGGAAAAAGACTCTGAGCATTACTACGAAGTGGATTACCCGTTCAAGGTTCGCGGAGAGCCGTTCGGAGAGGTGCGCGTGGTGGTGTCGACCGCGCTGCTGCTGGACAATATCCGGTCGCAATTGCGGAGATGGGCCACACTGGTCGGAGTAGCTGTGCTGCTTTCCACAATTCTTGCGGCGGTGGTAGCGGGAGCCGCACTGGCGCCGATTCGCGACATCCTGGCCCAATTGGAGAGGATATCGGCCGGCGAGTACGATGCGCCGACAACCACAACGCAAGAACGCGCGGGAAGCACAGATGAGTTGGGACAAGTGCGCCGGAAAATCGTGCAGGTGGGACAACAACTGCGCGGGGTACACGAAATTTTCAGTTCGTTGCGCGAAAATATGAATTCGGTAATGGCCGGCTTGGAGGATGGGCTGATTTTGTTTACGCGAGATGCGCGAGCTGTGATGGTGAGCCCGGCAGCGGAAAAGTTTCTAGGCGCGCCGGCTTCGCATTTTCTTGGGAAGAAAGTGACGGATATTTTTCCGGCGGGACACCCGATGTACGAAGCGCTGCACCTGGAAGGCGGCGAGTTGCAGGATATCGCGACAGAGACGGAACTGGAGACGCAAGACGGACCGAAGCGCATCAGCATCGGCGTACAGGAAATTCAGGGAGCTGGAGAGAGGATGGGAGCGCTGGTGACGTTGCGGGATCTGGATTCGATTGAGAGCATCAACACGCAATTGCAGGTGAGCGAACGGCTGGCGGCGGTGGGACGCATCACGGCGGGAGTAGCGCACGAAGTGAAGAACCCGCTGAATTCGATGCGGTTGTGGTTGGAGAATCTGAAGGAGTCGCTGCCACCGGAGACCGATGGAGGCGCATTGCAGGCGGTGAACGTGCTGGATGCGGAAATCGACCGGCTGGACGCGGTGGTGAAAAGGTTCCTGGATTTTTCGAGGCCGATGGACGTGCGGCTGGAGCCCACGCAGCTTTCGGAATTGCTTCACGAAGTGCTGGACGTGGCGACGCCGGAATTGGAGCGAGCGAAAGTAGAGGTGGCGCGATTGATTCCGATAGGGATTCCGGACGTATTTGTGGACCGCGCGCTGTTGAAGCAGGCTGTATTGAACCTGGTGCTGAACGCCGTAGACGCAATGCCACAGGGCGGTCAATTGCAATTGACGCTGAGCCGGCGAGGAGACATGGCGGAAATTACCGTGGGGGATACGGGAAAAGGAATTCCGTTGGAAAACCGGCAGAAAATTTTCCAATTATTTTTCACAACGCGGCCGGGAGGAAGCGGCATCGGACTAGCGAGCACATTCCGAATTGTGCAGCTGCATAACGGTTCGATAGACTTTACTTCAGAGGTGGGACGGGGAACGACGTTCCGGATCGAGTTGCCTCTAGCCGCGTGAGCAGGCCGAGAACACGACTCGGAGAACATGGAGAAAATGAACATAGGCCGCCCAAAGACCTTTTTGCTCGCGTTGTGCTTGTGCGTGTGGTGCGGCGGGTGCTTTACGAAAAAGCCGCCGACGGTGCACATGACGGGGATTGTGCTGGCACATCCGCTGACGCCCGGCGGAATGGCGAACGAATCGCCGGGAGATGCCCCGGACCTCGAGGCGGAGAGCGTGGAAATGCCACCGAGGCTGGCCGCTCCACGCGGCGGGCCAGCAAGACCACGGGTTGTGGCAGCACCTCCAGCGGAACCTCCGCAGGTGGAAAAGGCGGCGGAGCCGATCATTTTGCCGGACCTGACGGCGGACCAATTGAATGCGGCAAAAGCGGAGACACAGCAAAGCCTGGACGCAGCTGAATCGAAATTGGGGCAGACGCAGGGAAAGCAACTGAATGCAACGCAGGAAGACGTAGCGTCGAAGGTGCGCGGGTTCATGGAGTCCGCGCGCCAAGCGATGAAGAACGGGGATTGGGTGCGGGCGAAGAATCAGGCGAAGAAAGCGGAAGTGCTGGCGATGCAACTGACGGGGAATCAATAAGCTTGGGCGTCACAACGCGACTGCAAAGCGCGGCGCTAGAATACCGGCATGAAAAAATATGACGTAGTTGTGGCGGGCGGCGGATTGATTGGCGCGTCCATCGCACTCGAATTAGCGCAGGCCGGATTGCACGTGGGCGTGTTTGATGTGCGTGAACCGGGGCGAGAAGCGTCGTGGGCCAGCGCGGGAATTATTTCGCCAGCGCCGGAGGGCCCGGGGATGATTCCGCTGGTGGCGTTAAGCAAAGCAAGCGCCGCGATGTATCCCAAATTCATTGAAGCGGTGGAAGAAGCGTCAGGGCAGAAAGTGGAGTACCGGCCTAATGGCGCGGTGGAAGTGTTTTGGGAAGGCGATGTGCGGGAGGAGATCAGCACGCTGCTGGCGGTTTATCACGGCGTGGGATTGCGAGCGGAAGCGTTGACGGGAGAACGAGCGAAGGAAATGGAGCCCGGCCTGATGGAAGAAGTGCAAGGCGGCTTGCTGCGGCCCGACGAGAGTTCGGTGGACAACCGAGTGTTGACGCAAGCGACGCTGGAGGCGGCAAAGCGCAAAGGCGTGGACATTTTTATGGGAAATGGGGCGACAAAAATCTGGAAGGAAGGCGGGCGCTGCAAGGGGCTGCAGCTGACGAACGGACGCGCGGAAGCGAAGTGGACAATTATTGCGGCGGGATGCTTTTCGGCGAAGATCGAAGGAGCGGCGCCGTATGCTCCGGTGTCGCCGACGAAAGGACAGATGGCGGTGCTGCGGTGCGAGGCAGTGAAGATCCAGCACGTGCTTTGGTCGAAGAATATTTATCTGGTGCCGCGAAATGACGGGCGAATCCTGGCAGGTTCTACGGTGGAGCGAATAGGATTTGACCACGACGTGACCGCCGGTGGCATGAAGAAAATCATAAATGGCGCGATTGAACTGGTTCCGGGTTTAGCGAAGGCGCGAATTGAAGAGACTTGGGCAGGGTTGCGGCCGGACTCGCCGGATCACCTGCCGATTCTGGGGCCGACGGATGTAGACGGGTTGTTGATGGCGACAGGGCACTTCCGGAGCGGGATATTGCTGGCACCGTTGACGGCGCGGTTGATGCGCGAGTGGATTACCACGCAAAAGGTGAGTGCGGATTGGGAACGGTTTAGCCCGATGCGGTTTTTGGAGGCGCAGGCGCAGGGAGCGTGAGGGAGTTTTCAGTCGTCAGTTTTAAGTTTTAAGTAAGGAAAGGCAGATCCCCGGCTTTGCTCGCTTCGCACAGCTCAGGGCAAGCGGGATGACCGGCAATTTGTGCAGCGCGCCACAAGACGCGTTCGTCGAGAGCCATTAGACGAGACAGAAAACCCACAATGGCTGGCATGAAAGCCAGTGCTACATTTAAGAAACGAAGTGCGGCGCCTAATCGCTGAACACGAAAGGTGCGCACTGGCTGAAGGATGACCACGATCCCTCGGCTGTGTGCCGCAAAAGACGCGGCACTCCGGCCGAAATGACATCTCGGTTGGAGCGTGCGAATCGTGCGTTAGTTCTGCGGAGTTTGCTGGATTACGACGGTGTTGGGTTGGCCGACGTTGGAATAGTGAATCTGGCTGGCATCGAGTTGCAGATCGCGCTCGAGAACCAAATCCATGGAGGAGCCGCGCGGTAGTTGCGCCTCAGGCCCGCGAGAGAGAAGTACGGCGGCGAGGCCAGCAACTCCACCAATGCCTGCGCCGATTCCTGCACCTTTGCCGCCATCAGCGATCGCGCCGATACCAGCACCGGTTGCGGTGGTGGTAGCAACGGTTTGCGCGTCCTTGCCCTTGCCGCCAGGACCGGTGATCTTGCCTTCCGAATCGGTTTTCGTGCCGCTGCCGCTATCCGTGCTGTGGGGCTCGGCGTTCAGATCCACCGTATAACCGTTGGGAAAAATCATGGTGTTCAGATGGATGCGTAGCTCGCCCTTGCCCTTAACGCGGCCGGGACGCTTGGAATCGCTGACCTCTCCGCGCAGGTACGAGCCGACGGGGACGACGACTTTATTGTTGATGGTGATGGGGAAAGAAGTGCGGAAATAGACCGAGTCGCCGGGCTTGGCGGAGTACGTAGAAATACCATTCTCCAGAATGACGCCGATACGGGTACCTGATGGAACGATCACGTGTTCACCGGAAGGAGCCTGATGCGGTGCAGGGGTCGTGGCTGGTGGAATGGCGGGAGGCGCAGCTTCTGGCTGCGGACCTTCCGGAGCCTGGGCAGAGAGCGCGCCGGCAAAGATCGATAAACCAACCATGAGCAGTAGTGGGACCCGAGTTAAGAGCTTCACGTCACCCTCCTCTTTGAGCTATTCGGATGCGATGTGCCAAGGCGAGGGATGCCTAGGGACATGATAGCGGACGAACTGAGCGAAGTGTTGTTGAATTGACGGAAGATGCGCGCACAGATAGGCTGGGCGGGCAAACTAGGGAGAACCATCATGGCAAAATTGGCGCTGATTTATGGGATGAGACTGCTACCGGTGGACGATTTGGGAGAAGTGAAAGAAGCGATGGTGGTGCTGAAAAATGGACGTACCGCACGCGTGGCGATGCATCTGATTGAAGGCAGCAAAGAAGAGATTGAGAAAACGTTTCGGCAGTCGATCGATGCGTTTTTTGAGATGTATCCGGAGATTTGAAGAACGCTTTCAGTGATCAGGAATCAGGACTGAAACCAAGGGAATTCCGAGAGAAGGCAAAACCCGCACTATTAAAAGCAAAGGGTGCGGCACCCGTGCGGACCTCAGCGGCTAAAGCCGGGTTGCAAGCCAGCCACGTGCGGCGCGGCTGAGCCGTGCCCTCCCGCGAATTACTTAACTTAAGACCGAAACTGATTTCTGAGACTCTGGGATTATCGGTTGCCGAAATTTTCCGGGTCTTCGTTGGGGTCGCCTAGATTGTCGTTGATTAGGACCGTGGATTGGCCGGTGAGTTCGAAGCGCTTGCGGCATTTGTAGCAGGCGACGAGGTCGTCGAGACGAACCATGAAGGACGTGGCTTTGGCAAATTTGCGGCGATCCTCTTCGCTGGCGCCGCGCGGCAATTCTCTTTTCTTACGGCTGACTTTCCAGCGCACCGGAGCTTCGAATTCACCGCGGCAGCTTGGACAGACCAGCTTAACCTTGCGCGTCTCTTCCTTCTCGATATAAAAAGCCCGCTCGTCCATTAGGCCTCGACCACCTTCCCGAAAGCTTCGTTCATTGTAACAAATTCGAGGCCCAAGTCGCGCCAGCGAGGGAGCCAAAATTCGAGCGTGGCGAGGGTGCGCGTACGGTCGGCATTTTGCTGGCGAAAATTGCCGTCGTGGAGGCAGAGGATGTCGCCACCTGACGAGCGCGCCACCTCGGGGGCTAAAACCCCTGGATTTCCGCGGCTTTTTGGCACGGCTGAAGCCGTGCCCTCCCGCCTATGATGCTCTCGCATACCGTACTCCCGGAGATGATTCGCGGCGTGGTGGCTCGGTGTATTCCTTGCCGCGTCGGGGCGAGGTGAATTCTGCGCAGCATGATCGGCAATGGGCTGGAGGCGCGCGTTTAGCCATTCGACGGGTTTGGCGCGCCAGTCGCCGGGAAGCAGTGTCCACATGACGGTGCGCATGCCCTGGCGGTGGACGATATCGGAGAGCCACGCGCTACGGTAGCCGAAGGGGGGACGGAACCATACAGGTGCGGACCAGGAGGCGTGCTGGATGGCATCGGCGCAGCGGAGTAGTTCGTGGCGCGTTTCTTCCGGGCCGCAGAAAAAGAGATTGGGGTGCGAGTCGGTGTGATTTCCGACGACGTGCCCACGGACGGAGATTTCTTTCACGAGGCCGGGACATAGTCGAGCAAATTTTCCCACGACGAAGAAGGTAGATTTGACGTTGTAGCGGGCCAGGAGATCAAGGAGCTGAGGAGTGATGGCGGGATTAGGGCCGTCATCAAAGGTGATCGCGAGTTGGCGTGGTGCGGCCGTCTGGCGCACCGTGGGACCGAAAAGCTGGGAACGAGCATTAACGGCGGCATAGGAGGTGAGTGCCGCGGCGCCGGTGAGAATGGTGGGCGCAGCAATGAGAAGAGGATTCATCGCCAGCATTCTCGCACGAGAAGCAGGCTAGGGGAGAGTCTCCAGAAGTGAGGCGTTCTGGCCAGGTTTTGCAGCCTGCTCAGAGAATTTGGTGGCGTCGCCAGAGAGAATAGCCTACCAGGCTGCCGACAAGGACCGTGGCACCGAAGAACCAGCGCCATTCGGGAATACCGACAAGGCCCACCACCAACATTCCGATGACGATTACCAGGCCGATGGGATGGCTGGTCCAGAGGCCTGCACCGAATTTGCCGTAGGGAACAATGGCCATGGGGTGGCGATCATCATTGACGGCAGCGACTACCTGGTCAAGCGGGTGACGACGAAACGTGATGTAGGATTTCATGGTGTGCTCTCCTTTCGAAGGCGCGGAACACAGGGGATGAGGAGGTTCGAGCTTGCTGACGGGCGAGGACTATAGGTGAAGGATCCCCACTCTAATGGTTCCCCCGAACCTACTTATTGGACGCCGGCGGATGGCAGGTGGTTCCCGGTCCGCAAGAGAAAAATGAGAGAGGCTGAACCGGAACCGGCTTGTACTCCAACCGTTACTTTGCGGGCCCGCGAAGGCGAATACGGCTCCTACGGAGCTGGTGTTTGTAGTTCATCACCACCCGGCCCTTACGGGCTCGGCTGTTATCTGCCGCGCCTCCGGCGCTGCCGAGTGGGGCCCACCCGACGCAAGAACCGACCTCAAGGTCGGCTGCTACAAATGCAAAAACAACCCGAGAACCCAAGAGCGGACGGCCTCTTCGAAGGCCGTCCCTACAAAAACACACTCGCACGTCAGCCCACCTTTTCGGGGAGGCCGCGGCGGGTCTTCAGGTCGGTTAGTAGGCGCTCGACTTCGGTATCGCGGTCGAGGCGGTTGAGCCTGTCGGCGACGTCGTCGGTGAGCAACTCGACTTCGGCAGTGGCGGTGGCTTCGGTGTGGCTGACGCGATCCTTCACGCGATCGAAGGAGGCACTTTTGGAACCGTCGCCGATGGCAACTTGAGCTTTGACGGCTTTGTCGAGAGCGATGCTGCGGCGGTGGCGAGCCAGGAGCACTTCCCTTTTAGACTTGGCTTCGTCGAGTTTCTGCTCGAGCTTGATGAGGGCGGTCTTCAAAGTTTCCACCTGAGCTTTCTGGTCGTTCACCTGTTCCAGGAAACTCTGGGCGAGGCGTTGGCCAGTTTGATAGCGGTCAAGAGCAGAGCGGGCGAGATCGTCTTGAGATTTATCGACGGCGACTTCGGCTTTGCGCATCCAGTCCTTTGCGATGTCATCCTGTTCGCGCTGCTTTTTTTCCAGGATGTGCTGGTCGGCGATGGAGACGGCGACCTGGGTTTTGACCTGGAGGTATTGATTTTCCATGTCGAGAATGACCTGCTTGATCATTTTTTCGGGATCTTCAGCCCGATCGATCATGTCGTTAAGATTGGCCCGGATTAAAGTGCTGACGCGTTCTAACAGACCCATGTGATGCTCCTTTCCTCTTCTAGGACCGAACTGGTTCCGATCATCTTGCGATGGCGGAGGGTTGAGATTCTTCGGTCCGCGAAGGGCGCGGGCCTCAGGATGACAACCGTTAGAGCAAACGAACCTAAGAAAAAACCAAACCTCAGAGAGACCCAAGAACCGACCTAAAGGTCGGCCAGTACAAAACTAAGAAAGAACCAAAGCAAGAGAACCCAAGAGCGGACCGCCTCAGAAGGCGGTCCCTACAAATGCAAATTCAGAACGGCGACAAGCAGTTGCCCACGGCAGCGCCGATTTGAGCCCAGGCGACGCTCATGAGAACTACGGCGGTCAGAATTCCCAGCCCCCAAAGCAGGCCTCGTTTTTGATGCAACGTCAGACTCATGACCTTCTCTCCCCCGGAGCGAAGCGCCGGAGCGGGAGCTGAACCCGCTCCGGCGGAAAGTGGTTAGGACTTCGCTGGCGCCGGCGGCAAAGCTGCCGGCCTCGGGGCGGCATCGCCTATCTGGCGAACCTTACCGAGAAGCTCGGAGACTTGCATGCCCGAGAGGGCTTCGAAGAGCGCAGGGATTTGCGCAGCGATTTTGGTGACGTCGCCGGTAAGTTTGTAAGCACCGGCAGCGTCGCCGTTGCCAGTGGAGACGATGGTGACCTTGTCGACCTTGCTGAGCGGCTCGCTGAGAGCGCGAACAACTTCGGGGAGCCCGCTGATGAGCTTGTCGAGGACGGCAGCCTGGTTGTACTCCTGGAAGGCCTCGGCCTTGACGTTCATCGCACGGGCTTCGGCGTCACCTTTCTTGAAGATGATTTCGGCTTCGGCTTCACCTTGCGCGCGAATGGAAGCGGCCTGACCTTCGGCTTCGGACATCAAGCGCTGGCGTTCCGCGTTAGCAAGGGTCTCAATGCGCTGGCGCTCGACTTCCGCCGGTTTGAGGACCGTGGCAACGAGTTCGCGTTCACGGCGATTGATTTCGGCGTCCTGAATCTTGACCTGAGCTTCGCGCTCGACCTGTTGAATGCGAACCTGCTCGAGTATCACGGTCTGCTGCTGGCGATTGGTTTCGATTTCGTAAGCCTTGTCGGCTTGCGCCTGGGCCTTCTTGCTGATTTCCAGATAATTGGCTTTCTTGATGTCGAGGTCGCGCTGGGCTTCGGCCTGTTTGGCTAGCGAAGCAGTTTCGGCGGCGACGCGTTCCTGGTCGGCTTGCGCCTTGGCAATGGCCGAGGCGCGGGAGGCTTCGGCGCGCTTGATGGCAATGTCGCGATCGGCTTCGGCGGCGGCTACTTCGGCGTCGCGCTTGATGCGGGCGATGTCCGGGCGTCCCATATTGGTGATGTATTCGTTTTTGTCGCGGACTTCCTTGATGGTGAAGCTGACGACTTCGAGCCCCATCTTGCTCATGTCGCCCGCACAGGTGGAACGCATGCGATCGCCAACCATTTCGGGTTCTTTCACGATTTGTTCGACGGTAAGCTGGCCGATAATGCCGCGCAGGTGGCCTTCCATCACGAGTCGGATGAGTCCTTCGCGCTCTTGAGGGGTCTTGGTAAGGAATTGTTCCGCAGCGGTGAGAATGGACTCCTTGTCATTCTTCACCTTGATTTGCGCGACGGCCTCGACAGTGACCGCGACGCCTTGATTGGTGTAAAGGTTCTGCTGCGGAGCGACGTCGAAGGACATCAATTCCAGCGACAGATCCCGGCAAGTTTGCACCATCGGAAAAATAACGGTGCCTCTTCCTGTGTAGACATTGGTTCCACCGATGCCGTAGACGATAAGCGCTTCGTTTGGCCCGGCTTTGCGATACATTCTGGCAATGACCGTCATGAGCATCAGGAGCACTACGACCAGAATCCCGGCTCCGACGACCACGTTCATTGGCAACCCGAACATAAAGGACCTCCCCTTTTCGAATCGCAGCCACTGGCTGCACTCCTTGGTTTCAAGAAATTCAAGACTTCATAAATTCGTCCCAACGTTTTACGTAGGCGATTCCCTGTTCATATTTCTCGATGACGACTTCCGCGCCTTTTTCGATGGCGACGCCATCTTCGCAGCGCGCGCCGGAGCAGCTTCTGCCACCACCGAGAGGAAAGATGACTTCGCCGGTGCCATTTTCGCGAATGGTCATGCTGACCTTGGCAAGGGAACCGACGATGCGGCGATCTTCTGCCTGAAGAGGCTCATCGGAAGGGCCGACGAGCTTCAGAAGGAAACGAAAAACCATCCAACCGGCAGCGAGCCCGGCGAAGGTGGCAAGGAGCACGATGAAGAGCGAAACGATGTGCGAATACTTCGTCAGCAGATAGCCTGTGCCACCGAACCACGCGAGGAAGGCGAGGATCGTGGAGGCATTGAGCCAGGAAATGTGCATACCGCTGTGCGCGGCACCGCCACGCGTGGAGCCGTCGACTGCGTGGCTGCCACCGTGAAATGGCAGGTGCATTTTGAAAGGCAGGTGCAAATGGACGGCGCCAGCCAAAAATGAAAACAGACTGAGTGAAGCAGCGACCAGAAAACAGAACAAATAAACGTCAGACCAGGACATACATCACCTCGGAAGAGCGACGCCCCACCTGCGGCGGCAAGCCGTCGCTCGGACCATGCCCCGATTTGCAGGAAGACCTTAGTTATGGGAAGAGGCAGGGGGCGGATGACCTGTTCCCGTGACGCTGCCGGGTTGAAGAACCTCGCCTAGTCGTTCATCAAGGCCCGGCGTGCGAAGAATTTCTGCGAGCAGGAGCAGCGCGCCGCGGGAGTCGCGATTCTCCGCGACGGTGAGGAGCGCGCGGGCTAGCTCCGGATCGGACCTGAATTGATCGGCGCCGGCAAAGAGCCAAGAATCGACAGTGGCGTCTTCCGTGCGCAGAACGGATTGCAGTTCACGGGTGAAACCCGCGGGATCGTCGACAAGGAAGCCGGGAAAGACACGGAAGAAGCGCGCCAGCAATTCGCGGGACGTGTTGGTCATGTGCGGCCGCGCACCGTTTTCAATCTGCGAGAGGTAGGCCTGGCTGAGTCCACGACCGAGTTCCTGTTTCATGGCGTTGACAACTTCAGACTGGGTCATGGGGCGGCCTAAGCCGCGGAGCGAGCCCTCGATAGCGCGGAGGGAGCGGAGTTTATCGCCGAGAGTCATGTGGTGGCCGCCTTTCGGTGATATAGCAATATGCAAACACTACATAGCAATATGTAATTTGTCAAGAGAAATCGCATAATACCAGTAACGGGTTTAATATCTGTTATTTACGGAGCGTTGATGGTCAGGGACTTGGTCGGCTCTTCGCCGAGAAGAGGTAATTTCTGCTTGAGTCACACGAAAAGCAGATCGCTCGCTTCGCTCCGGATGACAACCGCTAACGAGTGAGGACAATCGCGGACCTCACGAAATATGAGAGCGAGTTGGGCCGGGCAAGTTGGCGGAGGAAACTTTCAAGGACGGCTCGGTGTCTGAAACTGAGGTGGGGGTGTTTGATGACAACTTCGCTTCAGGGTTCAAATGCTGCCGCGGTGCTTGAGGCCAAAGGATTGGTGAAACGCTACGGCGCGCTGCCCGCGGTGCAAAACGTTTCAGTGCACTTGCACGCGGGCGAAGTGTTGGGATGTGTGGGACCCAACGGGGCCGGAAAAAGCACCACGGTGAAAATGTTGATCGGCCTGCTGAAGCCCACGAACGGAGAAGTACTGTTCGACGGGAGGGACATCAACCGCGATCTGGTGGGTTACCGGAAGTGCATCGGCTACGTGCCGGAAGAAGCGAATTTGTATCCGTATTTGACCGGGCGCGAATACCTGGAATTGGTGGCGACGCTGCGGGGGATGGAAGCCGTCAAAATTGGAGGGAAGATCGATGCGCTGCTGGAGCTGTTTTCGCTGCACGCAAGCCGACATAGCGCGATTGCGTCGTATTCGAAAGGGATGCGGCAAAGAATCCTGCTGATTGCCGCGTTGATGGACAATCCGAAACTGCTGATTCTGGACGAGCCGCTCTCAGGGCTCGACGTTACCTCGGCGCTGATTCTGAAAAACTTGATCAAGGCGCTGGGGGAGGCGGGACGCGCGGTGTTTTACTGTTCGCACGTGCTGGAAGTGGTGGAAAAGGTTTGCGGGCAGCTGGTGGTGCTGCGAAAGGGGCAAGTGATCGCGTATGACGCACCGGCGAGGCTGCGCGAGTCCACCGGAAAAGCTTCGCTGGAGAGCACGTTCTCGCATCTGGTGGACGAGGTCGACACGGAGAAGATTTCGCGCGAGATTCTTCAGGTGATGAGCGCAGCATGAAGTCCGCGTGGAACAGATGGCGGGCGTGGGCGCGGAAGCAGGCCGCGGAGAGACCATTTGTGCGGCTGGTGGGGCATTTTGTGAACCGGAGCCTGCGCGGGGGAGCGGAGTCGGATTCGGAAGAACTGGATTTCAGCACAGGCTTGCTGCTGATGTTGCTGCCAGTGCCGGGAACATTCGTCTCGATTATTTTCTACGACAAATATTCCACATTTCTGCAATGGATACGCAAAGACCTGATTATGGAACCGTACAGCGCGTCGCTAGGCGATGAATATCTGTTCATCGTGGTGTCGATGGTGCTGACCGGAGTGAGTGCGGTGTGGAGGTGGGACAGCATTCTGCTGGACCGCAGGGACTTCGCGAACCTGGTGCACCTGCCGGTTTCGACATGGAAATTGTTCACGGCGAATCTGGCGGCAATTCTGTTTCTGACGATGCTCTTTGCGTTTGAGGTGAATATCGGGTCGACGGTTTTGTTTCCGCTGGTGGTGAGTTCATCGTACCCGGAGTTTTCCATTTACGCGGGTTTTGCGCTGGGACATGCGGTCGGAGTGGGGCTGGCGAGTGTGTTCACATTCGCGGCGGTGGTGGCATTGCTTGGACTGCTGATGTTCAGCTTGCCGTACCGCGTGTTCCGCAGAGTCTCGCAGTATTTGCGGATTGCGCTGGTGCTGTTTTTCTTGTTTTTGCTGATGACGAGTTTTATGGTCGGGCCGCTGACGGGTAGGCTGAAGGAGAATCCTGGATCAATTGTTTCTTTGCTGCCACCGGTGTGGTTCTTGAGCTTGTGCGAAACGGTGCGGCATTGGGCGGCGCCGGTTTATCAACACCTGGGAATGCTGGCATTGTTGGCGCTGGCGGGGACGACCGTGCTGGCGGGCGTAACTTGCGCGCTGAGTTATCGGAGATGCTTCCTCAGCATCCCGGAAACGGTGGAAGGGAGCGCGTCGCGGAGAGGGTTGCTGCTGCCGATGCTGCTGCGGATGGCGAATCGCTGGTATCTGCCGACGCCGGCGCGACGCGCATGCTTCGCATTCGTGGCGCGCACGTTGACGCGGAGCGAGAAGCACTTCACGGCGTTGGGAGCATTCGTGGGAATGGGATTGCTGCTGTGCGCGCAGACACTGGTGACCGCAACGCACGATGGAACGGAAATGGGCGGACGGATTCCGGGACCAGGGTTCCTTTCGGTTCCGCTGATCCTGGTGTATTGCCTGGTGGTGGGGCTGCGATTCATCTTTGAGATTCCCGCGGATTTGCGCGCAAATTGGATTTTCAAAATGCAGATCGACACGGGAGCGGGTGAGAGTGTGCTGCTCGGCAGAGCGTTGACGTGGACGATTCTGGCGCCGCTTTTGATTGTGGCGTGCCTACCGGCCTATGCGTACCGATGGGGATGGCAAGTTGCGTTGTTGCACCTGGGATACGTGGGGGTGATGACGTGGTTGCTGGTGGAAACGATGTTCGTACGAATGCGAAAGATTCCGTTTACATGTTCGCTGCCAGCGTTTAAGGAGAACGCGTTTGTGGTGATATTTCTGTTGTTCCTAGGATTCTATCTGTTTGTCAGGGCGGGGTCGTTTTTGGAATACGTCGCGTTTGTGGATCCAGTGCGCTCGATTGTTCCCGGTATCGTGTTGGGAGGTTGGTGGCTGGCGATTCGGCAGTATCGGAAGAATCTGTTAGAGATGGAGAAAGAGATCATTTTTGAGGAAGGGCCGGTGGAGGCGGTGCAGTTGCTGGATTTGCGGTGAGGGGAGGAAGTGGCCAGCGGCTAGTGAGCCCAAGAGAAAAGACAAAGAAAAGAAAACCCACGGCCAATGAAGATTGTCGAAGCCTGTGCTACCCGCTCCACGAAGGGCCGCGTAAACCCGCCACTACTCTGCCCCTAAAAGAAAAGCGCCCATCTCGGAAGGTGGCTGCTACAGAAGCACTACAAAAGCAAAACCTACTCGGGCTTGCGGAGGGATTGCAGGTCTATGCCGAGTTGCTGGCACTTTTTGTAGAGATGACTGCGCTCGAGGCCGAGGGCGCGGGCGACGTTGGTCATATGGAAATTGTGGCGGCGGATTTCGGCGAGAAGGACTTCGCGCTCGAAAGCTTCAGTGCGTTGGACGAGAGTTCCCTCCTCCGTGGCGGCTTTTGCAGCGGAGGCGGAATCAATCGCGGCGCTGTCTGCGGCGGGGAGGGCGAGGCGAACGTCCTCGTCGGTAATGGTGTCTTCGGCGGCGAGCAGGGCGAGGCGTTCGACGATATTGCGAAGTTCGCGGACGTTGCCGGGCCAGCAATAGCGGCGCAACTCCGCGATCGCGTCGTCGGAAAAGGATTTGTCTTTCCAGCCGTTTTGCTTGGCGACCTGGTGGGCAAAATGGGCGATGAGCTCGGGGAAATCTTCGAGGCGATCGCGCAGAGACGGCAGGGTCAGCGGAAAAACGTAGATGCGGTGGAAGAGGTCACGGCGGAATTCGTTATTTCTGACGCGGTCTTCGAGGTTGCGGTGAGTGGCGACGATGACGCGGACACTGACCTTGATGGGCTTATCGCCACCGACGCGTTCGACTTCACCTTCTTCGAGGACGCGAAGAAGCTTGGCCTGCATGGCGACGGGCATATCGCCGATCTCGTCGAGGAAGAGAGTGCCGCCCTCGGCTTGCTCGAATTTTCCGACGTGGCGTCCGGCCGCGCCGGTGAAAGCACCTTTTTCGTGGCCGAAGAGTTCGGACTCGATCAATTCGGGGGGAACGGCGGCGCAATTGAGTGTGATGAAGGCGTTTTCGTGGCGCGGAGATTTCTCGTGAATGGCGCGCGCGACTAATTCTTTTCCGGTGCCGGTCTCACCGAGGATGCAGACGCGAGTTTCGCTGGCGGCGACCCGATCGATTTGCGCGAGAAGCTTTTGCATGGCGGGGCCGGAGCCGACGAGTTCGTGCTTGCCGAGTCGATGGCGCAGTTCGCGATTTTCGTCTTCGAGGCGAGTGAGGCGGAGAGCGTTTTCGACAGTGACAAGGAGTTTGTCGGTAGTAAGCGGCTTTTCGAGGAAATCGAGAGCGCCGAGCCGCGTGGCTTTAACAGCCATTTCGATATTGGCCTGGCCGGAGATGAGGACGATGGGAGTCCGGACGCCAGCTTTTTTCAGTTCTTCGAGCAATTCCAGGCCGCTTTTGCCGGGCATGACCACGTCGGAAAGAATGAGATCGAAATGCTGGGAGCGAATGAGGTCGGCGGCGCGGAGGGCGCTATCGCAAACGGTGGCTTCGTGGCCAGCGAGACGAAAGGCGCGAGCGAGTGACGCCAGGGTGTTGGGGTCGTCGTCAATCAGGAGGAGATTGGCTTTGCGCGGCACGTTCGGATCAGTTTAACGGTTCGGTGGAAAAGCGGCAAAGAGGAAAAGAGAAAGAGCAGCGAGACGAGGGAAAAGGCGGAGAAGGGATATTCGTTGAGATCCCTCGCTTCGCTCGGATGACGCGCGCGACTGGTAGGGACGGCCTCAGAAGGCGGTCCCTACCGCGGCGAGAAAAACTCCTAGCAACGCCAAAAAACAGCCTTAACAGGCAAAGGGTGCGGCACCCAAGATCAAGAACAACGCAGCGACACAGGCTGAAGCCGGTGCTTCCCAGGACCAGGAAAACTTAGTCGGAGGC
>Ga0210392_10000740_pt1 | contig 18517 bp, 21 predicted proteins | sample IncBWC30OmetaG_FD_161057 | JGI IMG/M metagenome (GOLD analysis project Ga0210392, IMG submission 161057) | Forest soil microbial communities from Barre Woods Harvard Forest LTER site, Petersham, Massachusetts, United States - Inc-BW-C-30-O ...
ACCGGCCAGTCCGATCAGGATCAGCAAGGCGCCGACGACATACAAAAGCGTATCGATTTGCACAGTCAGTTTGACCTGGCGGGGACTCAGCCGAGGCTGGCGCGCCGGCGCGGCGGTACGACGAACCAGGTGACCACGACCAATGCCGCGAACGCGGTGTAGGCGACCGTGAACACCCACGTCGGAAAGTCGTAGAAAAGTATTCGATCAACCCAGCGCTCGATGAAACCCTCGTTGGATTCCTGCCCCCGTAACGCGTCCTCCCAGAGCGTCAGTGGGCACACAATGCCCGCCAAGGACTCCGCAGCCACGAACCCAATCGCGGCAAGATGCGTCACGCGCCAGCGCCAGTCCCTGATCCATCTCCACCGCCGCGCAGCGCCGATGTAAATCAACGGCAGTCCTGCGGTAATGAACACCATGATCAACAAGTGGATGACGACGATCGTGTCGGCGAGCATGGCGCGCTCGAGCGTACCACCAGGGAGGGGCGATCGCGACCAGCAGTAAGACGCTTAGTGCCTTGTTCATTGGTGACTCCCCGCTCGATGGAATCCTGCAACCCCGTCGATTGGAACCCGAGCGGTCGAGCTAAGTTCCAATGCGTCACGCGATCGTGGGATCTTCCTCGGTGGGTTTTCCTGCGGCCGTGGGCAGCGCCAAGCAATCGGCCAATTCGCCCCACTCGCCCGCCGCGATGTACACGGCGCCGCAAAGCGCCGCCATGGCGCCGATGGTCCAACTGTAGGCCCCCGCCACGCCAAACCATCGCAGCGCCCCGACGGTGAAGGCGAGGCACACGCCGCCCCACGCCAGGGCAAGTCCGAGCGTGGCGATCAGCCAAGCGGTCAGCTTCTCGACTTGTCGCGACATCAAGGCGCTCTCACGCCAGCGGGCGCACTGGTAGGCCACCAAGCTGATGGCGGCCGCTACGCCGACAAAGAGTCCTATTTTCGATGCCGGTTGGTGAGTCAGCAGGCGATACAGCCACAGCAAACCGCTGAGCACCACGCCCAGGTTTGCAGCGAGGTACAGCAGTTCGAACACGCCACGACGCACCACCTCACGGGCCCAGCGGCGTTTCTCGCGCGGAACCGAGTCGGCGCCCGCCGGGAGCCCGGCTTGCGTACTGCTCAATTCTGTGAGGTCCTTCAAGCAACTCTCCAAGCTACGCAAATCAGCCTAAGGCCAGGGCGGCCATGTGTCTGCGATGTGAGCCCGGCGCGGGGTTTTTTCTTGTGACGAAGTTAACAGCCCCGCCCACGGCCTGCCTATCATATCAATTAGAAGCCCGTGCGGAAGGAGATCAAGTGGAAGGTAACTGCCGCCCACAACAGCGTCAGCAATGCGCCCGCCAGCAACGCAGCCCAGAGCTTCGCCCACCGGCCCCGGGAGCCCGTTGCGACAACCCAAAGGTTCCATAAACCGACTATTGCACCGCCGATGAATACAAGCGGCGACAGGATACGCAGCAACGCGATCCAGCCGTTCACCTTGGGAATGAGATCGAGCACCGACAGCATGGCGAGAACCAGAACGACCCAGCCGGCGAAGACCAGGACGGAGGCGGCAGCGGCCATTCGCACCCAGCGATGCGCCTTGGCGGTACTTCCCGTCAACGCGTACGCAACGCCATAGTGGCGGCGCGTGAGCGCACTGATCGGCCATGCGAGAGTGGTCAGCAGCAACACGATCACGCTGGCGATTAACGCGGGCACCCACCATCCCCCGGATTTCGACCAAGGGGCTCGATCATAGACCACGATCGGCGATTCACTGCCATAGCTGAAACGCACAACCCGGCCGTTCTCCGCCCGCGCCGCAAGCAGATCCTTGCCATGTTGGTCACGCCAAACAAATGGGGCCACCTCGCGCCAGCGCAGGGGCACGCCCGAGGGGCTGGTGGCGTTGGAAACCGATATCGTGCCGTCGCCATTGTCGGCAACGACTGCCTGTTGCGCCAAGTACAATAGGCTCACGAAGCTCGTTTCCGCCCGGCGCGAGACGCTATACCGCCCCGCCATCATGCGCGCGTGTTCGGCGGCGGTTTTCTCATCGACTTTTCCGTCCGCCGTCGGGCCGGGCAGATAGCGGTCCGCGAACTGATGGAACAATTCTGCGCGCACTTCTTGTGCCGCCCCATCTTTGCCGACGCTGTTCATGGAAACCAAGAGTCCGACGCCATCATCGATGAACAAATGCAGATCGCTATGAAACCATTGCGTGTCGCCGCCGTGGGCAATCACGCGGTGGCCGTTATAGTTGTCCTCGAAGAATCCGAGCACCATGCGATTGAGCTGCGGCAGAATTGTGAGCGCCGTGTCATGCATCTGCTGCGACGTTTCCGCCTTGAGAATCTGACTCGAGCCATAGCGGCCGTTCTTCAGGTGCGCGATCATGAAGTGGGAGATGTCATTGCCGCTCGCCGTCAGGCTGCCGGCCGGCGCCGGCCCGACGATTTCGAACGGTTTGGGCGGCAACGATGCCGTTTGATAGGCCATCGATAGATTCGCTTTGAAGCGCTCGGGGAGCGGCTGCCGAAATGTGGAGTTCTGCATCTCGAGCGGCGCGAACAGATGCTTGTCCATGTAATCATCGAAGGGCATGCCGGCAACCCGAGCGACGATATACCCCGCGAGCGCGGCCGCGGTGTTGGAATAGGCCGGCGTCTCGCCCGGCGCAAAAATGCGCGCCGGTACGTAGAGTTTCATGAACTGCTCGAGCGGCATGGCACCGTCCGCCTCGACTCCGATCAAGCCCTTCAAGCGTTCCTCGAAGCCGGCCGTGTGCGTCATGATGTTGCGCATCGTCACGGGCTTGCCCTGGCGGGGAGGAATCTTGAAGTCGAGATATTGGTTCACATCGGCATCGAGATCGATCTTACCCTGCTCGACCAGCTGCATCACGGCGGTCCACGTGAAGAGTTTGGAGACCGAGCCCCAACGAAAGAGGGTGCTCTTCGGATCGACCGGCTTGCCGGCGGCGTAGTCGGCGTAGCCGTAGCCTTTCTCGAACAGCACTTGGTCATCTTTGACCACGACGACCACGGCGCCGGCGATATCGCCGCTGTACAGCGCATAGGGGAAATATCCGTCGAGCCATGTCTCGACGTCAGCACCGCTCAAGGCGTGGGGTGCCGGCGCTTGCGCCTGGGCGCTGCCTAGACTGGCAGCCAACGTCAACAACAGGGACACCAACAGCCACTTTTTTTTCTTCTGCATGTTTCGTCTCTCGCCCGTGCTTGCTCGCCTGTAGAGACTAGCGCAACGCGGACCTGCGGTACAATCAAAGGAGGGCGGCTACAAGAAACACCACTCATGCAGTCCCTGCAACTGAATGCGCAAAGCCAGGACCTGCGGCGTCGCGCGCTAGTTATATTTCGCGCGGTGATTGTTGGTCTTCTGGTCGGCATGATCGCGGCCAATATTTGGCCCCTTTTTCTGTTGCGTCTCGGCATGCCGGTCGCCGCCCTTGCCGAGATCGTTTTTCTCGCCTTGTACGTGTGGTGGGTGTCGGGCGGGGGTCCCCCGACACCGCTGCGCGCCGTGCGGGCCGAGAACTTTCGCGTTCGGTCCCTCTCGGCCGCGCAATGGACCTGGGGCATTGTCGCCGCGGTGAGCTTTGCCGCGACCATACACGCAGCGCTGGTCCTCCTGTTTCGCATCGTGCCCTTCCCGGCCGCCGCGTTTCATCAGGGATACGATTTTTCATTCATCCCATCGCACCAGATGCAATGGCTGGCCTGCATCGTATCGGCGCTCTCCGCCGGCCTATGCGAAGAAACCGGCTTTCGCGGCTACATGCAAAGGCCGATCGAGAAGAGTTCCGGTCCCCTCGTCGCGATCATGGTCTCCTCGCTGCTCTTCATGTTGCTGCACCTGACGAAAAGCTGGGCGCTGATCGGCATGGTGCCCATTGTGTTCGGCGCCGGCGTGCTGCTCGGCGCCTTGGCCCAGGCCTCGGGTACGCTGATTTTCGGCATGCTCGGCCATTGGATCATGGACATCGGATTGTTTGCCTATTGGTGGACGCAGATCGCCGGTACATTCTCGCAGCGGCCGATCGCGGAATCCGGTCTGGACAAGGCGGCCTTTGCCGAGGTCCTGGTGTTCGCGGCCGTCCTCATCGTGTTTCTGATCGCCATGAAGCGCCTGAGAACACTGGGATCGACTACGGCCTCTCCATAGCCGCCACGGCCGATGGTCGCTCGAGCGAACGCAAGGCGTCGAACATCACATCGATTTCCGTCTCGGTGTTGTAGTAGTGCGGCGAAATGCGCAGCGCCGAGGTGGCGCGCTTTTGATCCATGTCGATAAGTGCATCTTCTCGCACCGCGGCGGAGGTATTGAAGCCGAGAGCACGGAGTTCATTGACAACGTCGGCAGCGCGCCGGCCGCGAATTTCAACGGTCACGATCGCGCCAAGTTCCGTACCGTGATCCAATACGCGAAAGCCCGGAAGATCACGCAGTTTCAGCCGAACTTTGGCTGCAAGCTCTCGTGCCCGTTCACCGCCGTGAAGCACGCCGACTTGACCTGCATAGCGGGCGGCCTCGCCCAAGCCGAGCACCAGCGCGACGGAGAACTCCCAGTTTTCGAAGCGGCGCGCATCCGGGGCCGGATCAAAGGAGTCTTGCGTGCGCCACGTTGCGCCGCGCATGTCGATGTAAAGCGGATATTGGCCCCGTTCGATGACCCGGTCGGCAACGTACAGAAATCCGATGCCGCGCGGCCCGCGCAAATATTTTCGCGCCGTGGCGGCCAGGAAATCGCAGCGCAAGCGAGCGACGTCGATCGGCAGCAGCCCAACGGCCTGGCAGGCGTCGATCAGGTACGGCACGCCCGCTGCCTCAGCGGCTTCGCCCAGGGCTTCAACCGGTTGAATCAACCCCGAATTCGTCGGAATCCAAGTTACCGCCAGCAACCGTGCGCGCGGATTGCGCAAAAGTTCCCGCACCGAATCCGGGTCGGCGCCGCCGCTCGCCAGATCCGCTGCGCGCTGCACGACCACGCCGCGGCGGCGTGCCAATGAAAGATAGGCCAATTGGTTGGATATATAATCATTTCGAGTCGTGACGATGACATCGCCGGGCTGAAAATCGAAACATGAGAGCGCTTGATAGAACGCCACGGTCGCGTTTTCGACGATGGCCACATTGGCCGGCGTCGAGCCGAGGAGGCCGGCCACCGCCGCATACACCTTCGGCACCGACTCGGCGGCTTCAGCCTCCGCCTCATAGCCGCCGAGCAGAGACTCGCGCTGCAGATGGTCGGTGATCGCACTCAGAACGGATTTCGGCATGAGGCTTGCACCCGCATTGTTCAAGTGCACGCGTCCGGCGGCGCCCGGTGTATCCTCTCGCCACTGAGAGACTTGCTCGTCCATCACTGCCCTCGCGCTGGTGTAATCGCCGGAGGCCTCAAAGGCTATCGGGTATCGATGAATTCCGCCAAACATTCGCCGTATGAAGCTGCCAGCAGAAAAGCGTAGCATCCTTGTAACCGGCAGCGCAGGGCATCTTGGCGAGGCGATGGTCCGGACCCTGCGCACGCAACAACGCCCGGTACTGGGCGTGGATCTCAATCCATCTCCCTTCACCGACCGGGTCGGCTCGATTACCGATCGTGACTTCGTCAAGGAGTCTATGGCCGGAGTGCATGCGGTTGTTCACACTGCCACTTTGCACAAGCCCCACGTTGCGACCCACAGCCGTCAGGCCTTCGTCGACACCAACGTGACGGGCACCTTGGTGCTGCTGGAAGAAGCGGCGGCCGCCGGCGTACAGACTTTCGTGTACACCAGCACCACCAGTGTTTTTAGCGGGGCGCTGACCACCGCGGCCGACGCGCCCGCCGCTTGGATAACCGATTCCGTCGTACCTGTCGCCAAAAACATCTATGGCGTTACCAAGCTCGCGGCTGAACACCTTTGCGAACAATTCGCCTCGAGACAGCAACTCGCGGTGGTAATCCTGCGCGCGGCGCGCTTTTTTCCCGAAGCGGACGACGATGCCGCAATTCGCGGGAAGTACGAAATTGCCAATGCCCAGGCAAATGAATTGCTGTATCGCCGCGCCGATATCGAGGACGTGGTCGAGGCGCATTTGCTGGCAATCCAGCAGGCACCCGCCATCGGTTTTGGCCGATACATTGTTTCCGCGGCTACGCCCTTTACCCGTCAGGACTTGGCGGCGCTGGGCCAGGACGCACCCAGCGTTGTCCACCGGCTGTTTCCCGAGTCTCGCGATCTCTATTCCGCGCTAGGTTGGACATTTTTTCCGAAGGTCGATCGGGTGTATGTCAATGATCGGGCCATGGCGGCGCTTGGATGGCTTCCCAAGTACGATTTCCGCCACGTGCTCGATAACCTGCGGCTCGGCCAGGATTTTCGCAGCCCACTGGCGCGTGCCGTGGGTAGCAAGGGCTATCATCCCACGGTGTTCGAGGAAGGGCCGTACCCAGTCGCGCCCTGATCCATAGCATAATGATCGACCCATCGAGGCGAGAGCGTGCAGAAAGCAAGTCCCAAGGGCGTTTGCCTCATCATCGGCGCGGGAGACGGGCTCGGCGGCGCCATTGCCCGGGCTTTCGCCCGCGACGGGCATCCCGTCTGTCTCACCCGCCGCGCCCGCCATCTCGAACAGCTCGAGGCGCTGGCCGGCGAGATCCGAAGGCAGGGCGGCGTCGCACACGCCTTCGGCGTCGATGCACGCATGGAAAGCGAAATGACGGCGCTGTTCGATGACATCGAAACGCGGATCGGGCCCCTCGAAGTAGTGGTGTTCAACATCGGCGCCAATGTCCGCTTCGGCCTCATCGAGACGACGGCGCGGGTCTTCACCAAGGTCTGGGAAATGGCCTGTTTCGCAGGCTTCCTCACCGGGCGCGAGGCGGCGCGCGTCATGGCGCCGCGGGGCCGCGGCTCCATCCTGTTCACCGGCGCGACGGCTTCACTACGGGGACGCGAAGGTTTCGCCGCGTTTGCCGCCGCCAAGGCCGGACTGCGCGCGATTGCGCAAAGCGCCGCACGGGAGTTTGCCCCCCAGGGAATTCACGTGGCCCATGTCGTGGTGGACGGCGCCATCGACGGCGTCTTTACGCGCAGCAATCGCACCGACGTCGACGCGCTGTTGTCCGGGGACCGGATCCTCAAGCCCGAGCAGATCGCCGCCAACTTCGTCTGGCTGCACTCGCAACAACGCTCGGCGTGGACCCACGAACTGGACCTGCGTCCCTGGACCGAATCCTGGTGAGCGCCAACCCATGAGCAAAACCGTCGACTTCATTTTCGATTTCGCCAGCCCGAACGCCTATCTCGCATGGAAAGCGCTGCCCGGCGTGGTGGCGCGCACCGGGGCGCGCGTGAACGTCGTCCCCTGCCTGCTGGGCGGACTGTTCAAGCTCACCGGCAACCAAGCGCCAATGACCGCCTTTGGCGGCGTGAAGGGCAAGCTCGAGTATGAGCGCCTCGAGACGCAGCGCTTCATCGACAAGCACGGCCTCACAGCCTTCCGCTTCAACCCGCATTTTCCGGTCAATACGCTTCTGATCATGCGCGGCTTCCTGGCGGCGCGGCGCGCGAACGTGGGCGATGCCTTCCTCGACGCCGTACTCAAAGCCATGTGGGAAGACGGCAAGAAGATGGACGATCCTGCGATCGCCGCCGAGGTGCTAAGCACCGCCGGCCTGGATGCGAAAGCCATCCTCGATGCCACGCAAGACCCCGACGTCAAGGCGGAACTCGCCGCGAACACCAACGCCGCCGCGGCGCGCGGCGCCTTCGGCATTCCGACTTTCTTCGTCGGCGATGAAATGTTCTTCGGCAAGGAGCGCTTGGGGCAAGTCGAGGAAGAACTCCGGGAAGCTGTGGAGAACCGGGCACAGGACTGAACGCGATCGTAGGAGATCCATTGAAAAACTCACGCAGACGTTTTCTAGCCAGCGCATCCCTGGGTGTGGTCGGCGCCGGCATCGGCGCCTACGAAGCGGTCCAGGCGCAGAGCGGTGCACCGGGCAATACGCCGCCCCCGGGGGCGCCCTCGGCTTTCGCCACCTCGCCGCCGGTGGGACCGGAAGTTTCCGCTGCCACTTTCCTGGAAGCCGAGAAATTGATGCAGGTCCAATTGACCGCACAGGAAACTCGTGACGCCGCCGGCAGTTGGCGAGAGGCCATGGCGCCGCTCTATGAACGGCGCACCGGGCCCAAAAAAATTCAGCTGGAGGCGACGCTCGCGCCGGCTTCGCGGTGGGAACCCAATCAATACGGACCCAGTACGGGGCACGCTCGCAACCGATTTGTCCGCGGCAAAATCGAGGAGCGGCCTCTGCCGGCTCGCGATTCGGAGATTGCTTTTGCGTCCGTGACGCAACTGTCGCGCTGGATCGAAACGCGACAGCTCACTTCAGAGCGGCTCACACGGATTTATCTAACGCGGTTGGAGCGCTTCGATCCAAAACTCAAGTGTGTCATCACGCTGACGCGTGAGCTGGCGATCAAACAGGCCAAGGCGGCGGATGCCGAGATAGCCGCCGGAAAGTATCGCGGGCCGCTGCACGGCATCCCGTGGGGCGCCAAGGATTTGCTCGACACGGCGGGCATCGCGACGACCTATGGCGCGGAACCCTTCAAGAATCGCAAGCCCGAGGCGGATGCCACGGTGGTTCGCCGTCTTCATGATGCCGGGGCCGTGCTGGTCGCCAAGCTGAGCTTGGGAGCACTCGCGCTCAACGATGTTTGGTTCGGCGGTCAGACCATGAATCCGTGGCTGCTGGAGGAAGGCTCGTCCGGATCGAGCGCCGGTCCTGGCGCTGCCACGGCCGCGGGTCTGGTGGGTTTTTCCGTGGGAAGCGAGACCGGCGGCAGCATCGTGGCCCCCAGCATGCGCTGCGGCGTCACCGGATTGCGGCCCACCTATGGCCGCGTACCGCGCACCGGCGCGATGACCCTATGCTGGTCGCTCGACAAGCTCGGACCCATGACGCGTAGCGTCGAAGACACGCTGCTGGTATTGCATGCCATCTCGGGTCCGGACCATCAGGACGTGGCCTGTGTGCCGAGCGCGCTGGACTATGACGCGGAGGCGCCGATCGCGGGATTGCGGGTCGGCTATTTTCCGCAGTGGATGAAGCAAGCGACCGACGTGGACCGCGCGGCGCTCGACACGGTGCGAAAGCTGGGAGCCACGGCCAGCGAGGTGGCGATTCCCGATTGGCCTTATGATTCACTGAATGTGATTCTTTTCGCCGAGGCGGCTGCCGCCTTCGAAGAGCTGACCCTGAGCGGCGGAGTGAATCAATTGAAAATGCAGGTTCCGGATGCGTGGCCGAATATCTTTCGGCAATCGAGATTCCTCTCGGCGGTCGATTTTGTTCAGGGCGATCGATTCCGGCGCAAAGTGGCGATCGAAATGGCGCGAGTCTTCTCTCAGGTGGATCTGCTGCTGGTGCCCTCGTTGCAGGACGAAATACTGGTCATCACCAACGCCACCGGGCATCCCTCCCTCACACTTCGCGCCGGGTTTGTCGAGGTTTCCGAGGCGCGCAGCGATTGGGCGCCGGATCCGGCGCATCCCTTGCCCAGGTTCAACCCGCCGCGCCGCGTTCCGCATGGCGTTACGTTGATCGGGCGCCTTTTCGACGAGGGTACGATTGGCCGGGTCGGACTGGCTCTGGAGCGAGCCTTCGGCGTAGCGGCAGAAAGACCGGCAGGGTTCGATTAAAGAAGTAATTTTGGCAAGCAGCCGTTTCGGGAATATGCTCAGGCTCGCAAGCGACGGTTGCCTTGCGGCGGCCGAATCGCGCATCGTCCAAACGACAACTAATAAGGAATTCCAATGAGCCGTCGTAACGCGCTAGCGCAATTGGCAGCCCTTCCCTTGATGATGGCCGCAGGTTCGTCCGTGGCAGCCGAGACGAAATCGCCGCTCAAGGTCATGATGAAAAGTGCGTGGGGGTCTGACGACCCGACCAAGGCCGCCTTTCCGTTTCTACACGGACATGCACTCGCCGAGGCCGGTCATACCGTGCAGATCTTCCTCCTGGGTGAAGCCGTCTCTTTGATGCGACTATCATTGGCCAAAACCGTAGTCCCCGTGGGCTGGCCCCCGCTCGAAGAAACGCTGCAAAAGGTCGTGGCGAAGAAGATTCAGATTTTTGCGTGCGGTGCGTGCTCCCGCGCCCGGGGAGTGACCGACGCCGATCTCGCCCAGTGGAATGCAAAATTCGGTAATCCAACGATCTTTGTCTCCCTCGTGGAATGGGCCGACCGCATCATCACAGAATGAGGATGCGCAGAGCCTAGGGAATTGTCGACATCGATTCATCAAATCGCCCTTTGACCCTTCAAGACGTGCGCCGATTTTCGCCCCGATTGGCGACCGCAAGCTTCGCCAAAAACCGTTCCATATGCGGATCACTGCGATGCAGTGGCACCTCCGAAAGCCTAAACCACTTGACCCCCGCGAACTCCTGCCGTTCGGGTTGGATCTCTTGATTCCTGTCCGCCGTGACCACATACCACAGCGACACGTCAACATGCCCGGCGGTGAGCCCGACCGTTGTCGTGCACGTGATCATCAATGGCTCCGCAATATCATGGTCGGCAACGAGCCCAAGCTCCTCAAAGAGCTCTCGCACCACGGTCTCTCGCGGGTGTTCCCCCGGCTCCACATGGCCCCCGGACGGCAGCCACAACGAAGCGCTCTTGTGATCAACCAGAAGAATATGGTCCCCATCAACTACGGCAAAGTATGAGACCAAGTGCTTAGGCGGAGTGGCCGGCTTCCCAATACGACACAGCGGCGCACCGGAATCAATCCAAGCCAACGAATCAGCCCGGTGAGTCTCCTCGAGTTCGTCAAACGGCCGGATCGAAGCCACCTCATCGCGTATTGCCGCACGGATGGTCACGTATCTCTAAGCCGTCGCCCCTCCTCCATCAATCGCTCGAGCCCTCGCTCGAGACCCTCGGGAAAGTTTCTGATTCTAAAAAATGGCGTCATTTTCGTGTCGATAATTTCTTTGGCGTCCTCATTGCTGATGTATCGATTCATTCCAATCCCGAGTTCTATGCGAACTTGCCTTTCGTTCGGGGCCAGACACACGAGAATGCCATCGTCGATGCCCTTGCGACCCAGCCGCCACTTGTTGGCGGTGCGAAGACAGAAGCTCTCTATTGTTTCACCACCCAATGTCGGAACGATCAACACGGCTATCTGATGCCCAGTCTCCTGTTCGTAAGCTTGAGATAACTTGGAAAGCCGTTCCTGATCTGCCGGCAACAATAAATTGACCGTATCCACAACTCGACCGCTCAGTTGCGGTATAAGCAATCCTTGAGAAAGCGGAGCAAGGTCACGCGTTTGAGGCTTATCCGAGGCCGAACACCCGCCGAACAGCGCGAGGACCAGCATCATCGCCATGCGATGACAAGGGCGCATCGCCTATGCTTCTTCCCTTGACACGATTGCGGCAAACAAAGCCGGCCATTTCTTCCGCAAATAAATAGGCACTGCAGCAGAGAACACCAGCCCCGCGTTTAGCAGCACATACACTGAATATTTCACAATCACATCCAGCGTGAACGCCAGGTCCGAATGCCCGTCGACGGAGAGTTCCCCGGCAATCCACGATCCGAGCAAAAAAAACGGCAGCAGTATCACCCCAATAAAACAGGTAAATCCATAGCTAAGCGCACCGGAGACGACTACAAAGCGGCGCTTCCGCTGCATTCCACTCGGAAACAATGCCACGATCCAAGCCACCAGCAAAGGCAGTGCTCCCACTGCCACAATCCCGATAGCGACGGCCGAGACGATCCAATATTGACCGACTGACATAGGCGCGCTTCCTGTATATTCGTTGAGTTTCACAACAGCCCGCTTCTCCCAGAACAGCTGCACCAACCGTGTTGGTAGCAACGTTTGCGTTTTTAGGGTTGCGAAAACCTCAGTCAGGCGTTCAGGATTGGTCCCCGGATGCGGTGACCAAACCCATGCACACTGATCGTTGGCATAGAAATAGAAGGCCTCGCCATCCAATCCCATTCGGGCATTGGCCTGATCTGCTTGGGCGATCTCCGCAATCACCACCGCGCGTAGCTCTTCAGCGAGGCTGCGGCTCAAAGACACTGTGCGAACCATCGGCGTGGGTTGCACGGGATTCGGTCCGAAAACGCCAGGCCGCAGCTCCACAGTGCCGCCATGCCAATCGACCCTGAACCGGACCGACCGCAGGAAAACCCGATCGTTGGAACGAACAATCTGCAGACCCCATCCCGTTTGGAGCCCTGGCATGTCCAAGTAGGAAAGCATCACTTGTCCCGGACTTGAACCGTTGGAATCGTCAGAAAGACCGTCGACCATACCTGCGGCCCGGCTGTCGCATGGCTGAAGTCCATCAGCCGTCGCCTGAAGCGTTGGTGCCATTACCGCCGCAGCAGCCGCGAGCGCAAAAGCTATCACGTGGTTGGCGGATATCACTTCGGCACCGGCGCATCCATTGCTGAAACCAGCCATGTCCATGCTGCGATCCAAACCGGCCCAATGGCGGCAAATAGCTTCACGCGGCCCACTGTCAGCTTGACCGTCCCGCTGGTCGTGCCTCGAAAACCCGCCCTGTACCACTTGAACTCGACGGGCTGCAGAACAACCACCTTCTCCGCGCCCTCGAGCAAAAACACCCAGAAGGCAAAGCCAAGCGCGAGGACGATAAGCGTCGCGAACCACGCGAGCACATAAGGATTGCGGTCCTGCGGCCTGAAGAAGTACCAAATATTGGGCACGCCGCCGATCACAATCGCCCATCCCATCACAACCCATGGCAAAGCCGAACCAACCGCGAGCCAACGTCGCAACGAGATTGCCGCCGGACTCGCTCGAGGATCACTCAGACCCCTGGATGGCAGGGTGCGCATACCAACAATGTAGTTGTACGCAGTGACACACAAACCTAAAGCCCAAAAGTAGCGACCGATGAGATGAAAGAGGTTCACGGCCCGCCATCCTTTCCCCTAGCTTGCGCACACCATTGCCGCGCCGCCTTGGAGAATTCCCTGCGTTCATGATTGCGCAAAAGCGTAAAAACAAACGCACACGAGAAACCTAAAAGAAACTGGATCCGCCAGAGGCCTGCCGGCTTTGCCCAAGCGCGCCAATACCAACGCCAGACCTCGCTCCGCCGCGACGCGTAGTTCACTGTAAAGCTGTGAGCGCTGACTTCCATGTTCTCTAGAATCCTAGTTTGATCGTGATCGGAGGACTCGATTTAACCTATCGTCGCGATTCTAGGGCTCTTCAACGTCGCGGTCGTCATAGCCACCCTCGTTTCCCATCCCTACTTTCGCGTAAGGCGCGATTCTCGGCAAGTCTGTGCCGGGCTCATCCACCGGCATCCGCTTTGCACGCCGCAATATCCGCAGGCCCCCGCCGCCGACCGACAATCGTGTCCGGGACAAATCCGGGAGGAGGCGCAGCCGACCAGACATTGCCCACACCCTTAAGCATGTCTCCGTTGCGTTCCACTCGCACGGCATACAAGGAATCCTTCGAGCGCATCAAGAAGGAAAGCGTCTTCCCCACAAGCGTCCATGATGTGACGCCGAAAGTCTGTCGATTCGGATATGTGAGCGTGTAGCACGCCTTTGGTGGATCATTCTTAAAATCATGATGAGCCGAATCGATCCGATCGACGTCTTTGCGCCTCATCGCGCGACCAAACAACACGATGACGCCAGTCCGTAACACGTTTCCCCGCTCCGAAAACGAGCACGGCCCCTTGCAGATGAGGAGTTCATAAACCCCGGCCACTCCTTGATCTTTGCCCATCGCAGACTGCGCCGCCCCTGCAGCGACTGCGAAAACCAGGACGAGAAGTTCAACTTTCACTGGCCCCTCCGTCGCTCGAGGCGCTTACGCACTCTGCCCTACGCTATCGTATTTTCTTACGAGCGTTTTCGATGCCACCAAGCGCCAAGCCCGTTCGATCAATTCCGGCAAGACGCGCTTCTCGACCACGCCGAGGCGCAAGAGTATCCACGGGTAGTCCCGGTAGTGATCGGTGATGAAGAATGCATCCGGAGCAGATTGCATCAGAATTTCGCGATCCAATAATTCGCAGCGAAGCACCACGCAGTCCATGCTTTGATGCAGGCGCGCAAAGAGCTTGCCGCCTACTTTGAGTGCGGGGGTGCCATACGACGTGCCATCGACAACTCCGGGCAAAGCACGGGCAATCGCGCGTATGCCGTCGAAACTTGTCAGAGCAACCGTTCCCGAGGTCTGCTTCCGACTTGCGCGCCGCGCTGTACGTTTTCTCTTACTTGTCACTGTTCTCACGTCTTCAGCGTCGTCTCCGAGTCCAACTGATGCTCTTTCCCCGCCTCCGGCTTCAAAAAATGCCCGTCAATCCGAATTTCGCCCCCGTCTGGCTTGAAAATGGTCATCTTCTCCGACATTCGACAGCTCGTGTATTGAACGTCATATACAAGCGTCGTACGAGTACCCGCATTCCTTCCGATCGAACTGAACACAGTCCACGTCTTGAGCGAATGCGTTTTGGGCACACCGCAGCGAGCACGCTGGTCTTGCAGAAAGGCAAGCCATTCAATGCGCGAAGTTGCTTTGTAAAACCGCGGAGAATAGAACGAAAGAGCACCCTCAACATCTCCGCCCTGCATCTTCGCGAAGTACTGCTCCGCCAGTTGCTCCGCCTCCTTCCTGTCTCCAGCAAAACTACAGCCAATTACCGCGGAGAGCGCCCCAACGATAGCGGCAACTTGAATCACCCGACTGACGCTCCTGATCATGCGCTACTCCATCATCACGCTAAACTACCGTTCGTACGTTCTGATCTCTCGACGCGACAATAACAACGATATCGAACACAACGCCACCGCGAATATCGTCGTCGCGCAAATCACGAAGCGGACAACGATGAGGGCACTGTTGACCCTGCCGAACATCTCATAAGTGACTATCATCGCCAAGATAACGGACGCGGCAGCCAGTGCGATTAACAGCGCATAGCGCCAACCGTCCCTTGAAGGGCCGGGACTGTCGGCACTCACGTTGACTCCTTTGAGCCACCTCGCATATGCCACGACGATGACCACCAATCCGAACAGCGTGCTCGCGTGCTGCAGCAGCTCATACACCGGAACACTTCTGTTGCCGAACATCCATACCGACTCTCGCAACAGTGGCCACCTTGCAACCATATACCCCGCAGGATGAGTGAACGAGTCCCAAGCATTATGCGTCATGGCGCCGATGGCGATCGAAACCGCGATCGCGAATACGACCGGGAGGGAGGTCAATCGCTGTACTTGCGGCAGCGACATCAGAGCGGATCGATGCGGCTCGGGCAACACATTGGCGACCGGCCGATGCAACACTCGAATAAGCGTATATAGAACGAGACCCGTGGGCAGACATAGGATCAGCAGTCCAAGCGCAGTATGGGCAAGCGTTGCAAGATCAAATCGCCCTACGTAATAGCCGATATCCGGCGAAACGCTGCCCACTATCAAGCCGCCGAAAGATAGGTGCCGTAGACCTGACCTGCGAAGCGGCAAGACGGCCGCCGGATGAACGAAAGTCCAGGGCATATCTACGCCTTACAGCACTCGCTCCCACCCGCTCGCGCGCCACCGATACAAGTTCCCTGACAATTTGGCCGGAGCACGAGCCCACACCGTTTTGGCTAGTGTTCGCAAGGCGTCAATCGCCTTCGGAGTATCCTCCCCGACATAAAAGACCGCGTCGGTTGCGGGAATAGCGACAATCAGTACCCCTCCTTGCGCCTCCGCCAAAGGCGCCCAACTATCAAGCAAGATGAGCCGGCTCGGATCATAGACGTTGCCTGTCAATTCCCCGATCTGGCCACGCTTTGCCACTTTTGCAACTTCCATGAGCGGTCGCAATTCCCCGCTTAAGTTCGCCAGGCCCAATTGATAGACCTCATCAGCGGTCATGTCGAGCTTTGCGTTATCAGACTCCGACAAATACCGCACGGTACGAGGGCTATCGAGGACTGGAAGAACAGATAGACCGTCCGCAAATGGGCGCGGTTGAATTGCAATCGGCTTCGTGCCCGTCGGTGTTGAACGGAGAGTCTCTATGTACTCGGACGTTCTGACCACCAAGCGAACGGAACTCTTGTTCGGCGGCGCCGTCACAGTTCGATAGGTTTCCGCTGCGCCCCGCACGTAGTTATCAACCTGCGCCCGACAGCCCGCCGCGTTGCCTCGACAAAACGAAAAAATCCTATCCAAGTTGAGCTGCAAATCGCCGAGCCCCAACGTCAGCGGGCCTTTGACAATGACGCTCGCCTCCCCCACCTGCTGCCGCAGTTCAACCGCCACAGCATCCGTGAACGCGGATACATCGCGCGGCACCTCTTCAGCGATCGCCGCCGAAAGCAACCCTACCAGACCGGCAAAGACCACTGATCTTCGCTTGAACAAGCTGATTGGCGTCATTCGGATCCCTCTCCCTGGCTAGGCGAACTCTACCTGTTGTTCTTCGCAAACCCCAGCGTCGTTTTGGGCGTCACGCTCCCCATAGTTGTCAGGCCTTGAATCAACCGGGTGTTCTGAGCACGTGTAACCAAGGATGGCGCGGATCCAGTTGATCCAGGGCGCAGGACAGCCATCGGCGGGACGAGTCTTCTAAATGGCCATTGGTTCGCTCGAAGTCCAGATAGTCCTCAGGCCGAATTCGACTTGCCTTGTATAGGAGCTGAATCTCAGGAGCGAGATAGGGGGTACGCTCCGAGTCATATCGAATCGCCGTGTCGAGTGCTCGCCGAATGCGATGATTCCGACGGAACACCCACTGGTCATCGAACGAGTCGTCCAACATTAATTCCAACGCCCATTCACTCGTGTGAATCCGGCGTCCCCAGAGGGAATTGACTTCTTCTCGGGCATCACTTCTCAAGGGCCCAAAGAGTTCGCCGCCTTTGGCTTCAAAGAACTCCCACCCCGACATGGCACCTAAGACCTGCCGCAAATCTCGCCGCAGGATCCCGATATCTAGATCCTTGTGCGGCCGGCCCTGTTGACCAATGAACAGGTCCAGCGCCCAGCCACCCGCCACCCACCATCGGGTTGGCACAGGGCCCAGCAGCGAACGGGCTTCCCGTGGATGTACTTGCTGCCATTGCCCGGCAGCCGGACCGTAAGCGCTCTTCATGTAGGCGCCACACTTTGAGCGCGACTAACGCCGCTGTCCATTTCAGCTAATTGTCGCCGCAAGACAGGCGACTGATCGACGCGGGTGATACCGTTTTCCAAACTTGTCAGCTGGCCGGCTTGCCGGTGAAAACCGCCAATTGAGCGTCGAAAGCACGCTGGTAGGCAGGCCGCGCTTCGCCGCGGGCAACATAGGCGGAAAGATTCGCGTATTCGTTCAGCATGCCCGATGGTTTCAACCTGAGCAGCACCGACACCATCATCAGGTCGCCCGCGCTGAACGCACCATCGAGCCAGTCGGCACGTCCGAGGCGGCCGGAAAGTGTACCCAGCCGGTCTCGGATGCGATCCTTGACGAGAGGCATGCGTTGCTCGGACCAGGGCTTGTCGGCCTCCAGAAACCTGGCGACTACGAGATCGAGGATCGGCGGCTCAACCGTGTTGAGCGCGGCAAACATCCATGTGATCGCGCGCGCCCGGGCATTCGCATCGTCCGGCAGCAGGCCTGCATGGCGCTCTGCGATATGGAACACGATCGCCCCGGACTCGAACAGGACAAGATCGTCCTCTTCATAAGTCGGAATTTGCCCAAATGGATGGAGTGCTCGATGCGCGGGTTCCTTCATCGCACCGAACGACACAAGACGAACCTCGTAAGGTTGGCCCACTTCTTCAAGCGCCCAGCGAACGCGTGTGTCACGCGCCAGTCCCTTCCCGCCATCGGGCGACCGCTCAAAGGCGGTGATGGTGGGGGTCATTGTCTTCCCCATGGGTCAGTCTCCTTACCTGGTATGAACCTACGACGAACGGACCGCGTCGAATTCGACATGTTCCGGAATTGGCGCCTTGGCGAGCGGTGCTACGCCGCAAGTTCCCGCAACGCGTGTACGAAGGTGTCAAGTTCCGCCGTCGATGTATAAACCTGCGGCGTCACGCGCACCCCGTGAACGCCCGCGCCATCGATGGCGACGGTGTATACCTTGTACTTCTCCAGAAGAGTGCGCGCGAGTTCAGCCGGCGTCATGCCTCGGACGCCGACATTCGCGATGGCACAGGACCGTTTGGCATCGGCCGGGGTGTTCATGACCATCCTCGGGAGACCTCGTACCCGTCCGGTCCAGTACTGCTGCAGATAGCGCAGTCGCGCTTCCTTGCGCGCGCTGCCAATCATCTCGTGAAACGCGAGAGAGCGCTCGATCGTCAGATCGGTGTGCACCGGATGCGTGCCGGTATGGTTGAGTTTTCGAATATCGCCAGCGGGTACGCTTTCGTCACCATAAATGGGCCAGAGCTTCTCAATGCGGTCGCGCCTCACATAGAGAACTCC
>Ga0210392_10000741_pt1 | contig 18506 bp, 19 predicted proteins | sample IncBWC30OmetaG_FD_161057 | JGI IMG/M metagenome (GOLD analysis project Ga0210392, IMG submission 161057) | Forest soil microbial communities from Barre Woods Harvard Forest LTER site, Petersham, Massachusetts, United States - Inc-BW-C-30-O ...
GACGTCACCGCCGTCGACTGGTACCCAGCCGAACCCCGCTTCCAGGTCGCCTACTCCATCCTCAGCATGGGCCTCAAGCAGCGCATCCGCATCAACGCCCGCGTCTCCGGCGACGACCCCCGCATCGACTCCATCACCTCCATCTGGCCCTCCGCCAACTTCTACGAACGCGAAGTCTTCGACCTCTTCGGCATCCACTTCCCCGGCCATCCCCGCCTCACCCGCATCATGATGCCAGACAACTGGAACGGCCACCCGCTCCGCAAGGACTACCCCGTCGAGGGATACCGCTAATGAGCAACTCCACCTTGCCCGAACCCGTGGAAGCCCCGCGCCACACCGCGTACAACCGCCCCGACGCCGGCTCCTCCCCTGTAACCGACACCACCGGCGCCACCCTCGCCGGCTTCCGCAACGCCGAAGACCTCATCATTCCCGGCGTGGAAGACGTAGTCGAAGAGTCCACCTCGCACCACCACCCCCACGGCTCCGACCCCGTCACCTCGGAGACCATGGTCCTCAACATGGGCCCGCAGCACCCGTCTACACACGGGGTTCTCAGGCTGGTGTTAGAAGTCGATGGCGAGACCGTCATCTCCCTCGCCCCCGACATCGGCTACCTCCACACCGGTATCGAGAAGACCGCCGAGGCCAAGTTCTACGCCCAGGTCACGCCCCTCACCGACCGCATCGATTACATCTCGCCGATGACCAACAACACCGCCTATGCCCTGGCGGTCGAAAAACTGCTCGGCCTCGAAATCCCCGAGCGCTCCCAATATCTCCGGGTCCTGCTCAACGAGCTCACCCGCATCGAGTCGCACCTCGTCTGGCTCGGCACGCACGCCATGGACATCGGCGCCCTCACCGTCTTCCTCTACTGCTTCCGCGAGCGCGAAGACATCCTTCGCATCTTCGAGGCCATCAGCGGCCAGCGCATGATGTCCAGCTACATCCGCATCGGTGGTGTCGCCCTCGAGCCCCCCGCCGACATCTACGACCGCATCCGCAAGTTCCTCAACGCCTTCCCCAGGCACATCGAGGAATACGAAGGCCTCCTCCACGGCAACCCCATCTGGATCGGCCGCCTCAAGGGCGTCGGCTACCTTTCGCCAGAGGACGCCATCGCCCTCGGCGTCACCGGCCCTCCCCTCCGCGCCTCAGGCGTCGATTGGGACGTTCGCCGCGACATGCCCTACTCCGGCTACGACAAGTTCAAGTTCAACGTCCCCATCTCCAAGGACGGCGACGTCTGGGCCCGCTACGTCGTCCGCATGCAGGAGATGCGCGAGTCCACCAGCATCTGCCACCAGGCCCTCGACCTCCTCGCCACCCTCCACGGCACCCGCCTCAACGCCGACGCCCCCAAGATCGTTCTCCCCGACCGCGAGCAGATGAAGACCCAGATGGAGTCGCTCATCCACCACTTCAAGATCGTCACCGAAGGCTTCCAGGTCCCCGCCGGCGAAGCCACCAGCTCCGTCGAAGCCCCCCACGGCATGATGAACTACTACGTAGTCTCGGACGGCACCGCCAAACCCTACCGCGTCCACATGCGCAACGCCGACTTCGCCAACCTCCAAGCCTTAGAGACCATGTGCAAAGGCCGCCTAATCGCCGACGTAGTAGCCGTAATCGGCAGCATCGACATCGTTCTAGGAGCTATCGACCGCTAATGCTCGAGGTTGAAAGGGACATAGCTGCGCGAGGCGAATTTTGGAAGTTAATTGTTAACCAGTTGCGGTCACGTTTGGCTTCCATGCAAGCCGAAGGGGAGCTCGAACAAGCAGTACTGGACGAACCTTTGCAAAATGAATTGTACGTAAGCATCAAAGACGGCTACCTAAGCGTTTGGTTGAATACCGACACTGGAAAGGGCAGCTGGAACGCACTAAATAAGGAACTCGACAGGGCAGAACCGTGGTCCATGTCGCCCGAAGGAATTGTCGAACTGAGCGGAGAGAAAATGGATCTTTCGCATGCTGTGGAACGCTTTGCCAGAAAACTCAAATCTAACTGATCATGCAAGCCAACCTCCACACCGAACTCTGGACCTCCTGGGCCTCCCTGCTCCGCAGCTACGCCGCCGCCCACGGACTCAACAGCACCCACCACGCCGTAGTCGAGGTGAGCGCCAACGAAATCACCCTCCGCGTCAACGACCGCTGGCTCCGCTTCACCGCCAGTGACCATCAACACAGCGGAGAAGCTCCCCAACCCTTTACCCTCAACGAAAACGGAACCGTCACCATCAACCACCAACCCGAGCAGGAGATGGACATCGCCGCCGAACAGTTCACCCGCGAACTCCTCGCCTCGAAGAACTGACAACTGACATCTGAGAACTGACAACTCCCATGGCCACCATCACAACCTCGATCTTCACTCCCGCCACCGCCGCCCGCTTTGACAAGCTAGCCGGCATCTACCCCGTCAAGCGCTCGGCCTTAGTGCCAATGTTGCTGTATGCCCAGGACGAAATCGGCTACGTCTCCGACGCAGTAGTCACCGAGATCGCCCAGCGCCTCGACCTCCTCGAGCTCGACGTCCGCAACGTCCTCAGCTACTACTCCATGCTCCGCACCGTCCCCGCCGGCAAATACAACGTGCAGGTCTGCACCAACATCTCCTGCATGCTCCGCGGGGGCTTTGCGCTCCTCGACCACTGCAAGCACACCCTCGGCATAGGCCACAAAGAAACCACCCCCGACGGCCTCTTCTCGCTAGAAGAAGTCGAGTGCATCGGCGCCTGTTGCTGGGCCCCAGCCGTCCAGGTCAACTACGACTTCCACGACGACCTGACCCCCGCCAAAATGGACGCCGTCCTCGAAACCTACCGCGCCCGAGAGCCCAGGTAGCACCAACGAAATCGCGTAAACTGAAGTTCTACGTTAAAGATCAGGATCCATCATGCCAACGCTCGTCTCACATCCCGATGAAGTGAAGGTCCTCTCGAGACGCTTCGGCCAGGGCGCCGCCAACATCGACAAGTACCTCGAGCTCGACGGCTACAAGGCCACCCAGAAGGCCATCGCCGAAGGCCCCGAGTGGATCATCAACACCATGAAAGCCAGCGGCCTGCGCGGTCGCGGCGGCGCCGGCTTTCCCACCGGCATGAAGTGGTCCTTCGTCCCCAAAGTCTCCGAGAAGCCCAAGTACATCCTCGTCAACGGCGACGAATCCGAGCCCGGCACCTGCAAAGACCACATCATCTTCCTCGAAGACCCACACTCCATCATCGAAGGCACCATCATCGCCGGCCTCGCCGTCGGCTCCAAGATGGGCTTCATCTATCTCCGCGGAGAGTATCGCTACCTCCTCAACATCATGGAGAAGGCTGTAGCCGACGCCTACGCCAAAGGCTTCCTCGGCAAGAACATCTTCGGCAATGACGGCGTGGACTTCGACATCATCACCCAGACCGGCGCCGGCGCCTACGAGGTCGGCGAAGAGTCCGCCCTCATGGAATCACTCGAAGGCAAGCGCGGCATCCCCCGCATCCGCCCGCCCTTCCCCGCCGTCGTTGGCCTCTACGGCGGCCCCACGGTCATCAACAACGCCGAAACCATTGCCAACGCCCCCCACATCCTCCTCATGGGCGGCGAGGCCTACGCCAAGATCGGCACCGAGCGCAACGGCGGCACGCGCCTCTTCGGCATCTCGGGCCACGTCGAGCGCCCCGGCGTCTACGAGCTCCCCATGGGCTACTCCCTGCGCAAGGCCATCTACGACGTAGCCGGCGGCATCAAGGGCGGCAAGCAGCTCAAAGCTGTCGTCCCCGGCGGCGCCTCCTGCCCCATCCTCCGCGCCGACGAGATCGACATCGGCCTGGACTTCGACCAGCTAGCCAAGGCCGGCTCCATGCTAGGCTCAGGCGGCATCGTCGTCCTCGACGAGACCGTGTCCATCGTTGAATTCGCACTCCGCACCATCCGCTTCTACCAGCACGAGTCCTGCGGCTGGTGCATCCCCTGCCGCGAAGGCACGGACTGGATCAAGAAGACCCTCACCCGCTTCCACGCTGGCGGCGGCACCAGAAAAGACATCGACAACGTCCAGTACATCGCCGAAAACATGATGGGCCGCACCTTCTGCCCGCTCGGCGACGCGGCCGCGATGCCCACCCTCGGCTTCGTCAAAAAATTCCGCTCCGAGTTCGAGGAGTACCTCGCCGGCGCCCGCCCAGCCAACCCCCTCATCCAGATCCAACCAGTCGGCGAGCCCGAACACGCAGGAGCCCACTAGCCCATGGCTGACGTCACCTTCATCGTAGACGGCAATACCCTCACCGCCCCCGCAGGCACGCTGCTCATCGACGCCTGCAAGTCCCACGGCATCGAGATCCCCGCCTTCTGTTACTACCCTGGCCTCTCCCTCCAGGCCGCCTGCCGCATGTGCGTCGTCCGCATCGAAAAGATGCCCAAGCTCCAGACTGCCTGCACGACCCCGGTCGCCGAGGGCATGAACGTCACGACTGAATCCCCCGAGATCGCTCAGGCCCGCAAAGCCACGCTTCAACTCCTGCTCGGCAACCATCCCCTCGACTGCCCCGTATGCGACGCCGGCGGCGAGTGCGAGCTGCAGGACATGACCTTCAAGTACGGCGCCGCCGACAGCTTCTACGCCGAGCCCAAGAATCACCGCGACGAGCAGAAGTGGTCCCCCGTCGTCTACTTCGATCGCCCCCGCTGCATCCTCTGCTATCGCTGCGTCCGCATGTGCGGCGAAGGCATGGACATCTTCGCCCTCGGCGTAGCCAATCGCGGAGCCAGCTCCATCATCGCTCCCAACATCCCCGCGCATCTCTCCGGCGTCGTCGAAAACGGCACCGAGCTAGCCCAGCTCGACTGCGAACAATGCGGCATGTGCATCGACGCCTGCCCCGTAGGCGCGCTCACCTCCGGCACCTACCGCTACAAAACCCGCCCCTGGGAGATGAACCACACCGCCACCGTCTGCACCCACTGCGGCGACGGCTGCAAGACCACCCTCGGCGTCCGCTCCGTCGCCGACGGCTCCGAAATCCTCCGCGGCGACAACCGCGACAAGTCCGGCATGAACGGCGACTTCCTCTGCAACAAGGGCCGCTACGCCTTCGACTTCGCCAACAACATCGAGCGCCTCACCTCGCCGCTCATCCGCAAGGATGGCAAGCTCGTTCCAGTCTCCTGGGACGAAGCCCTCAACTTCGCCGGCAACAAACTCCGCGACCTCCGCCAGGAGCGCGGCCCCAACAGCATCGGCATCATCGGCTCCAACCGCACCACCAACGAGGAGAACTACCTCCTCCAGAAGTTCGCCCGCACCGTCATCGGCACCAACAACATCGACCACCACCGCACGGCCGACTTCGTCACCCTCGCCACGTCTCTCCAAGGGACTACCGGCCGCTTCGCCTCTCAGCACGACGTCGAAAAATCTCCCGCCATCCTCCTCGTAGGCGGCGACCCCACCAACCAGGCCCCCCTCACCGCCTGGAACATCCGCACCAACGTCCGCCACAACAAGGCCCGCATCTACATCGCCAATCACGAAGAGATCAAGCTCCGCCGCCAGGCCAAGGCCTTCCTCCAGGTTTCGCAATTCGGCTACGGCTCCCTCGCGACCTACCTCGCGGGCGATGACAGCGCAGCGCTCGCAACCTCCACCATCGCGCAGGCCGACGAGCTCTCCAGCTTCCGCTCTGCCCTTCTCGCCGAAGCTAACCTCACCGTCGTCATCGGCAATGAAGTCCGCGGCGGCGAACTCGCCAACCTCATCAAGGCCCTCCCCCACGCCAGGTTCGCCCTCCTCGCCGACTACGCCAACTCCCGAGGCGCCTCCGACATGGGCGTCCTCCCCGACGCACTCCCCGGCTACCAATCCCTCGCCGGCAGCACCATCGCCAGCGAATATGCCGCGGCCGACACGCCCGGCCTCGACCTCCTCGCCATGTTCGACGCAGCCGCCGCCAACAAACTCAGCGCCCTCTACGTCGTCGGCTCCAACCCCATCAAGCGCTTCGGCATCGACCCCGCTACCCTGGCCAACACCTTCGTAGTCGTTCAAGACCTCTTCCTCACCGAGACTGCCGCACTAGCCGACGTAGTCTTCCCCGCCGCCAACCTCTACGAGAAATCCGGCTCCGTCACCAACAGCTACGGCGACCTCCAACTCGTCAGCAAAGCCGCCGACAAGGCCGGCACCCGTTCCGACTTCGAGCTCATCGTTCGCCTCGCCGGCCACATGGGCCACGACCTGAAGACCCTCGTCCCGTTCGGCAAAGGCCTTCGCTCCGACCTCGGCCAGTCCCGCGGCGCGCAGTCCGGCGAAGCCGACCGCCACAGCGTCTGGATGACCGCCAACAACCTCGAGCCCAAAACCAGCCCCTTCGATCCCTTCGCCATCCTCGACGAGATCCAGCGCCTCGTCCCCGGCTACGACAAGCTCCTCCGCCTCCAGCTCCTCAGCGGCAACGACCAGCATGTTTCCCCTGCAACATCGGGCCTCGTGCAAATCACCGCCGCCCGCAAGGATCTCGTCCTGCCCAGCTCCGACACCCTCTTCACCTCCGGCTCGCTCACCCGCTACTCGCCCATGCTCCAGGACGTCCAGCGCCACCAATCCACCGAAGTAGCCGACCACCTGGCCTCCGCCGACTGAGAATTGATAGCGATCCGATGAGCCATCTGAACAACTTCGAAATCTTCCTGCTCCTCACGATCGTCAAGATCGCCATCGTGCTCGTCATCACGCTGATGGCCGTCGCCTACACGGTCCTGCTCGAGCGCAAAGTCCTTGGCCGCCTCCAAAATCGCTGGGGACCCTCCCGCGTCGGTCCCTTCGGCCTCCTCCAGCCGCTCGTCGACGGCCTCAAGCTCTTCCTCAAAGAAGACATGATGCCGCTCGCCGTCGAGCGCCCCCTCTTCATCCTCGCGCCCATCATCGCCCTCGGCTGCGCGCTCATCTCCATCGCCGTCGTTCCCTTCGGCGCGGTCACACTGGTCCACGGCGTCGACCTCTTCCAGATCGCCAACCTCAACATCGGCCTGCTCGTCATCCTCGGTGTTACCAGCATCGGCGTCTATGGCATCGCGCTCTCCGGCTGGAGCTCCAACAGCAAGTACTCGCTCTTCGGATCGCTCCGCTCCACCGCACAGATGATCAGCTACGAGCTCGCTCTCGGCCTCTCGCTAGTCGGTGTCGTCCTCCGCGCCCAGTCCCTCTCGCTGCGCGACATCGTCGCCTCCCAGTCCGCGCACGGCGCCATCTCCTGGAACGTCTTCGGCGGCTTCCAGTTCATCGCCTTCTTCATCTACCTCATGGCCGCCTACGCCGAAACCAACCGCTCGCCCTTCGATCTCTCCGAGGCCGAATCCGAGCTCGTCGCCGGCTATCACACCGAGTACTCCTCCATGAAGTTCGCCATGTTCTTCATGGCCGAGTACGCCAACATGATCACTGTCTCCTGCGTCGCCACCCTGCTCTTCCTCGGCGGCGCCTCCAGCCCCTTCGGCCACCTCTTCGACCACATCGCCTCCGGCATCGTCGGCACCGCCCTCTTCTCCATCTTCTGGTTTGTCGCCAAAGTCTTCTCCTTCCTGCTGCTCTATATCTGGGTGCGCGGCACGCTGCCCCGCTTCCGCTACGACCAGCTCATGGCTTTCGGCTGGAAGTTCCTCTTACCCGTCGCCATGGTCAATATCCTCGCCACCGCCCTCGCGCTCACGTATCACGGCTAACGCTCAGGTATCACGGATAAATCGATGCAATCCATTTACAATCACGACGAACAACCACCACGCACACGCACTCTCTGGACGCGAATGCCCACACGTTGGAGTTAGAAAGTCCCCGATGGAAATCGCCTTGTTCCTCATCTTCGGTCTGCTGGCAGTCGCAGGAGCTCTCAACCTCCTCTTCCAGCGCCACCCCATCAACTCGGCGCTTTCGCTGGTCGTCGTCATGATGTCTCTCGCCGTCCTCTACTGGTCCCTCGGTGCAGAGTTCCTCGCCGCCGCCCAGGTCATCGTCTACGCCGGCGCCGTCATGGTCCTCTTCATCTTTGTCGTCATGCTGCTCAACGCCGGTGAGGAAGAACGCTCCCACGGCTCAAAGATCGCCTACATCGCCGGCATCCCCGGCGCCGCCGCCATCTTCTGCCTGCTCAGCTTCGTCTTCCTCTCCGAGCGCAGCCACCTCGGCTTCACCAACCTCGGCGGCTATCTCTCCAGCACCGTCTCCAACATCTCCGAGATCTCGCACACCCTCTTCACCTCCCTCCTTCTTCCCTTCGAAGTCACCTCCATCCTGATACTCGTCGCCATCCTCGGCGCCGTCGTTCTTGCACGAAAGGAGCTGTAACCATGACCATTCCCTGCGGAGGTTTTTATGTTCTCTCGACGGCCTGGATGGCCCTTGTCCTCTGCGGCGTCATAGGCGCCGTCCTGGTCAAGAAGCTGGGGAGAGACTAAGCATGGTGCCCATCGCCTACTACCTCGTTCTCGCTGCCGTGCTCTTCTGCATCGGCATCGCGGCCTTCCTCATCAAGCGCAACGTCATCACCATCTTCATGTCCATCGAGCTCATGCTCAACGCTGTCAACCTCACCTTCGTCGCCTTCGCCCACATGTGGCACCAGGTCTCCGGCCAGATCTTCGTCTTCTTCGTCATGGTCGTCGCCGCTGCGGAAGCCGCCGTTGGCCTCGCCATCATCATCGCGCTCTTCCGTGTCCGCCAAACCCTCAACGTCGACCAGGTCGACCTATTGAAAAATTAGACAAGTCCTTTGTCCTTGCATTTCTGTCATTCCCTCCGGGAATCTGCTTCTAGTTTTTAGCCTCACGCACCACGAATCTCGCATATGAACCCTCAACTGCTCTGGCTTATCCCGATCCTTCCCTTCGCCGGCTTCCTGCTCAACGGAACCATCGGCCGCAAGCTGCCCCGCGCCCTCGTCGCGACTATCGCCCTGCTCTTCACCCTCGCGCCCGCGCTGATCGTCGTCCAACTCTGGCTCTTCATGAAGTCTGACGGCGCGCCCCTCGCCCTCTCGGTCGTCAGCTGCCCTTGGATCGCCGTCTCGGGCTTTAGCGTCAACTTCGCCTTCACCGTCGACCACCTCACCCTCGTCATGCTCGGCATCATCACGGGCGTCGGCTTCCTCATCCACATCTACTCGGTCAGCTACATGGCGCACGAAGAAGGCTACTGGCGCTTCTTCGCCTACCTCAACCTCTTCATGTTCTTCATGCTGGTCCTCGTCCTCGCGAGCAGCTTCCTCCTTCTCTTCGTAGGCTGGGAAGGGGTCGGCTTAGCCTCGTACCTGCTCATCGGCTTCTACTTCACCAAAGATTCCGCAGCCAACGCCGGCAAAAAAGCCTTCATCGTCAACCGCGTCGGCGACTTCGGCTTCCTCCTGGCGATGTTCCTTCTCATCGCCCACTACGGCTCGCTCGACTTCAACACCATCTTCGCCAGCATCGCCGCCAGCCCGCTCACCGGCGGCCTCTTCACCGCGATCGCTCTCCTCCTCGTCTTAGGCGCCACCGGAAAGTCCGCGCAGATCCCGCTCTACATCTGGCTGCCCGACGCCATGGAAGGCCCCACCCCGGTCTCCGCTCTCATCCACGCGGCAACGATGGTCACCGCAGGCATCTACATGGTCGCCCGCTGCCACATCCTCTTCGACCACTCCCCCGCTGCACTCACGGTAGTCGCCTGCATCGGCGCAGCCACCGCGCTCTTCGCCGCAACCATCGGCCTGGTGCAGCACGACATCAAGCGCGTCCTCGCCTACTCCACCGTCTCGCAGCTCGGCTACATGTTCCTCGCCTGCGGCGTCGGCGACTACTCAGCCGGCATCTTCCACCTCATGACCCACGCCTTCTTCAAGGGTCTGCTCTTCCTCGCCGCCGGTTCCGTTATTCATGCCCTCTCCGGCGAACAAGACATGCGCAACATGGGAGGCCTCCGCAAGCGCATCCCCATCACCTTCTGGACCATGTCTGCCGGCGTCTTCGCCATCTCCGGCATCTTCCCCTTCGCCGGCTTCTACTCCAAAGACGAGATCCTCTTCGACACCTTCACCTCTCCCAACCATCTCCACATCCTCCTCTGGCTGGTAGGCCTTGTCACCGCCGGGCTCACCTCCTTCTACATGTTCCGCCTCTGGTTCAAGACCTTCTTCGGCACCCCTCGCTTTGACGAACACACGGCGCACGGCCCCACGCACGCCCCCGACCTGCACGCGGCCCACCTCGCAGCCGTGCACGCCAGCAAGACTTCCACCCTGGTCCTCGAAGCTGAACCCGAACCCACCCACACCGCCCACGCTCACGGCGTCCACGAGTCCCCCTGGCTCATGACCCTCCCCCTCGTCGTCCTCGCCATCCTCTCCCTCATCGGCGGCTGGGTCGGCATCCCCGAAGCCCTCGGCGGCCACGACGAGTTCAAGCACTTCCTCTCCCCAGTCTTCAACGCCGGCCTCGACATCGCCGCGAATCCGCAGCACTTCCTCATGGAGCGCGTGGACGCGGGCATCTCCCTTCTCGTCGCGCTGCTCGGCGCCTTCATCGCGTGGTACGCCTACTGCTACAAGCCCGGCACCGCCGCCGCTCTCGCCGCAAAGTACCGCCGCCTCTATTCCCTGGTCGACCACAAGTTCTGGGTCGACGAAATCTACGGCCGCTTCATCATCACGCCCATCCTCGTCGTCTCGCGGTTGCTCCTCAACGGCCTCGTCGACGGAGGCATCATCCAGGGCAGTGCCTCCAGCCTCGCCGCCTCCACCCGCGGCGGCGGCTGGCTGGTCCGCCGCATCCAGTCAGGAAACATTCGCTCCTACGCCGGCTGGCTGGCCGCCGGCGCCGCCGTCGTCATCGCCATCGTTCTCTTCAGTCACCACACGTTGCCCCACTAACCTTTCCGGATTGTCATCCGGTTTTTTTGAGTTGTCATCCTGAGCGAAGCGAAGGACCTGCTTCATGAACCACAACGGAACCCAATGAACTTCGACCCAATCATCCTGACGCTCATCATCGCCACCCCGCTAGCGGGCGCGATCCTGCTCGCCTTCATCCCCGAAAAAGAGGGCAGCAAAACCCACGCCATCGGCGCCCTCCTCATCTCCCTCTTCACCCTCCTCCTCACCCTCCACCTCCCCGCGCACTTCAACTACCACGCCGCCCCGCGCACCTTCCAGTTCGAGCAGAACCTCTCCTGGATCCCCTCGCCCAACATCCGCTACCACCTAGGCGTCGACGGCCTCAGCATGTGGCTCATCGTCCTCGCCGCCTTCCTCGCCCCCATCGGCGTGCTCGCGTCTTGGAACGTCATCTCCACCCGCACCAAGCTCTTCTACACCCTCTTCCTTCTCCAGCAGGTCGCCATGCTCGGCATCTTCGCCGCCCTCGACCTCTTCCTCTACTACGGCTTCTGGGAACTCTCCCTCGTCCCCATCACGCTGCTCATCGCCACCTTCGGCCGCACTGAAAACCGCCGCCGCGCTGCCATCAAGTTCTTCCTCTACGCCTTCATCCCCTCCGCGATTCTTCTCGTCGCCATCCTCTGGCTCTACAACCTGACCGGCACCTTCGATCTCCCCACCCTTCAGGCTCTCGCCCTCTCACATCACCTGGCCGCGACGCCCACCGCCCTCCTCCTCTGCTCCATCGCCTTCCTCGTCGCCTTCGCCGTCAAAGTCCCCGTCTTCCCCCTCCACGGCTGGCTGCAGGACGCAGTCGCCGAAGCCCCCACCGCAGCCGTCATGGTCCTCGCCGGCAAGCTCGGCCTCTACTCCATCCTCCGCTTCAGCTTCGGCATCTTTCCCGACCAATCCCGCCACGTAGCCCCCGTGCTCATCGCTCTCGGCGCCATCGGCATCGTCTACGGCTCGCTCATCGCGCTCATCAAGACCGACCTCAAGAAGCTAGCCGCCTTCTCCACCCTAGCGCACGCGTCCTTCGTGATCCTCGGCATCTTCACCTTCACGATCATTGGCCTCGACGGCGGCGTCTTCCAGATCCTCAACGAGAGCCTCATCGGCGCCGCCTTCTTCGTCCTCCTCGGCCTGCTCTACGAGCGCTACGGCACCTACGACATGCGCGACTACGGCGGCCTCGCCACCCGTCACCCCTGGATGGTCACGATGTTCGTCATCACCGTCCTCGCCGCCGCCGGCCTGCCCATGCTCAACGGCTTTGTCGGCGAGTTCCTCATCCTCTCCGGCTCCATGCAATCCATCTTCGCGCACCACATCTTCTGGACCGTCCTCGCCGCCACCGGCGTCATCTTCGGTGCCTCTTACCTGCTCTGAATGATTCAGCGCGTGTTCTACGGCAAGCTCGGCGTTCGCCCCGAAGAAGTCCGCGGCTGGGACCTCACCGCCCGCGAGCACCTCGAGCTCTGGCCCTTCGCCGCCCTCTTCCTCCTCATGGGCATCGCCTCCCCCTTCTGGATGCGTGCCATCGACACCTACGGTGCCGCAACCGCCGGCAAGGTCGTCGAAATCGCCCCGGGCTGGTACAAGAACACCGAAACCAACGCCTATACCGTCAACAATCAGGAACTCGGTCGCTGGTGTCTCGACCATCCAGGCGGCTGCCGAGTCAGCATCGGGTTTCACGTAGCCGCAAGCAAGGAGGCCCGCTAATGTCCACCAACCTCCTCGCCCTCCTCCCCGAACTCATGCTCGCTCTCACCGGCGTCCTCGTCATGCTCGCCCAGCCCCTCATCCCCGCCGGCCGCACCCGCAAGCCACTCGGTTACCTCGCCATCCTCGGCACCGCCGCCTCCGGCCTCGCCGCCCTCTACCAGCTCCGTATCGTTGACGGCTCCGCACCCCTCACGGCCTTCTCCGGCACCATCCAAATCGACGCCTTCTCCGTCTTCTTCCACCTCCTCATCGCCAGCATCGTCCTCGTCACCCTGCTCGCCTCACTCGACTACTTCGAAGACCCCATCACCCACGCCGGCGAGTACTTCGCCCTGGTCTGTTTCGGCGCCACCGGCATGATGTTCATGACCTCCTCAGTCGAGCTCCTCATGGTCTTCATCGGCCTCGAAATTTCCTCCATCTCCACCTACATCCTCGCGGGCTTCCGCAAAGGCCGAGCCACGGCCTCCGAAGCAGCCATCAAGTACTTCCTCCTCGGCAGCTTCGCCACGGCCTTCTTCCTCTACGGCATCGCCCTCTGCTTCGGAGCCACCGGCTCGACCAGCATAGCCGCCATCGCCGCCGGGCTCGCCATCACCAAGACCCCGCTGCTGGGGTGGCTAGCCGTAGCCATGGTCCTCATCGGCCTCGGCTTCAAAGTCTCCGCCGCCCCCTTCCACGTCTGGACCCCCGACGTCTATCAAGGCGCCCCCGCCCCCGTCGTAGGCCTCATGTCCACAGCCCCCAAGGCCGCCGCCTTCGCCGTCCTCCTCCGCTTCCTCTTCAACGCCACGCCCATGTACCGAGACCACTGGGTCCTGATGATCGCCATCCTCGCCGTAGCCTCGATGACCATCGGCAACCTGGGCGCCCTGCTCCAATCCGACGTCAAGCGCCTCCTCGCCTACTCCTCCATCGCCCACGCCGGCTACCTGCTTGTCGCCTTCACCGGAACCCAACGCGACGCCGTCTCCACCGCCTGCTTCTACACCGCCGCCTACGCCGCTATGAACGTCGGGGCCTTCGTGGTTCTCACCCAGCTCTCCGGCTTCGACGAAAAACTCCGCACCCTGGACGACTTCACCGGCCTCGCCCTCAAGCGCCCAGTCCTCTCCGCCATCTTCGCCTTCTTCCTTCTCTCGCTGATCGGAATCCCCTTCACCGGCGGCTTCTTCGGCAAGTTCTACGTCTTCTCCGCGGCCGTCCACGGCGGCTACACCTGGCTCGCGATCGTCGGCCTGGCCAACTCCGGCGTAGCCTGCTTCTACTACCTGCGCCTGCTAGCCGCCCTCTACGCCCGCCCCGCCACGGACACCCTCGCCGACACGCCCACCCACAACTACCGCGTCACCGCCCCCGCCGCCCTCGCGCTAGCCGCGACTGCCGCTGCAACGCTCGTCCTCGGCATCCTCCCCAACCGCGTCCTCCACTTAACTCAGCGAGCCGCCCCCACCACCACTATCGCGCAAGCCCCCACAGCGCCCACCACCCCCCAATAGCGCTCGTACTTCACGCAACAAAAACGGCCTCCGCAAAGCGGAGGCCGTTCTGTCTTTACTACTCACTACCAACTACTCACTGTTACTTCACGTACAGGAAGATGATGACGAACGTGAACAGCGCGAGCGACTCGATAAACGCGAGTCCCAGAATCAGGAACGTAAAGATACCAGGACGAGCTCCCGGGTTACGCGCGAGCGCCTCGGTAGCCGAAGCCGTCGCCCGACCCTGACCCAGGCCGCAAAGCCCAGCGGCCAGCGCCATGCCGATGCCGGCTGCGATCGGTGTCCATGGGCTGGTCGTCTCACCCGCCGCCTGTGCAAACGCCGGCGTCGCCAAAAGCATCGCCGCCATCGCCATAAATCCATACTTCATCATCCGCAGTGCATTCACCATTACAACTCCATGCCCCCATTGATCTCGCCGCCAGTGGGTGGTTGAGGCTCACCGTGCTGGCCCCCTCACGCTGGATCGGCGGTAGTACGCACCACAGAGAGGGAGCACCCCTCCGCAGGATCTTCTTTCGGCAAACACGCCGAATCTCAAAACCAAACTTCCACTAGCGAGCCTTTTACTACTCACTACTCACTACTCACTACTCACTACCAACTACTCACTGTCTCTAGTGGTCGTGCGCCACAGCCAAGCTCAAATAAATCGCGGCCAGCAGCATGAACACGTACGCCTGGATGACCGCGACGCCCAAATGCAATCCCAGGAACAGCAGCGGCACCCCAATCGGCACCAGCGAGAAGAACGCCAGGGTCAGCAGATCGCCCGCAAACATGTTGGCGTAGAGTCGCACCGTCAGCGAAAGAATACGCGCCAGGTGCGAGATGACCTCGATCGGAAACAGCAGCCAGTACAGCCACCACACCGGCCCCAGGAACTGCTTGATATACCCAAAGCCATTCGCCCGCACGCCGTGATAGTGGTAGTAGATAAACGTAATCAGCGCCAATCCCAGAGGCACCGCCGGGCTCGCCGTCGGCGACTCCAGCCACGGCGAAAGCAGCCCCATCAAATTCGCCAGCAGGATGAACAGCAGAATCACCGTCAGGTAGTTGGTGAACCGCTCAAACCCGTGGCCGATAATCTGTTCGGCCTGCCCCGACACAAACTCATTCGTCATCTCGGCAAGTTGCTGCACCGGGCCGGGGTTCTCGACGCTCAGACTCACCCGCACCGCAATAAAATAGCCCAGCAGGATCAGGAAAACGATCAGCTCCATCACCACGGAATTCGGGATCGGAGCCTGCGGATAGCGCGGCGTAATGTGCAACAGCAGCAGCAGCTTATCGACCGCGCCGGCCAGGAAGTGATTCACAACACTCGTAAGAAATAACTGAGGAGGCATAAAAGAAATATCGGTCGGCTGCAGTCCCGCAACCCAAGGTTCAAGTTCAATTTCCTGCTAGACCGTCCATGCTCTGGCCATACGGATGGCCTCGAAGGTGAGCGACGCAATGCCCAATCCGAGTCCCACAGCGAGCGCAATTACGGAACCGTTTAGATACTTAAGACTAACATAGAGCACCACCAGCGCCAGCCCCAGCCGCAGGAAGAAACCCGTCAACACCAGCCCCATCGGACTAGCCTTTGCCCCGGCATCCATCCGTGCCATTACCGCACTCATCAGCCGCATCCACTCCCACAATCCCGACCCCGAAATCGCCGCCCCGACCAGCAGCAGCACCGCACTCCGCCACCCCAGCTTCCACCCCACCAGCGCCATCCCCAGCAGCGTCAGCACCGCCAGCAACCGCAGCGTCCGCACCAGCGTCGCCCGCACATCCGCGTCGGTAAATCCCTCCAGCCCTGGCACTATTCGTCCCTCTTCATGTACCGCGACGCCGTCTTATAAATCTGGTAAAACCCAGCCGCCGCCCCCAGCAGAATCCCCGTCACGCCCATCCACCCGGTATGGAAGTGCTTATCCAGCGCCGCCCCGCCCAGTCCCCCAATCAGACAAGCCGCCGGCAGCACCAGCGCCAGCTGAATCATCGACTCAGCCTTCACCAAATCCCCTAAGGACCCGCCCTTCTTCCCGTTCTGTCCGTCATCCGCCATCGACCCAAACCATACCACCCCCCGCCTTCCTTTGCGAAACTTCGCTCCCTTAGCGTCCTTTGCGTCAAAGCCTTTGCCCCTGCTCTTGCCTCTCCGCTCCTCTCCTCTCGACCCTCTATCCTCTGCTCTTCTCCTTCTATACTGAAACCTCTGACATCCAACCTGAAACGAGCCGCATCGTGTCCCAGTACGACAGCCAATTCGAAGAAAACCTCTATCAGCTTCGCCGCGAAAAGCTCGACCAGATCGCCGCCCGCGCCCGCGCCGCCGACCCCTCGCTCTCCGACTACGAAGCCAAATACCCCAACTGCTTCCCCTTCACCGCCTCGGTTCCCGAGCTTCGCGCCCTCGGCGAACACCTCTCCGCCGAAGACCTCGAGCGCATGCACATCGAGGCCGCCGTCGCCGGCCGCATCATGGCCATCCGCGTCCAGGGCAAAGCCGGCTTCGCCCAGATCCAGCAACACGGCCAGCGCCTCCAGATCTACGTCCGCAAAGACGACGTCGGGGAAGACCTCTTCAACCTCTACAAACTCCTCGACCTCGGCGACCACATCGGCGTCCGCGGCTACCTCATGCGCACCCGCACCGGTGAGCTCACCCTCCACGCCGCGCCCATCAAGCTCGCGCACCACGAGTCGCAGCCCGCGATAACCTTCCTCTCCAAGGCCATGCTGGCCTTGCCCGACAAGTACCACGGCCTCGAAGACATCGAGATCCGCTACCGCCAGCGCTACGCCGACCTCTTCACCAACCCCGAAGTCCGCGACGTCTTCGTCAAGCGCGCCCACATCCTCCGCTCCGTCCGCCATTTCTTCGACTCCCACGGCTACCTCGAAGTCGAGACTCCCATGCTCCACACCATCGCCGGCGGCGCCACCGCGCGCACCTTCACCACCCACCACAACGCGGAAGACATGGAGCTCACCCTGCGCATCGCGCCCGAGCTGCACCTCAAGCGCCTCGTCGTCGGCGGCCTCGACCGCGTCTACGAGATCAATCGCAACTTCCGCAACGAGGGCATCGATCGCACCCACAACCCCGAGTTCACCATGCTCGAGTTCTACCAGGCCTACGCCAACTACCACGACCTGATGAAGCTAACCAAAGAACTCATCGCGCAGGTAGCCATCGACGTAAACGGCACCACCCGCACCACCTTCAACGACACAGAAATCAACCTCGCTCCCGAGAACTGGCAACAACTCTCCATGCGCGAAGCAATCATCAAATGGTGTCCGCATCATCTGCCTCCAATTAGCCCAAGCGTATTTAGCGACCGCGACACGTTTGTTCTTTTCGTCGAAGGCTCGCTGAAAATCCATGAGTCAAGCGATCCCAGCGCCCGATTCGAATCGCTCGATCCCGACAAGTTTGTCGTGCTCAGCGATGAAGAGGTCTACCTATCGCAGGTCGCACCAATGGAGCCCTTTCGTGGTATCAGCCCGTTGGCACTCGCTGGACTGCTAGAGCGCATATTGGCCATTGCAGCCACTGGAGCGCCTCTTGGCAAGTTGATTGCCGAGCTATTCGAGTCAATCGCCGAACCCCACCTCATCCAGCCCACGATCATCTACGACTACCCGCTAGCCGTCTCCCCACTCTCCAAGCCCAAGCCCGACGAACCCGACTGGGTCGAGCGCTTCGAGTTCTACATCGGAGGCTTCGAGTTAGGCAACGGCTTCTCCGAGCTCAACGACCCCGACGACCAGCTCCGCCGCTTCCAATCCCAGCTCGAAGACCGCAAGCGCGGCGACGCCGAAGCCATGGCCGAAATTGACTACGACTACGTCCGCGCCCTCGGCTACGGCCTGCCCCCCACCGCCGGCGAGGGGATCGGCATCGACCGCCTGACAATGGTTCTTACAGGATCCCGCACCATCCGCGACGTAATGCTCTTCCCCCTCATGCGCCCCCAAAGGCCCGCCACCGAACCCAACCCCGAACCAGAACCCACCCACGGCGAATCCGCCGAGTAACTCACCCCGACTCTGTCATCCTGAGCGAAGCGCAGTGCAGCCGAAGGACCCCGAAGGTCTCCACTCACCAATACCGCTCGGACCTTTTCAAACGATGCTTTAGCTATGACGATCTCAGTCAAGCCCACGAAACCGGGTGCCCCATCTTCGCGACGGCCTCATCGTCGCTAAGGTGGGCCGGCGATAATTTCCTTAGGAATTCACGGAGTCCCAATGAAGACCCTCCTCACCCTCGCCCTAACCCTCCCCCTGTCTCTCGGTGTAGCCGCGCAAACCCCCATGCCCGTCATCCCGCCCACCGGCCACGTCCACCCCCCCGCCGT
>Ga0210392_10000742_pt1 | contig 18496 bp, 18 predicted proteins | sample IncBWC30OmetaG_FD_161057 | JGI IMG/M metagenome (GOLD analysis project Ga0210392, IMG submission 161057) | Forest soil microbial communities from Barre Woods Harvard Forest LTER site, Petersham, Massachusetts, United States - Inc-BW-C-30-O ...
GAAAAATCAGTTCCGCGGGAACGGCTTTCCTCCAGGGATTCAGAGGCGAGCTGCCGGACGTGATTGCGCAACGAGGCGGGCGCCTGATGACGCAATGGAGCCTCCTGCAACGCGCTGCTGAGTTTGCGGAGGGACTTCTCCTCCGTGGCGCAGGTGGCGCAGGTTTTCAGATGCCGTTGCAATTCCAAGCTGTTGGCGGCGTCAAGTTCGCCATCGACATGGGCATGGAGCAGCCGGCGGATGTCAGCGCAGTTCATACGGCTCCTTTCTGGTTGAGCGCGCCTTGCAACTGCCGGCGCGCGCGGGCAAGGCGCGACATGACCGTGCCGACGGGCACCCCGGCGACCTCGGCGATCTCCTTGTAGGACAACCCTTCAAGTTCGCGCAGGACGAGCGCCTCGCGGAATTCAAGCGGCAGCGTTTCGAGCGCGGCGCGCAAAGCACCCGTATCGGCACTGTAAAGCGCACTGGCGGCGCCGCTTTGATCTTCAATCTCTGCAAGTTCATCTTCGTGAATGGTGACGATGGCCGCCGGCCGGTTCTTTTTAAGCCACGAATACGTCGTGTTGCGCACGATGGCCAGCAGCCACGAACGTCCGTCGCCGCCGCGGTAACCGTCGATAAAACGAAACGCGCGCGCGCAGGCTTCCTGCGCAATGTCCTCGGCATCGTGGTCGTTGCCGGCCAGCCAGCGCGCAAGATTGTACGCCGCATCGAGGTGCGGCAGCACTGTCTGCTCAAACAATTTTGATCGTTCGCGTTCGTCCACCGGAACTAGTTTTAATCCGTCCCTTCATTTAGCAAGACCATTCTGCCCTGTATTTTATTCCCGGAAGATTTTTTATTTTTTGGGAATAACCGCCGCGCCGCCAAGGTCTGGATGGGAAAGGTCACCCCATTTAAAGCTTATGAAAAATAAACCAGACCAGACCATCGGCGCTTACGATGCGTTGGCGAAAACCGAAGCCAGGGCGCTCCAAACGTCTCCGGTTCCAAAGCGGGGCTGCTTGCACTGCCTGTGCCACCCGGGTCATGGCTTTTTTTGTTGTGCAAAAATCGCGCCGCCTTCGCCGGCTCCCCGTCGGGCGTGCGCAACCAGATAAAACATTATGATCTCCCTGATGCTCTATGCCGTGGCGGTTATCAGCCTGGTCTGCCGGATATTGGGGTGGTGTATATGGCACGCATATCTGGCGTACACCCGTATTTTCAAAGCGCACAATCCCAAACCGCCGGTGTGAAACCCGCCAAATGAGCACCCGTTTGATCCGATGCCCACCTGGCCGGCACAAGCCGCAACCAGAACGCGAATAAAAAAATTTCGATGCCTGCGGGAATATTTCAGCGCTGAATCCGGTAGGTATGGATGTAAGCGCAGTCCGTAAACACAATTAACAAATTATGAAACTAGATCCCATGTTGGCCCTCTTCAATCTTGGCGGCACCGAAATCATTTTGATTTTGGCCATCGCGCTGCTGCTCTTCGGCGGCAAGAAGCTGCCTGAGCTGGCCAAGGGCTTGGGCCAGGGCATAAAGGAGTTTAAGAAGGCGACGGGTAACGCCTCGGAAACTGTGCGCGAGGCCATGGAAGATGCCTCGACACGGCGTTTATCACCGGCTCCCGCTGACGCAGAACGCACCGCTTCAACAGTTTCTCCCGGCCCGACGGATGTCCCCGCCAATGTCTGATCTCTCACGCAAATTTTTTGCGTATCCGGGAATAAATCCCGCCGGTCCGCAGTCTGGATAATCGAACAAGTTAAAATTGTATGCACAACGAAAACAAAACACCAAACCCCAAGCTCATCAAAGAAGCCCGCCTCGCGGCGGATGCCGTCAACCCCAACCACAAAACCGAAAACGACGGCGTTGACCGCCGCGGCTTTTTGACCTGCATGGCCTGGGCCGGCACGGGCATGGTCTGGACCGTCGCGGGCGGCGTGCTCGGCTCGGCGCTGTTGCCCCGGCGGGCGGGCGCGGCGGAAGCGGGCGGCATGATGTCCAAGGGCAGCTTCAGCTTTGTCCAGATCAGCGACTCGCACATCGGCTTCAACAAGGAAGCGATCAACAAGGACGTGGTCGCCACGCTCAAGCAGGCGATCGCGCGCATCAACGCCATGCCGGTGGCGCCGGATTTTGTCCTGCATACGGGCGACCTCACCCACCTGGCCACCGCGGATGAATTCGACACCGTTGACCAGTTGATGAAGACCATCAAGACCTCGCAGGTGCTGTATGTGCCCGGCGAACATGATGTCACCGGCGACAACGGCAAGGCCTATCTCGACCGCTTTGGAAAAAACACCAAGGGCCAGGGCTGGTACAGCTTTGACCATCACGGCGTGCATTTCATCGGCCTCGTGAACGTGGTGGACATCCAGCAGAACGGCCTGGGCGCGCTCGGCAAAGACCAGCTGGCGTGGCTCGAGGCCGACCTGAAAGGCCGCTCCGCTGAAACGCCCATCGTGATCTTCGCGCACATCCCGCTCTGGATGGTCTATCCGGAATGGGGCTGGGGCACCGATGACGGCGCGCAGGCGTTGACCTATCTGAAACGCTTTGGCTCGGTCACCGTCCTCAACGGCCACATCCATCAGGTCGTGAAAAAAGTGGAAGGCCGCATGACCTTCCACACCGCCATGTCCACGGCATTCCCGCAACCCGAAGCCGGCAAGGCGCCGAAACCCGGCCCGATGAAGGTGGACGCCGGCAAGCTCAATGATTACCTCGGCATCACCGATGTGAATTACGTCGAGGGCAAAAGCTCGCTGGCCGTGGTGGATTCCACACTGACCTGATCCGCCACCATGACCACCAAATTTTTCGCGCTTTTCGCGCTCGTGGCGTCCGGGTTGACGTGTCTGGCTCAAACGAACAGCCCGGACGTCCACGGCGCGAATACGCCGGCTGCATCCTCCCCGCCGGCCGCGGTCACCGCGGACGGCCGCACGTTGTTCTTGAAAAACTGCGCGCATTGTCATGGTTCCAGCGCGCACGGCGATGAAGGTCCGGACCTGCACAATCTCGACTGGACGGACAAGATGATCGACACGCGCATTCGCAAAGGAAAGAAGGGACAGATGACGGCGTTTGAAGGAAAACTGACGCCGGAGCAGATCACGACTGTCATCGCCTATTTGCGGACGCTGAAATGAGCAGAACCTCCATCGCTTGAAACGGAAACTAAAATGGGCGTTGGTTGTCGCCGGCGCCGGGTTCGCCCTGCTGCAACTGACGAACCCGGCGCGGACAAATCCGCCGGTGGTCCATGATCTGATGGCCACAGCCCCGCCGCCGCCGCGAGTCGCGGCCATGTTGCACACGGCGTGTTACGACTGCCATTCCAGCGAAACGCGCTGGCCGTGGTATTCCCATATCGCGCCGATGTCCTGGCTGATCGCCGGCGATGTCCGCGAGGGCCGGGAGCACCTGAACCTGTCCAACTGGCCGGAGGCCGATCCCAAGCGGGCCGCCAAATGGCTGGATAACATGAGCGAAGATATCCGGTCCGGCGAGATGCCCCTGCCGAAATACACGAAGATCCACGCCGACGCACGGCTCACAGACAGCCAGCGCAAGGAACTCGCCGACTGGCTGGAAGCGCAAGAAACACAGTTGGTGCCAGCGGCAGGGAAATAGACTGCCGGAGCGCGGGCGGCTCGCCTGCGGATTCATAAAATTATGATCTAATATGTCAAAGAACGTGCCGGCGGCGCGCTTGCGCCGCCCGCTCTACTTAAATTCATCCAGCCACGCCGTCTGCTGCCACGCCTTGACCGTGTCATTTTTCTGCGGCGCACCAGGCGTGCTGCGACCATCTAATATAGATTGGCGCATCAGATGACCGAGATGCTGGGCGACGTCGGAGTGCGCGGCCAGCACATTGGTCTGCTCCTTCGGATCGGCGGCCAAGTCGAACAGTTGAAACTTCGGCCAGCCTTCCGTGCTGTCCTTGCCGGGACGCGGATAGCTCCAGCCGCCGGAGTCCGAACAGAACGCCAGCTTCCATTGTCCCTCGCGGATGCCAAACGAACCGTTGATGGAACTTTCCACCAGCACCTGGCGCGGAGCCGGGCCGCCGGGCTTCACCAGCGACGGCAGAAAGCTGATGCTGTCTTCCGCCGTGTTGGCGGGCAGCTTCACGTTGAACAGGTCGGCGCAGGTCGCCATGAAATCGCCGAGACAGGTGAAATCATGATTCTGCGAACCGGCCGCGACGCGCCCCGGCCAGCGCACGAGCAAAGGGATGCGATGCCCGCCGTCAAAAATATCCGCCTTGTAACCGCGCCGGCCCGCGCTCGGATCGTGCCCGTGCGACGTGAGATACACCACATCCGCCGCCGGCGAACAACCGTTGTCACTCGTAAAAATGACGATGGTATTCGTCACGAGCCCATTCCGGTCTAGCGCCTCCATCACCTTGCCCACACAGGCGTCGCTTTCCATCACGTAATCCGCGTAATAATTCAGCCCGCTTTTGCCGAGCCATTCCGTGGAAGGCGCGATCGGCGTGTGCGGCGTGGGAAACGCGATGTACAAAAAGAATGGCTTGCCATCGTGCATCGTGGTGGCGTGATCCAGATAATCCACCGCGTGCGTGGTGAGCGTCGGCAACACATCTTCCGCGAGAAATCCCGGTGCCTGCGGTCCGATGCGCGTGTGCTTGCCGTCCGCGCCTTTCATGAACCCGCGCTTGATGGTCGGCTGCGCCACGACATGATCATTCTCGATGAACGTGTACGGCGGCATGTCGAGCGAGGCGCTGATGCCAAAAAATTGATCGAAGCCCAGCGTGACCGGCGTGCGCCCAATGGGTTTGGTGAAATCAATCCCTGCCCCAGCCGCAGGCGCCGCGTTGGTCATGCTGTGATCGTCCTCGCCCATGTCCACCTCCGCCGCCGCGCCGGGCAGTTTCGGCCAGTCGAGACCAAGATGCCATTTGCCGATGTACGCAGTCTGATACCCCTGCCCGCGCAACAGATCCGCCACCGTAGTGCGACCTGGTTCAATGATCGGTTTGCTAAAACCGCCGAGCACGCCTTTCTTCAAGGTGGAACGCCAGTTGTAACGCCCGGTCAATATATTATAGCGCGATGGCGTGCAGACTGCCGAGGACGAGTGCGCCTCGGTGAACATCATGCCGCCCGCCGCGAGCCGGTTGATGTTGGGCGTTTTGATTTTGCCCAGCGGATTGAGCGAATCCACGTCGCCATAGCCGAGGTCATCGGTGAGGATGTAAACGATGTTGGGATGTGATGCAGGCGCGGGCGCGGGGCTTGACGGCGCAGCACCATAGCCCGGCGCGGCCGCAGCCAAACACAGGGAAAGCGTGGAGAGGCGGGTTTTCATGGTGTGTGGTTTGAGTGGGGGTTTAACACTCGCCGGGGTGAAAGCAAACCCCGGACGCGTAGAACATTCGTTCAAGCGTAGGCAGGCTTGAGCTTGCCCCAATTCGTGTTGATTCGTGAAATTCGTGTCTCATAAAAATATTTTTTCCCGGGACGGGCGAATATCGGCGAATTTGACCGAATATTGCCGAACATGGGCGAACGCAGAATGGCCGCTGGAGCGCCTGCCCGTGCGGCTTCGCATAAAAAAAGAATCCAAAAAAGCTGGGAATTGATGGGAAACGATGTGATTGGATGGTTGCGCGGCTTGGGCTTCAGGCTTCTGGCTCCTTGTTTTCATAAAAATATTTTTAAAAAAACACCGGAAACCGCCGGAAGGCACCGGAACGACCGGAAACCACCGGAATGGGCCGTTGCTCCCCGTTCTTGTTCTGGTTCTCAAATTTTCAGTCATATAAAACGACCACCTTGATTAACCTTGATTCGCTTTAATTCAGTTTAATTTGGCCCCCGCCAGTACCCTTTGCGCGAAGCACTTTTGCCCCCAGACTTTGGACCTTGGGCTTTGGCCCTCGGACTTCTGGCTCCTGACTCCTGAATTCTAATTTTCAGTTTCATCCCCCGACCGTATCACACCTCCCCGAAAGTTGAATTTGTCCCGGGAGTGTAGAATGCAGATTTATGCCATTTATTTTCATTTTTAGGGAGTGGGAACACCCTCTCACCCAAAAAATCAAAAACACTTTCGCTAATGATTGATTAAAAATAACTTACAACTTCCAACCCCCGCCTAAATCGTGAGAAAATTTCAAAAACATTGGCCTTTTGAACAATTTTCAATCAGCACTGTGACGGTGGCCGCAAGCAAGCACCCCAACTAAAAATTAAACATTAAAAACTAAAAACTCCCCTTCTCCCTTCTCCTCCTTCGCCCCCCTTTGCGCGACATCCTGCCTCCCTGTGGCCGTACGCTAGTACCTTGCCCGCCGCCCGCTTTTTTGTATCCTGTCCGTCCGATGAAAAAGCAATCGTCCGCGAAAAATCCGAATTCAATACGTCCCCCGAGCCCAATGCGCCCATTCTCCAGCCTGCTGGTCGACGGCCCGGAACGCGCCGCCGCCCGCGCCATGCTTTACCCCGTCGGCTTCACCGATGCCGATTTCCAAAAGCCCATCATCGGCATCGCCTCCACCTGGAGCAACGTCACCCCGTGCAACATGCACATCGACAAGCTCGCCCTCGAGGCCGAGAAAGGCGCGAACGCCAGCGGCGGCAAGGCCATCGTCTTCAACACCATCACCATCTCCGACGGCATCTCCATGGGCAGCGAAGGCATGAAGTATTCGCTCGTTTCGCGCGAAGTCATCGCCGACTCCATCGAAACTGTGGTAGGTTGCGGCGGGATGGATGGCTACGTGGCCATCGGCGGTTGCGACAAGAACATGCCCGGCTGCCTCATGGTCATGGCCCGCATGAACCGCCCCGCCGTGTTCGTCTATGGCGGCACCATTTTGCCCGGCTGCCTCACCGCCGCCGCGGCGCCGGCCGGTTCGCCGAACGTGGGCAAAGAACTCGATGTCGTGTCCGTGTTCGAAGCCGTCGGCCAGCACGCCGCCGGCAAGATCAGCGACGAGGAATTGCACGCGGTGGAAACCTGCGCCATTCCCGGCCCCGGTTCCTGCGGCGGCATGTACACCGCCAACACCATGGCCAGCGCCATCGAAGCGCTCGGCATGAGCCTGCCGAACAGCTCGGCGCAGAACGCGGTGAGTCCCGCGAAGCTGGATGATTGTCGCCGTGCCGGTGCCGCCGTGGTGGAAATGTTGCGCTTGGGTATCAAGCCGCGCCACATCCTCACGAAGAAAGCGTTTGAGAACGCCATCACGGTGGTCATCGCGCTCGGCGGCTCCACCAACGCCGTCCTGCACCTGCTCGGCATCGCAAGCGCGGCGGAAGTGAAGCTGACCATTGACGACTTCACCCGCATCGGCAAACGCGTGCCCGTGCTGGCCGATCTCAAGCCGAGCGGCAAGTACAGCATGAGCGCGCTCGTGGCCATCGGCGGCATCCGTCCGCTCATGAAGACCTTGCTCGACGCCGGCCTGCTCCATGGCGATTGCCTCACCGTCACCGGCGAGACCATGGCCGAGACGTTGCAGAACGTGAAGCCCTATCCGCACGGCCAGGGCATCATCCGCCCGCTCGCTAACCCCATCAAGAAAGACAGCCACCTCGTCATCTTCTACGGCAACCTCGCCAGCGAAGGCGCGGTCGGCAAGATTTCCGGCAAGGAAGGCCTGCACTTTGAAGGCAAGGCCATCGTGTTCGAAGGCGAAGAAAAGGCGTTGAAAGCCATCCTCAACGGCACCGTGAAAGCCGGGCACGTCATCGTCATCCGCAGCGAAGGGCCGAAGGGCGGACCCGGCATGCGCGAGATGCTCTCGCCCACCAGCGCCATCATGGGCAAAGGCCTGGGCAAGGAAGTCGCGCTCATCACGGACGGACGGTTCAGCGGCGGCAGCCACGGCTTCGTGGTCGGCCACGTCACCCCGGAAGCCTACGTGGGCGGCACCATCGCCCTCGTGAAGAACGGCGACCGCATCGTCATCGATGCCGAAAAACGCGCCATCAACCTCGACGTGCCCGCGGCGGAATTGAAAAAACGCAAAAAAGCGTGGAAGAAGCCCACGCCGCGCTATCCCCGCGGCGTGCTGGCCAAATACGCGCACACCGTGACCAGCGCCTCACTGGGCGCGGTGACGGATGCGGATTTGAAGTTGTGAGACGGTAAATGCAAACCGAACTCGACATTGTCCGGGATGTTTCCGCCCGACTCGACGGGGCTAACATCGGCTACATGCTCACCGGTTCAATGGCGATGAACTATTACGCACAACCGCGCATGACCCGCGACATTGATGTCGTGGTAGCCTTGCGGCCAACAGATGCGGCACGGATGGTTGAGATTTTCAGCCCTGATTACTACGTTTCACGTGAAGCGGTGGACAGTTCCATCGCGCACCAATCGCTGTTCAACCTGATCCACAACGAGAGCGTCATCAAAGTCGATTGCATCGTTCGCAAACAAAGCGAGTACCGGCTGACTGAATTCAAACGCCGCCAACGAATCACGATTGAAAACTTCGAGACCTGGATTGTAAGCAAGGAAGACTTGATCCTTTCAAAATTGTTTTGGGCCAAAGACTCGCGTTCTGAGACACAATTGGGCGATGTGAAGAACCTGATTTCGACCGGTTGCGACCGGGGCTATATTGAACAGTGGACGCGAGAGCTCGGTGTCGGTAGCTTGTGGCAGGAAGTTTCAGCATGAATGACACGTCGCCAGAAATCGCCGAACTCGTCCGGCAAAGGCTGATGGCCCGTTCCGGGTCGGAGCGTTTTGTCATGGGCACGCGGATGTTTGATTCTGCCCGTGCGATGGTGCTGGCTTCGCTGCCAGCGGGACTGCCCGCCGACGAATTGAAGCGCCGGCTTTTTCAACGGGTTTATGGGTGGCCCGCGCCGTTTTGAGAGCGAGTTGACCCAAATAACAAGGGATGCGGGGTTGAAGTCATGATTTTACCAATCAAAACTAAATAATGGACCAAATATGCCTTCTCCAAAAGCGATCCAACCTACGTTACTCTCACTAAAAGACCACCCAACTTTAAAAGAGGCTTGGGTCGAACAGCAACTTGTTGAAAATCCAGCATTGCTCCGCTTGGGCGAAGTGGAAGTAAGAGACAGGCAACGCGCCCAGCCCAAGGCTGGTCGACTTGATTTACTTTTGGAAGACATTGAACGGAAAAGAAGATACGAAGTAGAGATCCAGCTTGGAAAATGCGATGAGAGCCACATTATTCGAGCCATTGAGTATTGGGACTTGGAAAAAAAGCGCTATCCGCATTACGAACATTGCGCAGTCATCGTTGCGGAGGATGTCACCTCCCGGTTTCTTAACGTCATTAATTTATTAAACGGCACGATTCCCATTATCGTAATCAAAATGGAGGCCTATCAAATCCAAGAAGGTGTTGCGCTCATATTCTCAAAGATAATTGATGAACTGCATCTCGGGCCTGATGACACCGGGACAGGCTCATCCAGAGGAACCTATACCCGCGCCGATTGGGAAAATGAAAATCCCAAACAGATGCTTGAAATGATTGATGAATTGTTTGCAGGACTTAAGGCGATAGATTCGAAATATGATCTCAAATACAATAAGTACTACATTGGGGTCAGCTATGCAGGCAGTGCAAATAACATTGTCCAATTTCGTCCAAAGAAAAATTTTCTAAAACTTACGGTTTATCTTCCACAGTCTGACGAACTGGAAAAGAAAATGGATGAGGCAGGCGTCGAAGTGCTCGACTACGATACCAAATGGAGGACATACACGTTTCGCGTTACCCCTGATTCATATCGGAAAAACAAAGGATTATTTGCCGGCTTAATGAATAGCGCATACGATTTTGATGCTGCAGATTAAACTTCGTGACCCATATTTGTGAACGTCGCGAGAGCGCATCGCTATTTTGCGCAGAGATTCAACCACTTTCAGGGTTGAGACAATTTGTATATGTTTGCGTCGTGAATGCAGCCACGGCATTGGATGAAGAAATCAGACGCTATCGCCAGATGACGGGCGAGCAGCGGTTGAAGATCGCTTTGGATCTGCACGAACTGTCCTGCGATATGGCGCGCGCGGGAATTCGCCACCAAAATCCCAATGCCGATGAAGCCGAGGTGGAGCGTTTGTTGCGCCACCGGATTGAACTGGCAAATTTAGAAAAGCAGGCGTCGGAAATCGCCATCGCCAAACGGAGCGTGGTGCCAGTGCGGCTCGCACCGGCCCGCCCGCCAGTTGATTAACATCGTTGCATCCTTGAACCAAGACGCCATCTTTTTGCCAAAACGCGGCAACCGTTTCTCCCTCTCCCCGGGGGAGAGGGCCGGGGTGAGGGCGAGCGTAAAACAAATCAATCTAAGAGTTTGCACCCGTATTGACGCAGAACCCGCCGCCTTTTTCCTTGATTTCCCCCCCGTCGCCGGTCTTTCGTGATGGCCAATCATGAAAGAACTGCAAGACCTGCTTGGGTACATTACATCCGCCCATTATTGGTTTTATCTTTTCCTGGCAGCCTTGGTCCTTTTCTTTTTTGTCACCATCTTTTTGACGGCGTGTTGGGAAAAATATCCCCTCCGCCAGCATCAGCCCGGCGCGCCTGAAGATGCCGCCCCGCCCTCTGGCTATTTCCTGGCCATGAACGAGGCCGCGGCGCAACGCCAGCTCCTGCACTGTGGCAACTATCTCCAGATCCGGGACAACTCCCTCTACAAATGCTGCATCTCGCTGTGGCTGACCGCTGACCAGTGCACCCTGATCATGGTCTGGGGCGGCAAGATGGCCAAGATCGATTACAAACGCACCCTGTTCATCTCCGTCACCAGCGACGGCCGGGAAATCGTGACCCTCGACCAGTTCGGCATCACGGATCTGAGCGGCATCCGCGCGTTTGAGGTGGTTTACAACGCCAACTTTGAAGAACTGGCCGTGTGCCATGCCGGACGGCTGGCGCGGGAAACCGGGTCGTTAAGGCCGTTTTCGCCATCGCACGCCATGGATCAATTCGAAGACTTGGGGCGCGTACGTGCTGAAAAGATGGTTTCCCTTGGCGTGGCCAAATTTCTGGACCTGCAGGAATCCGCCTGGCGCTACACCGCCAAAGGCGCTTTTTTGGCCGCCTACGAGGCCTATATCAAGGGCCTGCAAAACGCCCAGCAACAAAAAGCCCGCGCCAACATTAAACGCCCCGGCGAATGAAATCCCGTAAGCAATTTCCCATCCCTCCACATTTCAGCACAACCCGAAAAAGTCACCCTTGAATCAAGACGCCATTTTTTTGACAAAACGCTGGAACCAATTCTCCCTCTCCCCGGGGGAGAGGGCCGGGGTGAGGGCGAGCGTATAACTAATTGTTCCAAGAGCTTTCACCTGCATTGAGGCGCGTTAGTACCGCCGTTTCACGCAAAGGTTTAGGACGTTTGAAGAACTGCCCTATTGCTTCTTCCCATCCGGCGGCACCGGCACTGAATTGGTGGCGGCCGGTTTGGGGGCCGGAGCCGGGGCGGTGGCGGAGGTGGCGACGGCCATGCCGACTATTCCGCCGGTCAATGCCGCGCCCATGACCACATTGTTCCGGTGGGTCGCGGCGTTCGCCCGTTCGACGATCAAAGCGGGTGCGTAGTGCAGATCGGAAACCAGGCGCTTGGCCCTTTCCCGGTCTTTGTAGCGCAGAAAGGTCGCCCTGGCCCGGTAGCAGCTGCTCGTCCAGGGATTTGGCTGGCTCTCCTCGGTGATGTCGATAACGTCGGCGCCGAGCATGTGTCCCTCCCGGCAAAACATTTCGAGCACCGTGGCCTCGTCGCAATCCGTCGACAGGCCGTTGTCATAGGCATGGATGGAGCCCAGCACATCCACCTCGTTGGTGTTGTAACTGACATTGGCCTGGATGGCGACGGCTTCCAGCGGCAAATCCTTGGAGACTTTCCCCGGCGGCAGTTGGTAACCGGTCCGCGTGATCCCCACGGCACAACCCGATAGCAGAATGACGGCCACCCCAAGCAACATTCCCAGTATGATTTTCACGCGCGAACTTTAGATAAACGGAAAGATTCCGTCCAATAGTATTAACCGCAGGCGGGCCGCCCGCGCCACATGCGCTAAATGGGTAATGCCTTATTTTGGTTTGGTAGGGACATCGCGCTGCGATGTCCCCGCCCGAAAAGCGAAGCTGAGGGCGGAATGGTTGTGGCGTGGCCTGCACTACGTTCGAACGCTTCCGTCACCTGACGCTACGCTCGGCGACGGAGACGGCGCAGCGCGCCATCCCTACCTATTTAAGGCACCACCCCGCTTCACCGCGCTTACTTGGCCTTCTCAATCTCCACCGCAAACGCATAATCCGGCCCAAACATGTTCGAACGGAAAACGATGAATTTCATGTCGGGCGTAAAACTGGGATTCGGCTCGAGGCGATAGTTCTGTCGGGACATGTTGACCAGCTTCTCGGATTCCAGGTAGCCGCCCTTGATGAGATTCGTGCCCAGCGTCTGCCGGTCGTTGAGGAGCACGGGACGGAACAGGAATATCCACGGGGAACGGTTGTCGCCGTCGCCGCAGTAGAGCGTGCCGTCGGGCGACGAGTTGTCGTGGATGGACGATTGATCGGGGTTGTATTGCAGCCAGGTCCGCTCCTTGGTCGAGACGTTGTAGCTGGCGATGTACGAGACGTGTCCGCCGCGCGGAAAATGGAGCTGATAGAAAACGGTCTGGCCGTCCGCCCCCCACCATTCATGGCCGGCGATCTCGTTCTCCATGATGCGCTGATGGATGAGCTGGTTCTGCGTGCCGTCCGTGCGGATGGTCCAGATGCGGTCCACCAGTTGCCAGGAACCCTCGTGGCAATACATCAGCAGCGCCGGGTCCGCGGGCGAAAACTGCAGGTGATTCAACCAGTCAGTGCGATGCTCCAGCAGGGTCTTCACCTTGCCCGTCCGCAGGTCGATGGTGAACAGCGTCATCGGCAGTTTCGCGGCCAATCGCTTGTTCATCATCTCACCCTTGTTGGCCGGCTCGCCAAGGTTGACCTCGGACATCTTGCCCAGGGTGGCGGTGCCGTCATAGGCGCCGCCGGCATCGGCATCGCCCTCGATGAACGTGCCGGCCCCGAGCGTTTCATCGGCGTTGATGGCGCTGACGCTGGCGCGGCGCGGAAGATCGGCGAGCTTGCGGTCCGCCCCGGTGTCGAGATTGACGCACCACAGTGTGGAATAAAGGCGGTTCGTACCGGCCCGGGTGTAGTAGAGGTTGGCCGACTTGTGGGCGACGACAATCGGCCGGGCCTTCCCGATAACGAGCTGCTTGGCTTCCAAGGTTTCCAGGTTCAACACCGAGATGCCGTTGGGCGTGGTGTAGGCCATCCTTTTGCCATCAGGCGTGTAGCCGTTGACGTTGAAATAAAAGCTGTCCGACCCGGGCTCGCGCGTCAGCCGGATGACGCGGTGGCCGGTGTCCGGGTCCACCCAACTGGCCGGCGGCGGCGCGTTGGTGTCCGGAATGGCCGCGCCAGCCGTCAGCCGGGAGTAAAGAAAAAGTCCGCTAACAGCCCACAGCATGGCCGGCCGGAACAGGGAAATAACGATGGTTTTTGGTTTTGAGGGAATCACGGGTTGCCCGACCAGACGTCCCGGCGGCCGTCCGGGTTTCAGGCCATTTCTCTGGAGCGCGGGCGGAACACCGGTGAAAAATTCACCCTTTTGAGGTATTGCCGCCGTCCGCCGGTCGTCTTTAAGATGCCGGCATATGAAAGCCCGCCTCTTTTCCTCCTTGTGCGTGATGGCACTGTCATTTTTGCTGACCGGCTGCCGTACTCCAGCCACCACCGCGGCGGCACCGGTGAAACTTGCGGGGCAATGGACTTGGACCTGTTGCGAGGGGAATTTCAAGGGCGAGATGACGTTGCAACAGGACGGAGGAAAAATCACCGGCCGGATCTTTGATGCAAATGACACGACGGGTGGCGCCGTCGCGGGCGGCATCAGCGACAATACGGTGACGTTCACCCGCACGTGGGGCGACGGTTTGCGGCAGGATTTCACGCTGGCCGTGAGCGCGGACGGGAAAAAGCTGGCCGGAAAATTCGACGGCACACAGGATACGCGGTACGGCAACCTGTTCGAGGCGACACGGAAGTGACACGGTGCCCATGCGGCCATCCTCTTGGGGCCGAAAGCAAACAACTTTTCTGCTCGTCAAGAAACATGGTTCCGGGAACACTTTCAGCCCGCCATGAATTTTGAGGTCAAAATCGACAAGGACGAGGTGTGGATCCTCGGGGCGGCCGGCGTGGACATGCACGCGTACCAGGAACTGTGGTGGCAGATTTTCTTCAAAAAGGTGAAGCTGCCCGCGACGGTGACCTGTCCTTATTTTTTGGCGGATGAACCGGTGGAGGTGCGTCTCACGGTGCTGGCGGAAAAGCTTTTCGGGATTGAAGTGGCGGAGGTGGCGATCGGCAAAAAGATTCAGGCCGAAGTCCTGCGTCACACGGCCAACAAACGGCCCCGGGCCATGGCGGAGGCGGAACACAAGGCGCTTTACGCGCGCATCACCAAAATCCTGAAACCCGATGGCGTTACGCCCAAGGATGTGGAGGCGAATAAAGTGACTTTGAGCCGGCGGGCGCAGACGGAGCTGATGGCGTTGTGCGAACAAACCCATTTTGCGTATCGCCACACACTTTACTGGCAGTTCACGCAGGGCCAGATTCCCAAGGCAGACCGGTTGTTCGTGGCGCGCTGGCTGCTCGAGCGTTTCGCGCTGGAGAAAAGTCCGGGGGTGCGGGAGGACATCGACACGGTTTTCCTGAATCACGGCGACCTCATCGTGCGCGAGCTGGCCGATGAGGTGGTCCGGCTGATCCAAGAGCCGCGTTTGGGCGCGAGCCGGAGCGGGATGATCTATCTGCTGGGCAAGCTGAAGCATCCCCGGGCGGCGGAATTGATCGCCGCAGTGATGGATGAAGACCGGCTGACGTGGATGGCATTGCGAAGCCTCGGCGAACTCAAGGCAAAGCAATTTGAGCCGCAGGTCAGAAAATATTTGCGCGACCCGGATGCGGAAATCCGGCAGGAAGCCAAACGGGCCTTGAAGAAGATGGGGTGCGTGGTGGCCAAGTCTCCCCCGCCCGTTCATCTGGTGAAAAACCGGAAGCTGTTGCCGAAAGGTTTGGCAGAATGGTCGACGAACCTGGATTTTGAAGAGCTTGAGCCGGTCTTGAAAACGCTGGCCGGATGTGTCGACAAAGGTTTTGGCGCGCAAGAGGCGGCCGAGGTGCTGGGGGTGGCGGAGGAGACCCGGCCGGAACAGACCAGGGCGCTGCGGTTCCCCATCACGGCGAACGGACACAAAGGGGAGCTGTGGCTGGTGATCTTCATGGATGACATCGACGCGCCGGACCTGGGAATCCATGCCGACGCGGAGCTGATCAAACAATTTGAGGCGAAGGTTGTACTGGAGGGGTGAGCCAGCGCGGGGCAATGGATGAGTTACTGAACGGTGATTTAATTCATGCAAAATTCACACATGCCCATCCAGCCACTTCTCCGCGCCTTCCATGTCCGTGAACTTCCCCTCAAGCTGGGCCTCGAACGCTTCATCCAGCAGCGTCCCGAAACGCGCACCGGGACGCAGGCCTCGGGCGATCAGGTGTCGTCCGAGCAACAGCGGCTTCGGCGCGGAATCGCGCAGGGCCAATTCTTCCGCCACGGTCCGCAACCGGGTCACGCCCTCGTGCACCTCGCGCGGCTTCGGCGGACGCCCAAACTGGTCCGCGATCATCACCAGACACAGTTCCGCGATGGTGGCGGGCTTCAAGGCGTTCGCGAGCCGCCGCACCGACCGTGGGCTGGCCGCCTGCAAGTGCGCCAGATGATGCATCACCAGCGGCACCACGCGCTCCTTGATCTCGTTCGGTGAATTGATGCGCGTCAGGAAGGCTTCCGCCACCGGCCCGCCCTGCTCTTCGTGACCGGGCGAAACGATGCGCATTTTGCCCTCGCGCTCGGCCTCGTGGGTGGTCTGCGGCTTGGCGAAATCATGCGCCAGCACCGCGAACATCAGCACGCGCCGCGTCATCTCATCCGCCGCCTGCCACTCGGGCAATTCCGCCAGCGCATCGCAGCAATGACAGGTGTGCGTGAAGACATCGCCCTCCGGATGCCAGCCGGGATCCTGCGGCGTGCCGTCCAGCGCCGCGATCTCCGGAAAATGTTTCAACCAGCCAGTGTCCTTCAGAAAACGCAATCCGGCCGAGGGACGCTTCGATGTCCCCGCCCACTTGAACCATTCCATGCCCACGCGCTCGACCGCCAGCTCGGGAAAAGTATTCACGATGGACCGGCACAACTTGACGGTCTCCGGCGCCGGGGTCAGGTCGAAGCGCGCGGCGAACTGCATCCCGCGCAGCACGCGCAACGGGTCTTCCACGAACGCCGCGCTCGTGTGACGCAACACCTTCTTTTCCAAATCCGCCCGGCCACCAAAAAAATCCAAATACTCGCCCGTGCGCGGGTCGTACATCAAGGCATTGATGGTGAAATCACGGCGGCACGCCGCGTCCTTGGGGCTGATGTCCGGGTCGAACTCCACGCGGAAACCGGTGTGCCCGGCGGCCGTCTTGGAATCCCGGCGCGGCAAACTAAAATCCCATTGCCCACCGCCCTGGCTCGAAAATTTAATCACGCCAAACGATTTGCCAACGAGATCGACACGGCCGTGTGCGCTCAATCCGCGCGCCAAGGTTTCATAACCCACGCCATAAACCTCCAGGTCAAAATCCTTGTGGGCGATGCCGAGCAAGGCATCCCGCACGCAACCGCCGACGAGATAAGCGCGGCCCAGCGCGGGAACGGTGCGCAGGAGGGAGGCGAGTTCGGGAGGGAGGGTCATGCTAGGGTTGCGCGGCGACGATGAGTTGAAGGCGGAGGTTAATGGTCACGTGAAACTGTATTTGGTTGTTTCGTGTTGGAAGAAAGCACTCGCAAAGAACGCACCGCGGCGTTCCGAACGGAAGCTTCTGTATCATTGATACCTTTGGTAGCTAAACCTCGCGAATCCGTGTTAGCAATCGGCAATGAAGGCAACATCTCAAAAAATTGAATCCTCACGTCTCGCGCCCTTGATCGCGCCAGAAGTGTTAGCTCTGGAATAACCTGCGTAAGAAGGTCACTGGGCAATTTCAAAAGTGCATCAAGCAGTTTTGTTGGGCCTCCTCCCCGAACGAACCGCCGAAGAAGTTTACGTAGCAAATTCGCATCTCTTTTCCCCCAATCAGTTAGCGTTTCAACTGCGGCATCTTGCACAGACCCCCAATCATCTTCGCACAACTCAAGCAGGCGCTCCATGCTTGCAGCCCCAATCGCCGCAAGGATCCGAACAATTTCGCCATGCGGCGCAGGTGGCACAACATGGCATTTAGGACATGATGTTTGTTCGATTGATACGTTGCATCGGCCACACTTGATCTCAACCCGATACCAATGCGCAAACGCTCGTTCAATGTCCCTGGTGAATGCTGGCGAACTGCTGATTTTCATGGCACGCAATCCTTCTGCTGCACCAAGTGCGATCTCCAGGTCAGTTTCAACAAGCAGCGATGTAAGCTCCTGTTGAACCACCTCGTTCTTCTTTGGTCCAACGAGGCTCCCCAGCGCACGGCAAACATGCCTCAATCCCCGTCGCGATCCGCTGTGCAACCGACTAATTATAATTTCCTGCGCCTTTTCACCCCACAAAACACCAGCAATGGACGAAATATAGTGCAGAGAGTTGCCTTCACATTTAAAAAACAGGGAGCGGATAATTTCGGGAGTTTCTTTTACCGCAACACCTCCCCAAATGAGCCTAGCTGCCGTCCACTGGATGCAGTCGGACGGGTGGAGAAATGCACGAGAGATCAGCGCACTGTCAAGTTGTGCACCGGCGGCAAGCTTCCAATCTGTCTCAGGACCAGATTTTGGACAGTTGCCACCAAACATTAATTTAAACGGATCGTCCGAAAGTAGAAGAATGTTGGCTTCACGGGCCAAGTCAGATTTGTTCAAACCACCGACAATGATTGCACCGCGCACGACTTCAATTGCTGATGCTCGCTCCTTGTTGAAGCCCATTGCTGTGAGAATTCCAGCAGGCGCCTCCCAAAGTTCCAGAACTTGAAACAAATCTCCGAACGCTTTCGGAATAAAGCCGGGCGGAGACTCGACTTTCGTCTCCGTCTTGCCTGTGGCGGCCAAGATAATTCTGCAAACTGACCGATAAGATTCACTCACAGCTTGCCAGTCAATATTCCTGAGGGCTTCCACGCTCTGCCATCGCCCAGCATTTCGTTTTGCAACAACGTCTTGAAAACCAAGACGCGAGAAAACCTTCTCTGCCGAGAACATTTCCCCTGATGTGATGTGCTTTTGGCCGAGAAACCTCTCTACAAGTTCCAGTGATCGCTCTTTCGGCTGCTCCCGCAATAATTTAGCGAGTCCTAATTCAACCAGTTGTATGCGCAAATCATGCGCTTCGTGTGGCATGT
>Ga0210392_10000743_pt1 | contig 18490 bp, 17 predicted proteins | sample IncBWC30OmetaG_FD_161057 | JGI IMG/M metagenome (GOLD analysis project Ga0210392, IMG submission 161057) | Forest soil microbial communities from Barre Woods Harvard Forest LTER site, Petersham, Massachusetts, United States - Inc-BW-C-30-O ...
AACCGTTGTACGGGTAAAACCGTACCGGGGGTTCGAATCCCCCTCCCTCCGCCAGTCTTCGCCCGCCGCGAAGCAAGGGTGAAGACTGCCACGTCGAAGTGAAACGAAGGCGGGCCATCACACCGCTTTAATCGCTTTATCGTTCGCTCGAACCATCCCGGCGTGCTACGTTCACCGGTTGAATCATTTTTGCCGTCGTTTTGCCTGGTCGTGTCGTTGCGTTGTAATTGCCGCGTGCATGCTGGAAGTCTTTTTCGGATGCACGGCACGGGCTGACGATCAGCCGGCGGCTCCTGGTTCCACGGCTTCTTTTTCGCCGGGCCGGCGGCCTGTTTCGATCTTTTCCACCGATGAGCTGCGGCTGCTCGGCGATGACACGAAGTCCATTTTGACTTCGCCGGTGCGTTGGGATCGCCGTGACTGGCTCGAGGCGGGAATCTTGGCCGCCACGATCGTCGGTTCGTCGTCCCTTGATCACGGCACCCGGATCATTGCGCAGAGAAATCGCACCAAAAGCCTCGACTCGTTTTCCAAGCAATTTGAAAAATTGGGCGCGGAGTATTCCTTTGTCGTGCTGGCTGGATTCGAGGCAGCCAGTCTGTTGGACGACAACAATGTGCGGGCGCATGCCGTTGTCGTCGATGGGCTCAGCAGCAGCCTGATTGCTTCCGGCATCATCACGCCGGTGCTCAAATACAGCATTGGCCGGGTGCGGTCGAATTCGACCTACGCAACCTATAAGTTCAAGCCGTTCAGCAACAATGCATCGTTTCCCTCGGGCCACGCCACGCAGGCTTTCGCCATCGCCTCGGTCATCGCGGCGGATTATCCGGAGGAATGGTGGGTGCAGGTGGTGGCTTACGGCGCCGCCGGTGTGGTTGGCCTGGCGCGCATCGAGCAGAACGCACATTTTACGAGCGACGTCGTGGCGGGCGCCATCATTGGCACCGTGGTCGGCCGCGCGGTCGTGGCCCGCCACAATAAAGCCATGCCGCATGGCATGACCGTGGCGCCAATGATCGACGGCCGGCAGGTCGGCCTGGTTTGCTCGTATGATTGGTAGTTGGTATAGCCGGCCTCGTTGAGGCCGGGCCGGGGTCAGCGAATCGTTCTCATTCTCTTAATCTTTCTCGTTCTCTCAAAAAGCCTGAGGTCCGATTATGATTACGATAACGAGTACGAGAACGATGACTGAAACCGAAGCACATTGTCTCACGGCTCAACAACTGTCTTGCGGCGGGTCTGGGCGCAGCGCAGCCTGCCCGATGTGAACCAGCTCACCAGAAGCTTTCGCCTCATCGCCAGCGTGTGCCTGCTGTCATTGGCGAGCGTCGCCGTGCGGGCCGATCTTCCTGCGGGCACCTTGGTGTTTCACCGGGTTGTGATCCACGATGAACAGGGCACCGGTCTCGACGCCTATACTTTGAATATCCCGGCGGGATGGCGCTGCCAGAACCGGGTGATTTGGAATTTGCACCGCACCGTGGCCCCGACCGATCTCTATGTGCAGGTGGTCAATCCCGCGGGGAGCGAAGAATTTACTTATTTCCCGGCGGGCCTGTTCGTCTGGTCGCAGGCGTACCGACAATATTCCGCCCAGTTGGGTGGGCAGGTGCAGGGGTGCCTGATTCGTCAGCCGGCCAATGGGCCGCTGGCGGCAATCCAAAGCGTGATCATTCCCGCTTATCTGAAAGGGCTTGGCAATTATTCCGTGGTGTCATCGAAAGAGCTGCCGCAGATGGCCGCGGCCTATGCTCCGACTTACAACAAACCGGGGCAGCCGCAGGGTGAGGTGCGCGCCGGCACGATGCGGATCGAATACCAGCAAGGCGACCGCACCATGCAGCAGGATATTTATTGTGTCTTTGTCATTGTGAGCGGGCCCGCGGGCTATGTGTGGGCATTGGACCACATCATATCGTTCAAGGCGCAGAAAGGCGTGCTCGACCAATCGGGAAAGAAATTTTCCCTGATGGCCGCGTCGCTCCTGCCGACGCCGAAGTTCATGGACGCGATCGACCGGGTGACGAACATGTTGATCCAGCAGTTCTACCAGAACCAGCAGGCCTTGATGCAGCGGGTGGCGATCGAGGAAAAGGCCCAGCAGCAGATCTCCGACCAGATCATGTCCGGCTGGGAGGCGCGGTCTGCCGCGCAGACCACCGCGATCGACAACTATGATGCGGGTGCGATCCGGGGCGTGAACAACGAAGTCGATCCGCATACGGGGGACACGGTGCAGGTGCCCGACGAGGCGACGCACGCCTGGTCAAGCTCCAGCGGGGAAATCATTTATTCCGACAACGAGAATTTCAAACCGGGCGACTATAAGAACGCCGATTGGGAAGAGCTGACGCCGAAGCAGCATTGAGGCCGGGTCAGCACGGGTAGGGCTCGCTCCCCGAGCGGGCCGCGGCGCGTTGAGGGCAACGCGCCCTACCTCGAAAATCTGAATTCGAACAACACTCTTCTACGCCCGGGCCACGGCGCCGGGTTTAAGGATCATCGGCTGCTGCGCGGTCGCCTTGCTCTCGGCGACGAAGCGTTCCAGTTCCTCGATGGCGCGCGCGGGGCCGTCTTCCTTCAGCAAAACGTCGCGGGCCTCGAGCGCCCGCGCCTTGTAGCCGGGATCGGCGGTGATGCGTTCCGTCGCGAGGTAAAGCTGCTGCGGCCAGGTTTTTCGCGCGAGACGGAATCCGCAGCCGAGCCGCTCGACTTCCTGCCCGAAAAATTCCTGGTCGCCGATGTGGGGCACCACGATCTGCGGCACGCCGGCGTGCAGCACGCTGGCGGTCGTGCCCGCGCCGCCGTGGTGGATGACCATCGAGGCGTGGCGGAAGAGCTGGTCGTGCGACACTTTGCCGACGATCTTGATATAATCGCAGTCGGGCGGCGTCTCAAACTCGGCCCAGCCGCGCTGCATGATGATTTTTTTCCCGCGCGGCCAGTTCTTGACGAAGCGCCGCATGACGGCGCGCCGGTTGTCGTAAACCATGCTGCCGAAGGTCAGCACGGGCACGAGCTCGCCGCCGGTGAAAGCCGCCACCTCGGCGTCGAGGGCGTCATCCTCGGACGCCTGCCAGCGGCAATAGCCGGTGAAACGGAATCGCGGGTGGATTTCCGCGTTTTTCGGCTGCATGAGGGTTGGCGACACGCCCACGAGGACGAGATTGGCCGGCTCGGAAAAAAACTTGCGCACCTTGGGCAGGCCGGACGCTCGCAACGGCGCCGCCACGGCGCCGTTGATGATAAAGTCCACGGCGACATTGCCGATCCGCCAGAGCGCGCTGTTCCACATCCGGCGCACCGGACGCGGGAACCATGAGGGCAGGGCGAGGTTTTCCGGCGGATAATCGGGCGAGGGAACCGCCTGGTGAGCGAAGGCAAAGCTCACGAAGGGCACGCCCTTGCGTTCGGCCATGCTGCGGTTCATGGGAAACAAATACGACGATACGAGCAGGTCGGCATCGTCGAGCGCCTTGTCCATGCGCGCGATCATCTCCGTGATGTAGGGCAGCGCTCCGACGTAGATTTCGCGGAGCTGGTAAAGCGGCAGGCGGATTTTTTGCAGGCGCCCCATCCAGTAGCTGAGGTCGGCCTGTTCCCAATTCGGGCAAAGCGGCAGAAATTCAATGCCGGCGGCCTCAATGTCGCGCTGGTAGATGGGAATCGTGGCGAAGCGCACCTTGTGCCCGGCGCGCTGCAGCGCGACCGCGAGCGCTATGACCGGATAAATATCACCCGTCGAACCGTGGGACGTGAGAATGACGCGCATGGGTTAGCTTGGTAAAAATTATCCAACCTGCACGACGAAACTTGTCACAGGTGTGTGACGATTACGTGACGCAGAGATCGGGCGAAACTCAATCGTACTCATTCTCTTAATCATTCTCGTTCTCTCAAATGCCTCGAGCGGATTATGAGAACGATAACGATTACGAGTACGATAATGCAGTGTTCTGGGCGCGTCGGGGACGCCACGCTCCACCGTTTGTGATTTGCGCTACAAATCCGCCAGTAGCGCCCGCAGCTCGCGCTCGGGATCCTCGTGCTGCTGTTCGACGGCGAGGCTCAGGGCTTGCTCAAGCACCGGCTTGCCTTCGGCGCGGCGGCCCAGCTGCACCAGGAGTTTCCCGAGCAGGATCCTCGGCATCATCCAATCGGCTTTTTTCTGCGTGCAGAATTCGAAGTGCGGCACGGCTTCCGCGCCGCGCCCTTCCTCGCTGAGCGCTTGCGCGAGGCTGAAACGAAACAGTTCGTTGTCCGGCTGGCGCGCCACCAGTGCGGCGAAGTGCGCCGAGCGCGCAGAAATATTATTTGAAGGGTGCGTTTTCAAATTGGCATTGCCCGTCGTTGAGGGCGCAGCTGGTGCTGGGCCAGGCGGGCGCGAAGGGTTGGGCCGTAGCCCTGACCTTCGCGGCCAACGCCGGCCGGCACCAGCTCTCGCCCCAACCCAGAGGGTGAAGTCCAAAATGGATCGGCGCGGCGTTCCAGCGGCAGACATGGGCTAAAAGCCCACCTTCTGCCGCTGCGCCTTGCGGCGACCCATTTTGGTTTTTCACGACGGACCATGCGAATTTGAAGACGTACCCTAAGACTCATCGATGGCTATGAGCACCCCGGTGATGTTGTCCGGCCCGCCGCGGCGGTTGACGTTTTCGATGATTTCTTTCATTGCCTCCGCCGGGTTGTCGGCCCGCCCGAGGATTTCCGTCAGCTCGGGTTCCTTGATCACCCGGCTGAGCCCATCGCTGCAAATCAGCACGCGTTCGCCGGCGACGAGCGGGCGCACGATAAAATCGACCTCGGGCGGCTCGGACTGGCCGAGGCAGCGGGTGAGCGAGGCCCGGCTGGATTCTGTGAAATAGGCCAGCAAGCGTTGGGCGCCGCGCAGGTTGGCTTCGTTTTCGAGCGAGTGGTCCATGGTCAGCAAATCGAGCTGGCCATCATGCCACACGTAGCAGCGCGAATCGCCGACGTGCGCGAGGTAAAGCTGGTCGCCGGCGATCATCCCGAGCGTGAGGGTCGTGGCGATGCCGAGTTCCGGGCTGAGCTTGTGCCCGAGCGCCAGGACGCGGTCGTTGGCCTCTCGCACGATTTGCACCAGGTCGATGGCTTCGCCTTCCGGGGCTGCGCGATAAAGTTCCCGCACGGTGTTGACCGCCATTTGGGAGGCTTCTGCCCCGCCGGGCAATCCGCCCACGCCGTCGGCCACGGCAAAAAGGCCGGCGGCTTCATCACAAAGATAGCTGTCTTCGTTTTGGCGGCGGACTTTGCCGATGTCGCTCAAGGCGGCAGTGCGTAGATGCATATTAAAACAGAACAGAATATGTCAGATTAGGGAGTGCTTACGAAATAAAAACGCAATGTCGTTTGCGGCGGAGTTTCAAGAGAAAGGCAGAAATCGCGTGTCGCGCGTTTCGCAGGTGAGGCTTTCCCAGTGCGGCGTGGGCAGGCTGTCGAGAAACAGGCGCCCGTAAGTTTTTGCCAGCACGCGCGAATCGAGGATGGTGATGAGGCCGCGGTCATTGGCCGTGCGGATGAGCCGGCCCACGCCCTGGCGGAACTTGATGAGCGCATCGGGCAGGGTGAGCTCGTTGAACGGATTGCCGCCGCGGTCGCGGATGTGTTCGGCGCGCGCCTCGAGGATCGGGTGTGTCGGCGGGTCGAACGGCAGGCGGGTAATGATGACCTGGGAGAGTGAATCGCCGGGCACATCGACGCCCGTCCAAAAACTGTCGGTGCCGAAAAGGATGGCGTTGCCCAGGTCGCGCATGCGCGTGGTCATCTCCGTGCGCGAGAGATCCTCGCCTTGCACCAGCAACGGGCGGCCGGCCATGGAAAAATCCTCCCCCAGCGCCGCCGCGCAATGGCGCAGGTCGTTGTAACTGGTGAAAAGCACGAGCGTGCCGCCGGTGACGCGCAGCGTGCAAAACCGCAGCCAGTCCACGAGCGAGTCGAGCGACAGCCGAGCATCCTTGGGCGAGGGCAGGGGGATGTCGGCCGCCACGTAGACGCGCATGTTGCGCTCGAAATCGAACGGCGACGCCTCCACCACGGCGTGCGCGTCATCCGCGCCGATGCGCTGGGCAAAGGTTTCGATGCGGCCGCTGAGCGCGAGCGTGGCGCTCGTGCACACGACGCTGGTGCGGCAGCCGAAGAGATGCTCGCGCAGGGCCGGCGCGACGTCGATGGGCGCGCTGCGCAGCGTGACGATGGTCTGCCGCCGGCCGGTGCGCTCGGCCCAATAGACATGGGCCGGGTCCGACAGCGCGAGCCACTCGTTGAAACCGGCGCGCAGGCTCTTGATCCGCCCGGCCTGGTCGAGCAATTCGTCGCGGTCGCGGCCTTCGTCGAGGCGGTCGGCCAGCTTGCTGATGATTTTGTGCAGCGCGGTGAGCGGGCCGTCGAGCATTGGCTCGGCGACATCCTGCTCGCGCAGGCGCACGATGGACTGCGAGGCGAGCAGGGTGGTGGAAAGGAAATCGAAAAACTGTTTCGACGCATCGAGCGCATCGAGCACGAGCTGTTGCGCCTCCGCACCGCCGTCCTTGCGCAGCAGGCCGCGCTTGTTTTTCGGGTTGAAGAGCAGTTTCAGCGCGCGATCGACACTGTAGCTGCTGAGGCTGAGGCCGAAATTTTGCGTGGCGACCTCGGGGATGGTGTGGGCCTCGTCGATCACGACGAAATCGTCCGGGAAAAGCAGGCCGCGCGTCGTGCTGCCCGCGCCCTGGGCCTGCGCGCCGCCGGAGTTGATCAGCGCGAAGAGCAGGGCGTGGTTGACGATGATGACATGGGCCGAGCGCAGGCGGGTGCGCGCGCGCTGGTAGAAACATTTCTCGCCGTTGCAATGCTTGCGGGAGCACGAGGATGAGTCGGAGTTGATGGTTTCCCAGACTTCCGCCCGCGGCGGGGGATTGAGCTCGAAGCGCAGGCCGGTGGCGCTGGTCTCGGCCCACGCGGCAATGCGCTGGAGCTCGGCGTAATCGTCGTCGGCGAAAAGCGTGCCTCGGTCGGCCAGCGCGTAGGCGAGGCGCGTCGTGCAAAGATAGTTGGACTTGCCGACCAGCACCGCGGACTTGAACGCGGCGTAAGGCTTCAACTCGTCGACGGCGGAAAAAAATTTGCGGCAGAGCGGCAGGTCTTTCGTCTCGAGCTGTTCCTGCAGCGAGATCGTGTGCGTGGACACGATCATCTGGCGCGTCTGGCTCATCGCGTGAATCAGCCCGGGCAACAGGTAGGCGAGGGACTTGCCCACGCCGGTGCCGGCCTCGAAGAGCAGCGGTTCATCGGTTTTCATCGCGGCGGCCACGGCGCGCGCCATTTGCGCCTGCTGGGGACGGTGCTCGAGCTCGAGCGCGTCGCACAACCAGCCATCCTCAGAAAAAATCTTCGCCGTCAGCGCAGGGGCGGGCGAGGGAGGCTGGGCCGGCACCAGGCCGGCGGGTTCGTTGAGACCGATCATCGATTGAGATTGAGTCCGCCAAGCAACGAAATGCAGCGTGTCCGCGCAAATGAATTTGCGAGAAAGTGCACCTTGGTAGTTGGTAATTGATAGTTAGCAGTTGGTTGTTTGCCATACATTATGTGTCATTGGTTACTGGTCATTGGGCCACCGGGGCGCCTTCGCGGGGTCGCTTTTTCGGTTCGATGCGCTATCTAGTACTGCTTTTACCTAAACATGCCTACGAGCTCTTCTAACAGTGACTGGGTGGCGACTCTGGCCGAGTTTTTGTGCTCGCAGCCTGGCGTGAACGCCGTGCGGGTGGACGCCAGCTCGCACAAAGTCTCCGTGGCCACAATGGGCCAGGTGGATGTGGCCGGGCTGGAGCAGAAACTTGCCGAGACTATCGCTGCGGTCGAAGCCCAACTGGCTGCGCGCGGCGCGGCCCAGGCGCCGGCCGGATTTACGCTACGGCAGGAAGGCGGTACGACCGTGCTGGGACGGCAGATGTGCGAGAACGCGGAAAAACTCTGGCTCTGGCGCGAGATGGAATGGCCCGAGATTTCGACGGAAGAAACCGGCGGCGTGCCCGAATGGAAAGAACTCGCCGTGCTGGCCACGATTTGCGGCGGATGCGGACTGGCCGGGTTTGCGTCAGAGCATCTTGCGCCCGGCACGCCGTGGCTGCATCGCGGATTTTACCTTGTGGCCTTGCTTACCGGCGGCTTCGACGCGGCGAAAGATTCCTGGGCCAACCTCAAGACGCTCAAGCTCGACATCCATTTTCTCATGCTGGCGGTCGCCATTGGCGCAGTCTGCATCGGCGCGTGGAGCGAAGCCGCTCTGCTGCTCTTCTTATTTACTGCTGCCGGCGCCATGGAGGAATTTGCCCTCGACCGCACGCAACGCGAGGTCAGTGCGCTGCTCAAATCTGCGCCGAAGCGCGCCACCCTGGTGCTGCCGGGGGGCGGTGAGCGCGAGATCGACGTGGCCGAGCTCGGCATCGGTGATCGCGTGCGGGTGAAACCCGGCGAGGCGTTTCCGGCGGACGGCACCGTCGTCCACGGCAAAAGCGCCAGCGACGAGTCGGCGCTGACCGGTGAGGCCGTGCCCGTGCCCAAGGCGGATGGCGACATGGTCTTCAGCGGCACGATCAATTTGTGGGGTGCGGTCGAGTTCACCGTCGTGCGCCTGCCGAGCGAGAGCACGCTGCAAAAAATCATCCGCCTCATCCAGACCGCGCAGAAGCTGAAGGCGCCGAGCGAACGCTTCACCGACAAGTTTGGCACCGGCTACACGTACCTCGTCATCGGCGGATCGCTCGCGATGTTTCTCGTCTGGTGGCAGGGTTTTCATCTGCCGGCGTTCCACAATACGCCGGGGACACGCTCGGCTTTTTATCGCGCGATGACACTCATGGTCGTGGCCAGCCCGTGCGCGCTGGTGCTGTCGATCCCTTCGGCGGTGCTCGCCGCCATTGCGTGGGGCGCGCGGCATGGCGTGCTGTTTCGCGGTGGCGCGGCCATCGAGAAACTGGCCGAGATCGACACGGTTGCGCTCGACAAGACCGGCACGCTCACGACCGGCGAGCTGGCCGTTGTGGGTTGCGAAAGTTTTCCGTCCGGCCGCGATACGGAGGTAATGGAGCTGGCCTGTGCGCTGGAGTCGAAGTCGCAGCATCCGATCGCGCGGGCGATCACGCGTTATGCGCGCGCCCACGGCGTGCGCGAACTCGACGTCGCGGAATTTCGTTCGCTCACCGGACAGGGGCTGACCGGCCGGTTCGACGGCGCGACCGTCCTGCTCGGCCGGAGGGAATTACTCGAACACGGCCCGCTGGCCGATTGGGCGAGTGCACTGCCGCCTGCCTCAGCCGAATTGAGCGAAGTGTGGGTTGTCGGCCGCGACCTGGTGGGCCGCGTGCTGCTGAAAGATCAAATTCGCGTTGAATCGAAAGGCGTCATCGCCGGGCTGCGTCGGCTGGGAGTGAAGACGATCATGCTCACCGGCGACCGCCGGCACGCGGCCGACGCCGTCGCGCGCGAACTCGGGCTCGACGAAGTGAAGTCGGGCCTGTCGCCCGAGGACAAGGTGGCGGCCATCATGGCGCTGCGCGCCGAAGGCCGCAAAGTCGCGATGGTTGGCGACGGCGTGAATGATGCGCCGTGCCTCGCCGCCGCCGATGTCGGCGTGGCCATGGGCGCCCGTGGCAGCGACGCCGCGCTTGAGCAGGCCGAGGTGATCCTGATGCACGACCGCATTGAAAATTTCCTGGCGGCGCAGCGCCTGAGCCGACGCGCGCGCGTCATCATCCGGCAAAATCTCACCATCGCACTCGGAGTGGTGGGGGTCATGGTGATCTCCACGATCGTCGGAGCGGTGCCCCTCGCGCTCGGCGTGGCGGCCCACGAAGGTAGCACGGTGGTGGTGTGCCTTAATTCTTTGCGACTTCTGTTTGGGAAAAATCGGTAGGTTTTTCGGACGAACATTCAACATTCAACATCCAACGACGGACGCTAAAATTTGAAGTCTAAAATCTGAGATTTCTGACTTGGGCGTTGAATGTTGGATGTTGAATGTTCGCGGAGCTCACTCCCCGATCCAAACGATATCTCCTGTCCGCACTTCTTCGTAGAGTTCGATGATGTCGAGGTTGCGCAAAAGGACGCAGCCTGCGCTTTGCGGCTGGCCGATGCGGTCTTCGCGGTTGGTGCCGTGGAGGTAGATGTAGCGTCCGTGGCTGTCCACCTCGCCGCCTGAATTCACGCCGGGCTCGAGGCCGCGCAGCCAGAGGATGCGGGTGGTGATGAGGTTTTCCGTATCGATTTCTTCCGGATGAAATTCGTTGAAGTGCCGGCCGGTGGACACGCGCGATTTGAAGACCACGCCGGGCGGCTGGTCGGCGCCGATTTTTTCCGCGATGGCGTGCAGGCCACGCGGCGTGCCGAGGGAGCCCTTGATATTGGAAGGTGGCCGGCGCGAGGTGGATACGGCATAACTGCGCACCAGCGCGCCGCCGCGGTAGAACTGCAGCGTCTGGCTGCCGATGCGCACGGCAAGAATGCGCTCTGCGGGCTTGATGCCGAGGGCGTCGCATGCTTTTGTGACCTGTTCCAAAGGAGTCTCCATCTGTGAAAAATATACCTTCCTGCAACATCGGTATCGTCGGCGCCACCGGCGCGGTCGGTCAAGAGCTGTTAAAGCTGATTTTTGCGCGTTCCTTCCCGTACGCGTCACTGCAGCTTTTTGCCTCGGCGCGGAGCGCGGGCAAAGTCATCGGGGTGGCGGGCCAGAAATTTACCGTGGCCGAGGCGCGGCCGGAGATTTTTGAAAACCTGGATATCGCCTTTTTTGCGGTGGACGGCGCCCTGACGCGCTCGCTTGCGCCGCATGCGGTCAAGGCCGGCTGCCTCGTGCTCGACAAGAGCTCGGCGTTCCGGCTCCAGCCGGACGTGCCGCTGGTCGTGCCGGAAATCAATTTTCACGCGGTGCGCTCGCACAAGGGCATCATCGCCAGCCCGAACTGCTCGACCGCCGTGGCCATGATGGGATTGTTCCCGCTGCACCGCGCGTTCGGCTTGAAGCGGTATTTTGTCGCGACCTACCAGTCCGTCTCCGGCACCGGCGTCGAAGCCGTGGCCGAGCTCGACGCGCAGGTGCGCGCCTACGGGCGCGGCGAACCGCTGACGAAGCAGGTTTATCCCTACCAGATCGCGTTCAACGTCATCCCGCAGGTCGATACCTTCAATCCCGACGGCTACACCGGCGAGGAATCGAAGATGATGCTGGAGAGCCGCAAGATTCTCGAACTGCCCGCGCTCAAGGTCTCGGCGACCTGCGTGCGCGTGCCGGTCGTGCGCGCGCATTCGGCGGCGATCAACGCGGAGTTCGAGCGCCCCGTCAGTGTCGCCGCGGCACACGCCGCCATCGCGGGCTTTGACGGCGCGCAACTCGTCGATGACCCGGCGAAGACCGCCTATCCGACCCCGCTCGATTTCAGCGAGAAAGAGAAGTGCGGCGTGGGCCGCGTGCGCCTCGACAGCGCGCTCGACAACGGACTCTCCCTCTGGGTGAGCGGCGACAACCTCTGGAAAGGCGCCGCGCTCAATTCACTCCAGATCGCCGAACGCATGCTGCAGGAAGGCCTGATCAGGCCGAAAACCGCCTTGGCGGCGTCGACCTGAAGTTACAAGTGACAAGTGGCAAGTACCAAGAAAGTTCGCGGCCCTTCGACATGCTCAGGGTCTTGAACAACATTGAGGGCTTCGCCACATACAAAAGAATCTTGTTACTTGTTACCTGATACTTGTTACTTTCTTCCCTGTATGGACGCCTAGCTCAGTTGGTTAGAGCATCTCGTTTACACCGAGGGGGTCGGGGGTTCGAGTCCCTCGGCGTCCACCATAACCTAACAACATAAAAACAAGTAACTTATGCGTTTAATTTTCAGGCCACAGGAAAAGTTACAGCGTGAGTTACAGCAAGTGCCACGTTGTTTACCCTTGTTCCCCGCTGTGCGTGATTGGCGGTAAGCGTTGACGCGGGGAGCCGCATGGCTACCGTTTTCTCCGTGGAAATCACCTTCCAAGTCGAGCCTTGTTCAGAAACCGGCGGCTACGTTGCCCGCTGGGACGATCCGCGTGGCGGTGGCATCGCCACCCAGGGCGACACACTGGCCGAGCTTCAAAGCATGGTTGCTGACGCCGTGGGCGGCTATTTCGAGGCCAATGAAGGCCCTTCGCAGGTCAGGCTCCATTTCGCGCAAGACCCGGTTGTTGCCGTGGCGTGAAAATTCCTCGTGATGTAAATGGCGCGGACGCGGTTCGTGCGCTCAACCGCTTGGGGTTTGAGAAACGCCGGCAAACCGGCTCGCACGTCATTATGCGCCGGGAGTCGCGGACGGTCGTTGTGCCGATGCACAAGCCCATAAAACCTGGCACACTGCGCGGTTTGATTGAGCAAGCCGGCGTGACGGTGGAAACCTTCCGTGAGGCGTTGTGATAATTGCGTAAGTGTTCAGCAACCGTGCCCCCAATCCGAAACGCATTCGCGTTTCTTTTTCCGGTAGACGCATTACCCCTTGCTGAAACAGCAACGTTTCGCCGTCACCGATGAACACACGGGTCATGCGCGGCTGTGCGCCTCAATTCGCACTTACGAAAGTTGAGTAAGGTCATTATCGCACCGCTTTCACTCCCCCCGTCATTAGGTTCTTCCTGACCCATACCCGGTCTGAGGGTGTGGGCACCGTCAATATCTCTGTGCATACGGCATTTTTTTTGGACTGGTTCTTCCTTTTACGAGGCGGCCGTGATTTTGCAGCGATCACTTTTCCCTATTCCAAAGATTGAATCAATGCGCGCCGACCAGGCGACGGCTTCAATCAACGAAACAGATTCTGCCATGGACTAGATTTCGACGTCGTGAGGTTGTCGTTACTCAGCAGAAATTCGCTGGAACTTGTTGTCGGGGACCGTTCAACAGGGACTACCCAATAGTAACTCTCCGTTTCATCCAAAACAGCTCGCGTGGCTTGCGCTACTAAGACCACATCCTCATTAGCCGGTAACCGCATAGTAAACCGGCCGTCAGCATCCGTTTTAACGACGGTGATCCAAACTGATGGTAACTGGGAGAAAAAAGATTCAACAGAGGCAGTTGAAAAGATAAGCGCATAAAGACGATCTGATTCTTTCTTAGCTGCGTCCTCTTTTGCCTGTGCGATATCCAGTAATTCCATGTCGTCAGCCGCGTCCACGCCGCGATTCTGTTCTTGATCAACCTTTATCCTGAGCTGCTCAGCAGATTTTATGTCGGCTATATATGTATTAGACGCCGCTTCCGCCGAAGGACCAATCTCCTTTCTGGCTTCGTCAAATCGCGCCTTCATGGTCGTTACAAGAGCATCAATATCGGATCTCCGAAACGCAGTTACAGTAACCAACCCAAGTTTGTAATCTCCGGCGCCTTTTGTCACGATAAAGACCTGACCATTGATATCGTATGAGGATTTCGAGCAGCCGAAAAGAACAACGGCGATGATCACTGCTCCAAGCAGTGGGACGGAGAGGCAACGTACATGGAACGGAGGGGTCACGCGGTCAGTATAGCAGAAATTCATGGAAAGTAAGCGAAGATGTTGCATGGCTGGCGGCCGTTCAAAATCAAGTAGCATGGCGAAACATTGCTCAGTTCGGAGCACTACCCACTATTGTTACGCTTCCCGCTGTTGCTGGCATCACTCGTGCGTTTTGTCGGCGCGTTGCAGTGCGTCAATGATGTCGAGTTGATCTTGCCGTGATTTGTGCGGCCAGTTCGTCGGGTTGCTGCTGTGCACATTGTCGGGGTATGCAGAAAGTAGCCGCGCACGCCAGTCGGCGGGTTCGGTGATTGGTGATGGGCCTGATGCAGCATGTCCGTTGCTTCCAAGTGATGGCCAGTGTTTCGCAAGCCCGGCAGCGGTCGGGGCGATGGCAGGCCATTGCTTGACATAGGCGCGGCCCCGGCGGGCGATTTCCTCCGGCGTGACTTCTGGCGTGCTTGCCTTGATGATTTGAAGTTGCCTGCCGATGCGACTACCGGCCGCGCCGATCTCGGCAGAGGCGATGCCTTCAAAGACACAGAGGGCATCAAAGCAGGGGTTTGGTTGCCTTGGCTTCAAAGGCAGCTTCACCGGCGGCTTGGCCGGCAAGGATTGTTTTGTTTCTGATCCTGCCTCTGCCTCTGATGGTGTTTCAGAACGTAACTCACCGTTACTCGTCGTTACATGAGCGTTACCAATCGTTACAGCCCGGCCTTTCGCTCTGAATTTTGCAACGCGCTCCCGAGTCTTCTCCTGGGCAACCGCGCGGGTTGCGAGGGCGCGGTATTTCTCAGCGTTGAGCACAACCCATCCGCCATTTACGCGCTCAATTCTGCGGCCTTCGTTGTCGGGATCAGAGGAATCTATGTCGGGCGAAGTAAGCACTCTCACTGCCTCTTCTGCCTCTTCCAGCGACACACGGGCCCGATGGGCAACGTTTGCAACCGCAGCGAACTGCGTGAATCCGGTTTCATCCATCGCTGCTAAAAACGTGAACCAAACAATGCGAGTGGGATTAGATTCCAGCCAAACACTAGAGTCTAAAATCTTGGTGAATATTTTATTATACACGTTTGGTGTCCGTTTTTATTGGCATTTGGCGTGGCCTGCCGTGGGAGCGGCGCCTTCGGAGGCGGTCTCGCATCGGGTTGCTTCAGCGCCGGCGCCGAGCTTTCTCAAGAGCGCAGCGGTCTCGCTGTACGGCACGAGAACTTTGCCCCGGATGTTACCGGGTTTGCGTATTCGCACGAGCCTCAACAGTCCGCGGCGTTCGAGGTCGTAATAACTTGACCGGCCAAGGCCGAAATGCGGGTCGTGTCCGCGTTGCGGTAAAGGGTAGAAAGATGGGGGAATTGCTGCTGGCCGCTCTGCCGAAGCGGTTGCGAAGGACGTTTGAGGAGTGGGCGAATTAATCATAGGTTGCAGATGTTTTTCTGCATTCCACGATGTTTGAATTTTTCCCCGTTGAAATTCGGATTTTGGGCCGATTCTTCCACATACGGTCGTAAGTGGAGGACAAAAGGCGAATCCTGTTTCACTGGCATCGTGAGCGGAGTCGAAAAACCGACTCCGCACGGTCGCTCTCCCGTCAAGGAGCAGGATTTTTTGGTGCTGAATTTTCAGCTGCGATGATCGCATTACGACGCCATTTGGGCAGGTGCTTCTCGAACTGTTTGAACGTCATTTTCCCGGTGCCCCCGAACTTAAGCCGATCCCATTCTATCCAGGAATCACGGCAGTCCCCTGACCACTTTAGCGTTACACTCGCTGGCCGTATCCGTGTTATTTCACGTCTTATTTCTTCCCACACGGATGAGGCTTTTGGCCGTTGCTGCTGCGGATTTTTACTCTTTAAGCGATATATCGCAGCGAGCGCCCATTCGCGAACGCGGGTCGGCGGCCGCTTAAATCTGCCCGGTGGGAGCCGCTTCATGAGAGCCCCCAACTCTCCGAGATGCATACCCAGCTCGAAACTATACTGCGCAAGAATATCGCCCTGCTTCTGGGCCTTTTCTCTCGTTTTCGCGAACTCTGCGGCGGTTTGTTGTCCTTCGGTTTCCTGAAGCCATCTATTGGCGAGCATCAATGTGGCCCGAACCTGAGTCAGCTTTTGACGGATTAACTCGGCTTCGCTCAGGTGATTCCGAGACAAGGCCAATTGCAGAGACAACAAGCAGCCTTCATTTAATGCATCTCGTGCATTGGCCTCAGTAGCCCAAGTCTCAAGTTGTTTTCGCGCCTCGGTCAACACCGCTAAAAACCCGCCGGTGTTCGCAGCTCTGACAAACGGCTTCTTATCAATGGCGGGGCTATACGCACGCCGGTTGCGCGGCCCGCTCATTTTGTTACGTCCGGCAGCTTGGCGAGGGCCTTGCGTTTCGCGCTTTCCTCAATGTGGGTGTAATGCCGGGAAACCTCCGCGCTCTCGTGGCCGACAATGTCGCGGGCGATGGCCTCGCTCACGCCGGCGTTTTTGAGCATGGAGGTCGCCGTGTGCCGCAGCGAGTGAAAGGAAATTTGGCTGCGTTCGCGCGGTGCGTCGCGCCCCTTGCCGGTGCTGGTGTGCGTTATCGCGCGAGCTTTCACGAGGCCAGCGCTGGCAAGGATGCTGTGAAACTGAGTTGAAAGGGCGGACGTGCCACCGGCACGCTGGGCCAGCGGGAGCGCGGACGGGAAGAGTGGGGCGCGCGGGTCGTCGCTGGTGGGCAACTCGTCAAGATAAGCACCAAGGGGCTTGGCAATCGGAATGATTTGGCGGCGTCCGGTCTTGCTGGTGGAAAGGCTGATCTCCCCGCGCTCGGTGTCCACGTTCGCCCACGTCAGCGAGGCAATGTCCTTTAACCGTTGCCCGGTGTAGAGGCCGGCGAGAATCATGCCGCGCCATTCTTGCGAGGCGACGCGGAGAACGGCTTTCAACTCGCCGAGGGTGAACGGGCGGCGGCTGGCCTCACCGTTTTTTAGTGTCTGCACCTTGGCGGCGGGGTTTTCTGTCAACAGTCCATCGCGCCATGCCGACTGAAACAGCGTGCGGATGATCTTGAGCTTGTTATTGGCCGTGCGGTGGGTGGCTTTCTTTGCGGCGGCGTCGCGCCATGCCGCTACTTGTGCCGGCGTGACGTAGTGAATCGGCTGCGTTGCCTTGTCGCCGAGGAAGGTGGTGAATTCGTCCACGGCGTGCCGGTAGGCCCGGAGCGTGACGGGGGAGGTTTCCCCTTGCTTGCGCCCGAGCCACTGCGTTGCGTAATCGCCCGCATTTGAAGCGGCCAGGCGCGAACCATGAACCTGCTCATGTATATCCGACAAGACCCGGCGGGCCTGCGCCTCGGTGATACGCTGCCTTGCGGCCTCTTCCCATTGCGTGGCCAGCTTCATGGCCAGCTTGCGGTCGGCGGTCTTCGTGCTGCGTTGCGTGCGCCGGCCATCGGGCAAGTTAAAGCCTGCAATCCAGTAAGGGGAGCGGGGAAGGCGGCGAAGATAGGCCATAGGAGTTACAGCGAAAGTTACAGCGTGCGCCGTTGTTTGCAAGTGTTTTCAAATGTGTTTTCTCCTATGAAAATCAATTCTTGAGACCGGCTGAAAACAAGTCGGGGGTTCGAGTCCCTCGGCGTCCACCAAGCATCGCAATGCGATGCTTGCCACGCCGTAGCCCAACGGGCGAAGGCGGGCAGCTGCCCCTGCCACCCTACACCCCAGAAATCCCTTGTGCTATTCGGCTGGAAAGCCACGATCTTCCCCTCCCATTTAACCTTCCTTCATGCGTCACACCATCTCGGTCCTCGTTGAAAACCAGTTCGGCGTCCTTGCGCGCGTGGCCGGCATGTTCTCCGGCCGCGGCTTCAACATCGACACGCTGAACGTCGCGCCCACCCACGACCCGGCGGTTTCCCGCATCACCGTCGTGCTGAAGGGCGACGACAGCTCACTCGACCTGTGCATGAAGCAGTTGCGCAAGCTCATCAATGTCGTCGAGGCCAGCGATTTCAAGGAAGGCCAGGCCGTCGCGCGCGAGCTCGTGCTCGCCAAGGTGAAGGCCAACGCGAAGACGCGCGCCGAAATCATGCAGATTTGCGACCTTTTCCACGCGAAGATCGTCAACGTGGCCAACGACGCCGTCGTCATCGAGATGACGGACGAGGAGAGCAAAACTACGGCGTTCCTCGACCTGCTTGAACCCTTTGGCGTCCTCGAGCTCGCCCGCACCGGCCTGCTCGCGATCAAACGCTGACGCATCCTGTCTCTCAACTTTCAACCCTCAACTTTCAACTTTTTCCCACCATGCCCGCCAAAGTCTACACCGACCAAGACGCCGACCTCGGCGTATTCAAAAACAAAACCCTGGCCGTTCTCGGCTATGGTTCCCAAGGCCACGCCCACGCGCTCAACCTGCGCGACTCCGGCTGCAAAGTCCTGATCGGGCTTTATCCCGGCTCGAAGTCGCGCGCCGTGGCCGAACAACACGGCTTTGAAGTCGTCGACAGCGGCGAGGCCGTGCGCCGTGCCGACGTCATCATGGTCGGCTTGCCCGACATGAAGCAGGCGGACGCCTACCTGAAGGACATCGAGCCCAATCTCGCGCCCGGCAAGGCCCTGCTGTTTTCGCACGGCCTGAGCATCCACTTCGGCCTGATCAAGCCGCCGAAGAACGTCGACATCATCATGGTCGCGCCGAAAGGCCCCGGCCACATGGTGCGCCGCCTCTACGTCGAAGGCAAAGGCATGCCGGCGCTCATCGCCGTCGGCCAGGACAAATCAAAAAAGGCCAAGAAGCTCGCGCTCGCCTGGGCCAAGGGCATCGGCTCGACCCGTGCCGGCGTGCTCCAGACCACTTTCAAGGAAGAGACCGAGACGGATCTCTTTGGCGAACAGGCCGTGCTCTGCGGTGGCGCCAGCGCGCTCGTGCAGGCGGGCTTCGAAACCCTCGTCGAGGCCGGCTACCAGCCCGAGATGGCCTATTTCGAGTGCCT